>Ga0209491_10000552_pt1 | contig 75248 bp, 62 predicted proteins | sample BON02_FD_187213 | JGI IMG/M metagenome (GOLD analysis project Ga0209491, IMG submission 187213) | Freshwater microbial communities from Lake Bonney liftoff mats and glacier meltwater in Antarctica - BON-02 (SPAdes) (version 2) | ecosystem: Environmental > Aquatic > Freshwater > Ice > Glacier...
GGCCGGCCAGGGTGGGCCACGCGTTCATCCGCCGGGCCCGGATCACCAAAGCCACGGCCTGGGTGTCGGTGACGGCCAGATGGGCTTTCACCCACGACACCGGCGACGGCCACCCCTCCACATCGTGACGACCGGCCCGGATGAACCCGGCCAACGCCGCCACCAGTTTCGCTTCGACCCGGTCGTGCCCCCGGGCCAGGTCGGCGATCAGCTCACCGTCAGCGGCGACGGTGTCGACCTGTTCGATCCGCTCGAGGAGCCCGGAGACCATGCCCGAACCCTACCAAACATGTGTACGACTGGCAATAGAAAACCCAACAAATCCCTCGTGAATCTGCGCACAAGACGACTAACCTCGGCGAGCCGGCCTCGATGGCGAGCGGGGAGCCGCGGTCCGATTCGCGAGACTCGATCGGTGGACCTGGCCGGTGACGCCTGATCAGCGTCGGGCCAGCACCTCGCCGTGGACCAGCACGATGAGACCGTCGTCGGTCGCGGCCCAGGCTCGCCAGCCGTCGGCGATGGAGGTCAGCTCGGCCTCATCGCTCAACCCGTACTCGACGGCCTGGGTGGCGAAGGCCGAGGCCACGGCCCGCTCGGCCCACAGGTCGCCCCACCAGGCCCGGTCGGCGTCGGTGGCGAAGGTCCACGTCGAGCTCGACACCTGCTCGTCGGTGAACCCGGCGGCGCGCACCCACGAGCGCAGGTGGCGGCCGGCGTCGGCCTCGGCCCGGTTGGCCATCGTGACCTGGTGGTACAGCTCGTTCCACCGGTTGAGTCGTGGGTCGAGGGGGAACCAGCCGAACGCGCTGTAGTCGCTGTCGAGCGCGGCCAGCAGGCCATCGGGTCGCAGCACACGCCGCATCTCCACGAGGGCCGCCACCGGGTCGGTGAGGTGCTGGAGTACCTGGTGGGCGTGTACCACGTCGAAGGAGGCATCGGGGTGCTCGAGGGCGTAGACGTCACCGACGGCAAAAGTCACGTCCTGCGCACCAGCTTCGATTCGAGCCGACTCGGCGGACGCGATCACCTCGGCCGACGCGTCGATGCCGCTGACCTCGCCGGGCGCGACCCGGCGGGCCAGATCGAGGCTGATGGTGCCGGGTCCACAGCCGCCGTCGAGCACCCTTTGCCCGCCCGACAGGTGCGGCAACAGATAGCCGGCTGAGTTCTCCGCCGTGCGCCACCGGTGGCTGCGCAGCACCGAGTCGTGGTGGCCGTGGGTGTAGCGGTCGGCCACGGCTCAGGCGCCCGTGGTGGTGCTCCGGGGCATCCAGGTCGGCCGGGTGGCCTCGTAGGCGGTGATGGCGCCCTCGTGGGCGAGGGTGATGCCGATGTCGTCGAGGCCCTCCAGGAACCGCTTCTGGGTGGAGTCGTCGAGGGGGAACTCCTCGTCGAGCCCGATTCCGGGGGCGGAGAGGCGCTTCGACTCGACGTCGACAGTGATCTGCAGGGTGGGGTCGGCCTCGACCGCCCGGAGCAGGCGCTCGCCCACCTCGTGGCTCACGACCACGGGCACGAGGCCGTTCTTGGTGGCGTTGTTGCGGAAGATGTCACCGAAGCGCGGGGTGATCACCGCCTTGAAGCCGTAGTCCACGATCGACCACACCGCGTGCTCGCGCGATGAGCCGACCCCGAAGTTCTCGCCGGCCACCAGAATCGAGGCCCCGCCGAACTGGGGAAGGTTGAGCACGAAATCGGGGTCCTCGCGCCACTCCGAGAAAAGGCCCTGGCCGAAGCCGGTGCGCTCGACCCGCTTGAGCCAGTCGCTGGGGATGATCTGGTCGGTGTCGACGTCGGAGCGGTCGAGGGGGAGAGCGGTGCCGGTGAGGGTGATGACGGGGTCCATGGTGAGTTCGCTCTCAGTCGAGGTCGGCGGGGGCGGCGAACGTCCCGGCGATGGCGGTGGCGGCGGCGACGGCGGGCGACACGAGGTGGGTGCGGCCCCCCTTGCCCTGGCGGCCCTCGAAGTTGCGGTTCGAGGTGGAGGCGGCCCGCTCGCCCGGGGCGAGCTTGTCGGGGTTCATGGCCAGGCACATCGAGCAGCCCGGCTCTCGCCACTCGAAACCGGCGGCGGTGAACACGTCGTGCAGGCCCTCCCGCTCGGCTTGGAGCTTCACCTGGAAGCTGCCGGGCACGACCATGGCCCGCATGCCGCTCTTCACCCGGCGACCCTGGGCCACGGCGGCGGCGGCTCGGAGGTCCTCGATGCGCGAGTTGGTGCACGAGCCGATGAACACCGTGTCGACGGCGATGTCGCGGATCGGTGTTCCGCCGGTGAGGCCCATGTACTCCAGGGCCCGGCGGGCGGCGTCGCGTCCGGAGGCGTCGTCGAACTGGTCGGGCGACGGCACCGATCCACCGAGTTCGACGACCTGGCCCGGATTCGTTCCCCACGACACGAAGGGCGAGAGAGCGGAACCGTCGATGGTGACGGTCTTGTCGAAGGTGGCGCCGGGGTCGGTGGGCAGGCCGCGCCAGTGGTCGAGGGCGGCCTCCCAGTCCTGGCCCGTCGGGGCGTGCTGGCGGCCTTCGAGGTAGGCGAAGGTGGTCTCGTCGGGGGCGATGAGCCCGGCCTTGGCGCCAGCTTCGATCGACATGTTGCACACCGTCATGCGGCCTTCCATCGACAGCGTCCGCACCGCTTCCCCGCGGTACTCGATGACCGAGCCGATGCCGCCGCCGGTGCCGATGCGGCCGATGATGGCGAGGATGAGGTCCTTGGCGGTGACGCCATCGGGCAGGCGGCCCTCGACCTCGACGGCCATGGTGCCGGGCACGTGTTGGTGCAGCGTCTGGGTGGCGAGCACGTGCTCCACCTCGCTGGTGCCGATGCCGAAGGCCAGGGCCCCGAAGGCGCCGTGAGTGGCGGTGTGGCTGTCGCCGCAGACGATGGTCATCCCGGGGAGGGTGAGGCCCTGTTCCGGGCCGATGACGTGCACGATGCCCTGGCCGGGCGACCCCATGGGGTGCTCGACGATGTCGAACTCGGCGGTGTTGGCCCGTAGCACCTCCACCTGCTTGCGTGAGATCGGGTCGGCGATGGGCTGGTCGATGTCGAGCGTCGGAACGTTGTGGTCCTCGGTGGCGACGGTGAGATCGGGTCGGCGCACGGTGCGTCCGGCCTGCCGCAGGCCGTCGAAGGCCTGGGGGGAGGTGACCTCGTGCACGAGGTGGAGGTCGACGTAGAGCACGTCGGGCTCGCTGTCGGAGCGGTGCACGACGTGCTGGTCCCAGATCTTCTCGCTGAGCGTCCTGGCCTCGGTCATGGTCGTCTCCTTCTACGTCGGTCTCGGGTGGGCGGTGGGGTTGGTCCTTGCCGTCTCACATAATGGGACGGTAGTCTCGGCCCATGGGATCGAGTGTAGGAGCAGTGGGCGTTCTCGACAAGGCCATCGTCATCCTCGACGCCCTCGAGCACGGACCGCGCTCGCTGGCCGAGCTCGTGGAGGGCACATCCCTCAGCCGGGCCACGGCCCATCGTCTGGCCGTCGCCCTCGAAGGCCACGGCCTCGTCGGCCGCGACGGCGACGGTCGCTTCGTGCTCGGGACCCGGCTGGCGAGCCTCGGCCGGGCGGCGGCGGCAGGCGGTGGCTCGCTCGTGGCGGCCGCCGCCCCCGTACTCGCCGGGCTGCGCGACACCACCGGGGAGAGCGTGCAGCTGTACGTGCGCGAGGGCGACGTCCGGGTGTGTGTCGTCGCCCTGGAATCCCCGCACGGTTTGCGCACCATCGTGCCGGTGGGGGCGCGGTTGCCGCTCGCGTTGGGGTCAGCCGGCCGACTTCTCCAGGTCGGGGCGGTGATGCCGAGGAAGGGCTGGGTCGAGAGCGTGGGCGAACGCGAAGCCGGGGTGGCCTCGGTCAGCGCCCCGGTCGTCGACACCACCGGCGCGGTGGTGGCGGCGGTCAGCGTCTCGGGCCCGATCGACCGCACGTCGCGGTCACCGGGTCGGCGCTACGGCACCGAGGTGGCCGCCGCCGCCCGCCGCCTCGAGCGCCTCGGGGGCCTTGTCGCCTGACACCGGCGGCGATTGGTGCTGACCCGCGATCCACCTCGTGGCCGCCCTGTCGGTCGCCACCGTGATGATGAGCGCCGACCACCCATACTGGAGACGCGAACACCTCCGCGGCAAGAATGTTGGTTCGATGGACGACCGGGCAACCCAGGAACGACCGTTGGCGGCGATCGACATCGGCACCAACTCGTTCCACATGGTGGTGGCCCGCGTGGGCGGCGACCCCGACGAAGCGGGGGCGGGGGCGTTCGAGGTCATCGCTCGTGAAAAGGAGATGGTCCGGCTCGGCTCGTCGTCGGGGGACATGAAGCGCCTGGCTCCCGAGGCGATCGACCGGGGCGTGGCCGCCCTGGAGCGGATGGCCCGCATCGCCGCCATCCACGATGCCGACGTCTACGCGGTGGCCACGTCGGCCGTACGTGAAGCCGAGAACGCCGACGAGTTCATCGAGCGGGCGCGCCAGGAGGCCGGGGTCGACGTCGACGTGATCTCCGGGGTCGAGGAGGCGCGCCTCATCCACCTCGGGGTGCTCCAGGCCGTGCCGGTCTACGACGACCGCATGGTGCTCATCGACATCGGTGGCGGGAGCACCGAGGTGCTGGTCGGCGAGCACGGGGAGACCCTGGCGGCCGGGAGCGTGAAGCTCGGCGCCATCCGCCTCACCCGACGGTTCTTCCGCACCGACTCTCTGCACCCTGGGGCGGTGGACAGTTGCCGCCGCCACATCCGCAGCGTTCTCGCCCCATTGGCCCGGGAGGTCGAGCGCACCGGTTTCGACGTCGCCGTCGCCTCGTCCGGCACGGCCGAGGCGGTTTTCGCGTTGGTCCACGCCCGGCGCGGGGAAGGTCCGGAGCCCCGCACGTTCAACAACGCACGGGTGACCCGCAAGGAAGTGTCAGCGGCGATCGCCGAGTTGGTGGGGACGAGGTCGCTCGAGGAGCGGCGCCACCTCCCGGGTATGGACCCCAGCCGGGCCGACATCATCCTCGGTGGCGCCCTGATCCTCGACGAGGCGCTCGACGCCCTCGGGATCGACGAACTCGTGTTCTCCGACAACGCTCTGCGCGAAGGGGTGCTGCTCGACGCCCTGGCCCGTCGGCGCGGGGCCACCCTGCACCACCTGCGCGATCTTCGCCGGCGCAGTGTTCTGCAGTTGGCCGCGACGATGGACGACGAGCCCGAGCACTCGGCGCGTACGGCGGAGCTGGCCCTCGAGCTCTTCGATGCCACGGCACGGTGGCACGGTCTCGACGACGCCTGGCGCGAGCTGCTCGAAGCCGCCGCCCTCTTGGCCAACGTGGGTCAGGCCGTCTCGCACTCCGAACACCACAAGCACAGCTACTACGTGATCCGCCACTCCGACCGGCTCGCCGGCTTCACCGACCGCGAGATCGAACTGATCGCGTTGGTCGCCCGCTACCACCGCAAGAGCGCTCCGAAGCCGAAGCACGAGGAGTTCGCCAAGCTGCGGCCCGATGACCAAGAGGCGATCACCGCGCTGGCTGGCATCCTGCGCATCGGCATCGCCCTCGATCGGTCCCACACCGGCAAGGTCGAGAGCCTGAAGGTGGCCAGCGCCAACGGCTCCGGGCCGCTGCGGGTACTGGTGACCGCACGACCGGGCGCTGATCTGAGCCTCGAGCTCCACACTGCGATTGAACGCAAGGCCCTGCTCGAGCAGGTGCTGGGCCAGCGGGTCGATGTCGTCGCCGTCTGACCCGAGGCGACCCGGTAGGGCCCGCGAATCGGTTCGCGGTGTCCTCGTCAGCGCGGCGGCGGCGCGGTGACGTGTCGGCAGGCTTCGAGCAGCGACGGGACGAACGCCGGTGGGTCGGTCGCGCACACGTCGTGGGCGCCGTCGATCTCCCAGACCCGGGCGCCGGGAATAGCATCGGCCAGCGCCCGTTGCCGACGCACCGGGACGGTGGTGTCGAACCGGGTCACCATGACCGCAACGGGCACGTCGACGTCGGTGATCCAGTCCTTGGACGAGAACCCCGACAGCGCCTGTCCGGCCTCGAGGATGGACCGGACGTCGTTGAGCCGGCTCTGCTCGCGCGCCCATCGGCCCAGTGGGTTGTCGTCGTAGCGGGCCACCACCACGCGTTCGGCCACCCGCTTGCGCACATGGGGCGGAGTGGCCCGGACGGCGTAGGTGAGTCCGGCGACGACCCCGAACGCCGCGTGCTCGCTGGCATGGCTCTTGAAGTTACGGCTGGTGGAGCACAGCACCATGCCCCGCACCCGCAGCGGGTGGCGATGCCAGATCAGCTGGGCGATCGGACCTCCCATCGAGTAGCCGACCGGCACGAATCTGTCCACGCCCAGCACATCGGCGAGGGCGATGACGTCGTCGGCGCAGTCCTCGAGCCGGAAGCGCCGCCAGGTGCGTAGGCCGCGTCCGTGCCCGCGGTGGTCGAGGGCGATCACCCGAAAGTGCTCACCGAGGGGTTGGTAGACGGGGAACCAGTTCAGCGCGGCGTTGGCGGTCCAGCCGTGAAGGAGCACCAGCACTGGGGCTCCGGGTGGTCCGGTGACCTCGCGTACGAACGTGGCCCCGCGCCCAGGGAGCTCCACGACCCGACCCTCGGGGAGCCCGGGGGTGGGGAAGGGGGCCGGCAGTTCGCCGTCGACCGGCCGACCTGCCGGCTCGACGGCGCTCATCGAAGGCCCACGATCAGAGTTCGATGTCGACGATCTCGACCCGCAGCTCGCCGCCCGGGGCCTCGTACGCCACCACATCGCCGATGCGATGATCCATCAGCGCTTCGCCCAGCGGGGAGCGAGGGGACACCACCTCGACGTCACCGGAGCGCTCCTCGATCGAGCCGATCAGGAACTTCTCGACCTCCTCGTCGCCCTCGTAGCTGACCGAGACGATCACGCCGTGGGCGACCTTGTCGGTACTACCCACCTCGACGATCTGGGCGTCGAGCAAGAGTGCCTGCAGATGGCGGATCCGGCCCTCCATCTTCCCCTGCTCCTCCTTGGCGGCGTGGTAGTCGCCGTTCTCGGAGAGGTCCCCCAGTTCGCGGGCCGTCTGGATCTTGCGGGCGATGTCGACCCGGCCGTGGGTGGTGAGGGTCTCGAACTCGGAGCTCAGGCGGTCGTGGGCGGTCTGAGAGAGATGATGGACGTCAGGCACCCGACAATGGTACTCACCGGCCCTTCGCAGAACACCTCACGCACCCCATCGATCGGCCGGGTACACTCACTCCCGTGAATGCCGCCCTCGCAACCCCGGTAGCGATCATTCGGTAGCGCACGACCGCCCGGTGTGCGCTCTTCGGCCGTCCACCTGGTGGGCGGCTTTGTCGTTCCGGGGGCTGGCGGTGCCGCACAGCCCCGACGCAGACACCGGACACCCATCCCAGCGGCGCCACCCTCATTCCCCTTCTCCCGGAGCACACGTTGAGTCACAGGATCGGAGTCATCCCCGGCGACGGCATCGGCCTCGAGGTCATTCCCGAGGCCCTGAAGGTCGTGCGCGCCTCCGGCGTCGAGCTCGCCACGGTCGACTACGACCTCGGGGGGGTGCGCTACCAGCGTGACGGCGTCGTGCTCGATGACGCCACGGTCGAAGAGTGGCGGTCCCTCGACGCGCTCCTGCTCGGCGCCGTGGGCACTCCGGACGTGCCCCCCGGCCTCATCGAGCGTGGGTTGCTGCTGAAGATGCGCTTCGACCTCGATCTGTACGTCAACCAGCGGCCGTTCCTCGCTCCCGATGGTTCGCACGACTTCATCGTGATCCGCGAGAACACCGAGGGCACCTACGTCGGTGAAGGTGGTTTCCTGCGCAAGGGAACCCCGCACGAGGTGGCCACCCAGGGCTCGGTCAACACCCGCTTCGGCGTCGAGCGGTGCATCCGTTACGCCTTCGAGCTGGCCCGAGGCCGCGATGCCAGGCACCTCACCCTCGTCCACAAGACCAACGTCCTCACCTTCGCCGGCGATTTGTGGGAGCGCACGTTCGGCGAGGTCGCCACCGAGTACCCCGACGTGACGACCGCTTACAACCACGTCGACGCCGCCTGCATCTACTTCGTCGAGAGCCCTCAGCGTTACGACGTGATCGTGACCGACAACCTCTTCGGCGACATCCTCACCGACCTCGCCGGCGCCGTTTCCGGCGGCATCGGCTTGGCGTCGTCGGGCAACCTCAATCCGGCCCGCACCGGCCCGTCGATGTTCGAGCCCGTTCATGGCTCGGCCCCCGACATCGCCGGCCTGGGCCAGGCCAACCCCGTGGCCGCCATCCTGTCGGCGGCGATGATGCTCGACTTCCTGGGCGAGGCCGCCGCCGCCGCCCGCATCCGTGCCGCCTGCGCCGACACCTCGACGCTGACCGGCTCCACCACCGAGGTCGGCGACATCGTCGTCGCCCGCCTGTAGCGAGGGGGAACCCATGCCCATCACACCCACCGAGAAGATCTGGATGAACGGCGAGCTCGTCGACTGGGACGACGCCCGCATCCACGTGCTCACCCACACCCTGCACTACGGAATGGGGGTGTTCGAGGGCATCCGCGCCTACGAGACCGCCGCCGGCCCGGCGGTCTTCCGGCTCACCGAGCACATGAAGCGGCTCCACAACTCGGCCAAGATCATGGGGATGGACCTGCCCTACTCCGTCGAGGAACTGGTGACGGCCGCCAAGGACGTCGTGCGGGCCAGCGGCCTGCCGTCGGCCTACATCCGGCCCATCGCCTACTACGGCTACGGCGAGATGGGCCTCAACACCCTGCCCTGCTCGGTCGACGTGTCGATCGCCTGCTGGCCGTGGGGTGCCTACCTGGGCGAGGACGCCGCCAGCAAGGGCGTCCGGATGAAGATCTCGTCGTGGACCCGACACGACCACAACACCATGCCGCCGGCGTCCAAGACCACCGGCAACTACGTGAACTCGTCGCTGGCCAAGGTCGAGGCCCTCAAGGCCGGGTACGACGAGGCCATCATGCTCAGCCCGGCGGGCTTCGTGAGCGAGTGCACCGGCGAGAACATCTTCGCCGCTCGAGACGGCGTTCTGATCACCCCACCGGTCGCCGCCGGCGCCCTCGAAGGCATCACCCAGGACACGGTGATGGCCATCGCCGCCGACTTCGGCTTCGAGACCCGGTTCGACATGCTCGCCCGTAGCGACCTGTACGTGTGCGAGGAGATGTTCGTGTGCGGTACTGCGGCCGAGGTCTCGGCCGTGAACTCCGTGGACGACCGCTCCATCCCTTGCCCCGGCCCGATGACCACGGCCATCGCCGCCGAGTACGCCCGCACCGTGCGCGGCAAGGTCGACCGGCACAAGGACTGGTTGGAGTATGTCAACTGAACCGGTCGCGCCCCGTGCCGGCGCCACCGCCAGCGGCACGGCCCAGATGCCCATCGCGGTCGACGTCTTCGACACCACGTTGCGCGACGGCGCCCAGTTCGAGGGCATCTCGCTCACCGTCGACGACAAGCTCCGCGTGGCCGAACAGCTCGACTGGCTCGGGGTGCGTTGGATCGAGGGCGGGTACCCGCAGGCCAATCCCAAGGACGAGGAGTTCTTCCGACGGGCCCCGTCGGAGCTGAACCTCTCCACTGCCGATCTCGTGGCGTTCGGGTCGACCCGGCGCCCGGCCGGCAAAGTCGATGTCGATCCCACCCTCACCGCCCTCGTCGGGGCGGGTACGGCCACTGTGTGCATCGTCGGCAAGAGCTGGGATTTCCACGTCACCGAGGCCTTGCGCACCACCCTCGACGAGGGGGTGGCCATGGTCGGCGAGTCGGTGGCCTTCCTGGCGGCCCAGGGCCTTCGGGTCTTCTTCGACGCCGAGCACTTCTTCGACGGCCACAAGGCCAACCCGGAGTTCGCCCTGCGCGTGCTCGAAGCGGCCGCGGTCAATGGTGCGGCCGTCGTCGTGTTGTGTGACACCAATGGCGGCTCCCTGCCCCACGAGGTCCAGCGCATCACCACCGAGGTCACCTCCCACTTCGGCACCGACGTCGCCGTCGGCATCCACACCCAGAACGACTCGGGATCGGCGGTGGCCAACACCGTCGCCGCCGTGCTCGGTGGGGCCGTTCAGGTACAGGGAACGGTGAACGGCTACGGCGAGCGCACCGGGAACGCCAACCTCATGACGGTGATCCCCGACCTCACCCTCAAGCTGGGTGTGGCCACGCTGCCCGAGGGCCGCCTCGAACGCCTCACCGTGGTCAGCCACCGGGTGGCCGAGCTGGTGAACCTCCCCCCGCAGCCGTCGGACCCCTTCGTCGGCGTGTCGGCTTTTGCCCACAAGGGCGGTCTGCACACCTCGGCGCTCGGTCGGGCGGGGAGCGCCACCTACGAGCACATCGACCCCGCGGTGGTCGGCAACCACACGCGGGTGCTGGTGTCCGACCTCGGCGGCCGCGCCGGCATGTCGATGAAGGCGGCCGAGTTCGGTCTCGAGCTCGACGACCGCGCCGCCGCGAGTCTCAGCGACGAGCTCAAGCGGCTCGAGAGCCAGGGATGGTTGTTCGAGGCCGCCGATGCCTCCCTCGAGTTGCTCATGCGGCGTGCCGCCGGATGGGAGCAGCCCTACTTCCAGGTCGAGGCCTACCGGGTGTCGAGCTACCACCGCGAGGGCCCGGTCATGCCCGACGGTGAGATCGAGGTCACGGTCGAGGCCACCGTGAAGCTGTGGATCGATGGGCGTCGGGTGGCTGCGGTCGGCGAGGGCAACGGCCCGGTCAACGCTCTCGACACCGCGGTGCGCCGGGCCCTCAACGGGCGCTTCCCGGTACTCGATCGCATCCACCTCACCGATTTCAAGGTGCGTGTCGTCGACGGTGGTGCCGCCACGGGGGCGGTGGTGCGGGTCCTCGTCGACTCCACCGACGGCGAGCGGGTGTGGACGACCGTGGGTGTCGACAGCAACGTCATCGAAGCCTCGTGGCAGGCGCTGATGGACTCCATCGAGTTCGGGCTCCTCCACGGCTCCTGAACGTCCGTCGACGCCGGGCGGTCGGGCCCACCCCACTAACGTGAGTGGCGATGGCTGCCCCCGAGTACGTCCCGAAGCCCACCGACGACAAGGCCCGCGTGTACGAGTCGCCGCCGTGGCGGCCCGAGTCGTGGATGGCCGACCGACCGGCCGAGCTCGACGGTCGCCAGCCGGTAGGACCCCGGCTCGGTAGCCCCGGGCCGGACCAGGGCTACGCGCTCAAGTTGGCCAACCAGTTCCGGGGGCGCCTCGTGCTCACCCCGGGCGAGCACGAGGACGATGCCCTCTCCGGGTGCATGGCCCTCGCCATGCGCCGTGCGTCCCTGTTCGGCCGGGCGCCGTCGGTTCACGATCTGACGGTGGCTCTCACGATCTGGGGTTTCCTGATCGAGCCGCCGGTCGAGTTCGCCGCCATCCGCCGTGAGGTGTTCGCCGGCGTGGCCAGCACCCATCACTACTCCGAGCGGCGGGCCCTGGTCGACGGTGTTCCGGCCGAGGTGCTACGGATGTCGCCGGCCGAGGTCACCCTCGTGGCCAATGCCGATCCGCGCCGGTTGCTGGCGGTGGCCGAGGCCGTTCGCAGCGGTGCCGCCGTGGTGGCGCCAGCAGACCGGGCTTGACCCGGCCGGGGCTCACTCGGCGAGGATGGTGATCGCGGTGCCCGCCGGCAGGATGTCGGCCAGGCGGGTGACCACGTCGTTGGGCATGCGGATGCAGCCGTTCGACGCCTTCGTGCCGATCAGGTCCGGTTGATTGGTGCCATGGAAGGCGACTACCGGGAGGCCGCCGTCGAACGTCTCGAGCGTCTCGCTGTAGGCGCTGGTCGAGAGGATCCAGGGGCCGAAGGTCCCACTGGCGTTCGACTGGGCGATCTCTTCGTTCAGGAAGAACTCACCCACCGGGGTGGGAGTGGCGTCCGTGCCGATGACCACCTCGGTCCGCTCGATCACCTCGTCTCCGTCGTAGACGGTGAGCTCGAACTCCGACAGGTTGAGCACCATCCGGTACGAGTGGGAGGTCAGCTCGACCTGGTCAGCTCTGACCCAGCCCTCCATGCCGTTGGGGCGGGCGTGCAGCATCACCCGTAGCCAGTCGCCCGATTTTTCGGTGACCACCATGACCAACGGGTTCTTGAAATAGGTCGGGCTCTCGAAGGCCCAGCCGTCGGGGGTCTTGCGGCTGCCGGCGGAGTTGAGGCCGACACGGGGGATGGCCTGCACCGACTTCGGAGGCGGGGCGGTGGTGACCGTCGTGGAAGCAGCCTCGACGCCGGCGGGCGGTGTGGCCCGGACCTCGAGCTCCTCACCCTTGGCGGTGGCGACCACGACGACCGTCGGGTCGGACGCCACCGTGGTGACGGTGGTCTCGTTGACCCCGACCACCTGGGCCTGGTCGCTGCTCGAGCACGCGGAGGCGGCGGCGAGACCGAGGGTGACGGCCACGGCGGCCGCCAGGCGTAGGAAGGGCCGTTCACGGGAGAGCATGACCGTCGACGGTACCATCGGCCGGTGACCTCTCCGCTCGCGCCCTCGCCCGATTCCGTGCGCGTGCGCGTGCGCTTCGCCCCGTCCCCGACCGGCTACCTGCACATCGGGGGGGCACGCACGGCCCTGTTCAACTGGCTCTTCGCCCGCCAGCAAGGTGGAGAGTTCCTCCTGCGCATCGAGGACACCGACGCCGAGCGGTCGCGACCGGAGCTGATCGACGCCATCTTCCGGGCGCTCGAGTGGCTGGGCCTCGACTGGGACGACACCCCGGTGTACCAGTCAGAGCGCGGCGACGCCTACCGCGACGCCGTCGACCGACTGCTGGCGTCGGGCGCGGCCTACTGGTGTGCGTGCACCCCCGAAGAGGTGAAGGCCCGGGCCGAGGCTCGCGGCGGCACTCCCGGATACGACGGGCACTGTCGTGACCTCGACCTCGGGTCCGGTGTCGGTCGGGTGGTGCGGTTCCGTGTGCCCGACGAGGGTTCCACATCGTTCGACGATGTCATCCGGGGGGAGGTCTCGTTCGACAACGCCAACCTCGAGGACTTCGTCGTCGTGCGTTCGAGCGGCGCCCCCATGTTCCACCTGGCCAACGCCGTCGACGACGCCGCTCAGAACATCACCCACGTCGTGCGCGGGGAGGACCTCATCAACGTCACTCCCAAGGTGCTCCTCCTCCGCGACGCGCTCGCCGTGCCCGGTGAGCTGGTGTTCGCCCATCTCCCCCTGATCGTCAACGACAAGCGCCAGAAGCTCTCGAAGCGACGCGACGACGTCTCGGTGGGCGACTACATCGACCGGGGCTACCTGTCCGAGGCCATGGTGAACTATCTCGCCACGCTCGGTTGGGGGCCACCCGACGGTATCGAGATTCGACCGCTGGCCGAGATCGTGGCCGCCTTCCGGCTCGGCGACGTGAACCGGTCCGGTGCCTTCTTCGACGTGAAGAAGTTGCAGCACTTCAACGGCGAGTACATCCGCGGGCTCCCCACTTCCGAATTCGTGACGCGTTCGACGCCGTGGCTCTTCGCCGCCGACGTGCCGTGGGCGGCGGATCGTTTCGACGTCGACGCCTTCGAAGCGCTGGCCCCCCTCGTGCAGGAGCGGGTGAAGCTGCTCTCGGAGGTCCCTGGGTACGTCGACTTCGTGTTCCTGGTCGAGCCTGTCCTCGACGAAGCGTCGTGGGCCAAGGTCATGGTCAAGGGCCGAGACCTGGCCGTCGCCGTCCTCGACCACGCCGCCAAGGCCTTCGCCGACTGCGAGTGGACCGTCGCCGACCTCGACGTGGCGCTGTTCTCCTACGCCGACACGCACGACGTGGCCAAGGGCAAGGTGCAGGCCCCGGTGCGCGTGGCCGTCACCGGGCGCAGTGTCGGCCCGCCGCTGTTCGAGTCGTTGGTGGTGCTCGGGCGGGACGAGACCCTGCGCCGCATCGGAGTGGCGAAGGACCGGCTGTGAGCGATCGGCTCCTTCGGTGACGTCGCCGTGATTCGTTGGGGCATCCGCCTGGTGTCGGGCGTCGTGGCCCTGGGGGTGATCTATCTCGGCGTCACGTTCGTGCAGGTCTGGTACGCCTCGAACCAGGACGACACGACACCCGCCTCGGCCATCGTGGTGATGGGCGCGGCGCAGTGGAACGGCAAGCCGTCACCGGTGCTGCAGGCGCGGCTCGACCACGCCGCTGGCCTCTACCAGGCCGGTGTTGCGCCGGTCGTGGTGGTCACCGGCGGGAAGCAGGAGGGCGACGTGGTGACCCAGGGGGTGAGCGGCTACCAGTACCTGCGCGACAAGGGTCTGCCCGACGAAGCCATCAAGGTCGAGGTGGAGGGCACCAACAGTTACGAGGAGCTGTCGGCATCGGCGTTGATCCTTCGCCGCGCCGAGCTCGGAAGCGACGTGCTCATCGTCACCGACCCGTATCACGCCGAACGGGCGGAGGCCATCGCCGTCGAGCTGGGGCTCACCGCCCACGTGTCGCCCACCGATGCCCAGACGTCGATCAGGGGGCTGGCCCGCGAGACAGCTGCGGTCGCGGTGGGGCGCATCGTCGGTTACCGCCGCCTCTCCGCACTGCTGTCGTGAGGTTGGTCGCGCCCCCCCTCAACCACTACCCTCGGCCTGCCCTTCGGGGGTGGTGTAATTGGTAACACGACTGGTTCTGGTCCAGCTGTTGGGGGTTCGAGTCCTCCCCCCCGAGCACATGGGTCACGGGCGTCGGCTGCGGTCGGCGCCCGTGACGCGTCTCGCCCCGGATGGGGGATTCTGGATGATTCGGGGAGAGAATCAACGTCATGGAGCGTTGTGACGTCGCGGTGATCGGAGCGGGACCAGCCGGGTCGGCCGCCGCCGCCTGGGCGGCCCGGGACGGCGCCGACGTGGTGCTCTTCGAGAAGGCCGAGCGGGGCCGCGACAAGTCGTGCGGCGATGGTCTCACGCCCCGGGCCATCGCCGAGCTCGAACGCCTCGGCGTCGACATGAGTGGGTTCCACCGCATCGACGGCCTTCGTGTCCAGGCCGGCCGCACCGAGCGTGAGGTGCTGTGGCCGGACGGGAAGTTCCCGCCTTTTGGCGCCGTGGCCCCTCGTGCGGAGTTCGATGCCCTGCTGATGGAGACGGCACTGAAGGCCGGCGCCGATCTCCGGGAGCACACGCCGGGGGAGCCCATCGTCGACGGGGCCCGGGTGACCGGGGTGCGCACCGCCACGGGCGATGTTCATGCCGATCTCGTCGTGATCGCCAGTGGGGCCGGTTCGCCGGCGGCCAAGGCCCTGGGCGCGGTGCGGGTGCCGTCGTCGCCCTTCGGTCTGGCCATCCGGGCCTACGTGCCGTCCACCCGTGCCGACGACCGGTACATGGAGGCCTGCCTCACCGTCAAGGGCCCCGACGGCGCCATCGTGCCCGGTTACGGCTGGGTGTTCCCGGCCGGTGACGGCATGGTGAACGTCGGCGTGGGCGCGTTGTCGACCATGCGCGACTTCTCGAAGCTCAACCTCAACCGCATGCTCGCCAACTACATGGACCAGATCCGCGAGTCGTGGGGTCTCGGGGAGTTCCTGGCCCGCCCGAAGGCGTGGAGGCTGCCCATGCACGTGGCCCACCGGGGTGGGCCCGGGTGGGTGGCGATCGGCGACGCCGCCGGGCTCGTCAACCCCTTCAACGGCGAGGGCATCGATTACGGCCTCGAGACGGGACGCCTAGCCGCCGAGTGCTTCGCCGAATCGCCGCATCGCGCCGATGTGGCCTACCTGCACCGCCTCGATGCCGAGTACGACGAGTTCTTCGCCACGGCCCGGCGGTTCGCGTGGGTGATCGGTCGGCCCCACTTGCTGCGGGTGCTGCTCGGGCTGGCGCTGTCCACCGGCTTCACGATGCGCCTGGTGCTCGACATCATGGCCAACCTGGTCGACATGGAGCACCCGGGGTTGGCGGGGCGGGCCCTTTCGGTGGGCGGTCGGGGCCTGGCCCTCGTCGATCCGCTGCTCACCCGATCCAAGTTGTGAACAGGGTCCTGTGGACAACCTGTGGATGAAGTCCGTGTGGCCTGTGCATGAACACGCGGTGAAAGGGTAAGGAGGCTCCATCCCCCGGTCAGTCGGCGTCGCTACGTTCGCGCCACGATCGAACCGCGAGGAGCGCCGTGACCCAGATCGCAGACCGCCCACCGGCCCCGCTCGAGAGTGATGCCGTCGATGCGCTCGACCGTTGGTGGCGGGCCGCCAACTACCTCACCGTGGGCCAGATCTACCTTCGCGACAACGTGCTGCTGCACGAGCCCCTCCGGCCCGAGCACATCAAGCCCCGCCTTCTCGGGCACTGGGGTGACGTCACCCGGGCTCAACCTCCTGTGGGCCCACCTCAACTGGGTCATCGTGGCGCAGGGAATCGACGCCATGTTCGTGTGCGGTCCCGGCCACGGCGGTCCCGCCATCGTGGCCAACACCTGGCTCGAGGGCACGTGGGGCGAGATCTACCCCGACGTCGGCCGAGACCTCCGCGGCATGGCGAAGCTGTTCCGCCAGTTCTCGATGCCCGGCGGGATCCCGAGCCACGTGAGTGTCGAGGTCCCCGGCTCGATCCACGAGGGCGGTGAGCTCGGCTACGCCCTGATCCACGCCGTGGGCGCGGCCTTCGACGCCCCCGAACGGGTGGTGGCCTGTGTGATCGGCGACGGGGAGGCCGAGACCGGACCGCTCGAGGGATCGTGGAAGGGCATCCGCTTCCTCAATCCCGCTCGCGACGGGGCCGTGCTGCCGATCCTGCATCTCAACGACGGCAAGATCTCCGGCCCCACCGTGCTCGGGCGGACGTCCGACGCAGACGTGGCGTCCATGCTCCGGGGCCACGGCTACGACCCGAGGTTCGTGGAGGGTGACGTTCCCGACCTGGTGCACCAAGGCCTCGCCGCGGCCCTCGACGGCGCGCTCGACACCATTGCCGCCATCCAGGCCGAGGCCCGCGTCGCCGGCGGCGAGGTCCCACCGCCGGAGGGCTGGCGCTGGCCGTGCATCGTGTTGCGCACCCCGAAGGGTTGGACCGGGCCCGACGTGGTGGACGGCGCGCAGATCGAGGGGACGTTCCGTTCCCACCAGGTTCCTCTCAACGGGGTGCGTTCGAATCCCGACCACCTCGCCGTCCTCGAGGGGCGATCGGCGCATGAGTGCGAACCCCGCGGCCAACGGGGGCCGGCTCTCCATCGCCCTCGATCTCCCTGACTTCACCGACTACGCCTTCGAGGTGCCCGTGCCCGGGCAGGAACTGCAGGAGTCGACCCGGCGCATGGGGGAGTGGCTTCGCGACGTCTTCACCCGCAACGCCGCGGACCGGAACTTCCGGCTGTTCTGCCCGGACGAGACCAACTCCAACCGCCTGGGTGCCGTGTTCGAGGTCGAGGACCGTTGCTGGACGCTTCCCATCACTGACGACGACGATCATCTCTCGCCCACGGGGCGGGTCATGGAGGTGCTCAGTGAGCACCTGTGCCACGGGTGGCTGGAGGGCTACACGCTCACCGGGCGACGCGGGCTCTTCGCCACCTACGAGGCGTTCGCCATGGTGTCGGCGTCGATGACCGTGCAGCACACCAAGTGGCTCGACGCCAGCGACGACCTCGGATGGCGTCGGCCGGTGCCCTCGCTCAACGTGTTGCTCACCTCCACGTGCTGGCGCAACGACCACAACGGCTTCAGTCACCAGGGTCCGGGGCTCATCGACACGGTGGTGTCGAAGAAGCCCGACGTGGCCCGGGTGTACCTGCCGCCCGATGGCAACACCCTTCTGTCGGTCACCGACCACTGCCTGCGGTCCACGAACTACGTCAACCTCATCGTGATCGACAAGCAGCCGCAGCTCCAATGGCTCGACATGCGCGCCGCCCGTGAGCACTGCACCCGCGGCTACGGCCCGTGGGCCTGGGCCGGCACGTTCGGCGGTGACGATCCCGACGTGGTGCTGGCTTGTGCCGGCGACGTGGTCACGATGGAGACCGTGGCCGCCTCCGAGCTCCTGCGGCGGATGGTGCCCGACCTGCGGGTGCGGCTCGTGAACGTGGTCGACCTCATGACGCTGCTCTCGGCCAACGACCACCCCCACGGGATGGACCTGGTGTCGTTCAACGAGCTGTTCACTCCTGACCGTGACGTGGTGTTCGCCTTCCACGGGTACGCCCGGGGCATCCACTTCCTCATCCACGGCCAAGGTGACACCGATCGGTTCCACGTGCGGGGCTACCGCGAGGAAGGCACCACCACGACCCCCTTCGACATGGTGGTCCGCAACGAGGTGAGCCGGTACCACCTGTGCCTCGAGGCGCTGAGGCGGTCTCGGGTTCGTCCCCCCGGTTCGGAGGCTCTGGCCGCCGAGTGGCGGGAGCGGTGGGGGGTGCGGGTCTACGACTTCCATGGTCTGAGCCATGCCTACGCCTCGAGACGGGCGGCCGACCTGGTCGGGCGCACCCTCGAGAAGCTGCGCGTCGTGACCTGTCACCTCGGAGCGGGGGCCTCACTGGCCGCTGTGTACGACGGGCGTTCCGTCGCCACCACGATGGGGTTCACGCCGATGGCCGGGTTGCCGATGGCCACCCGTTCCGGTGATGTCGACCCGGGCGCGCTGTTGTGTTTGCAGACCCAGACCGGTTTGACCCCGGCGGAGATGAACGAGGTGCTGCTGCACGGGTCGGGCCTGGCCGGGCTGTCCGGCCGGTCGGGTGACGTGTGGGAGGTTCTGAGCGGTATGACCGAGGGTGACCCCGCCTGCACCCTCGCCTGGCAGGTATACAACTTCCGCCTGCGCCAGGGCATCAGTGCCATGGTGGTGCCGGGCACGTGCTCGACGTCCTCGTCTTCACCGGTGGGGTGAACTCGGGCTCGGGCCGGGCGCATCCGGGGGCGCCCTGGGTGGGGTACATTACATTCGTGTTACAGCGAGCGGGCCCCGACCGACGACGGCGAGCGTTCGCCGCGGCCGCGCTCCTGGGCGCGCTGGTCGCCATCGCGCCGGCCTCGGGCTCGGCCCAGGCCGACACGGCCTCCGAGCAGCGCAACGTCAAGAGCCAGCGCGCTGCGGTGGCGGGGCAGATCGACACACTCGAGGCCAACGATGCCGAGGTCAGCCGGGCCCTCTCCGATCTCGACGCCAACGTGCGCGCCACCCGGGCCCAGATGGCCGACGCGCAACGGGCGGTCGGCGAGGCCGAGGCTCGCGCCGCCGAGGCCGAGGCGGCGGCCCGCGGCACCGAGGCCCGCATCGGCGGACTGCGCCAGCAGGTCGTGGTCGCGGCGGTCGACGCTTACGTGCGTCCCGGTGGCGACCAGTTGCTGTCGCTCTTCCAGGAGGACACCGCCAACGAGGCGAGCACGAAGCAGGCCCTGCTCGACGTGACCAACGGCAACAAACTCGACGTGGTCGACGAGCTGCGCACGGCCCAGCGTCAGCTCGAAGACCAACGCGATGCCGCCCGCCGGGCCCGTACCGATGCCGAGGAACGCCGACAGGGCCTCAGCGCGAAGGCCACCGGCTTCGAGGCCGCGCAGGCCGACCAGCGGCGCGTGGCCGCGCTGATCGGCGACCGCCTCAACGACAAGTTGGCGGAGTCGCAGTCGCTGGCCGCCCTCGACCAGCAACTCGCCAGCCGCATTGCCGACGAGCAGGCCGTGATCGCCGCCCAGTTGGCCGCAGCCCGGGTGTCGTCGCCGCCCATCAACGGTGGGGGAGGCGGCGGTCCCGTGACGATCATTCCGCGGCCCGGTGGTCTCACCTCCGTGCGCGGCATCACCGTGGCCGGGTCCATCGCGTCCAATCTGGCGGCGCTGCTCGAGGCCGCCAGCGCCGCCGGCTTCGAGTTCGGTGGCACCGGGTACCGCGACTCCGCAGCCCAGATCGAACTGCGGCGCCAGCACTGCGGTACCAGCGATTACGCCATTTATCAGATGCCACCAGACCAGTGCCGGCCGCCCACAGCCATCCCGGGGCGGTCGAAGCACGAGCAGGGACTGGCCGTCGATTTCACCATCGGCGGGCGCGCCATCCAGAGTCGCAGTGACCCCGCCTTCCAGTGGTTGGCCGCCAACGCCGGGCGCTTCGGCTTCGTGAACCTCCCGAGCGAACCCTGGCACTGGTCGGTCGACGGCTCCTGAGGTCGGTCAAGCCAACGTCGCCAGCAGTGCCTCCATCTCGGCGATCTCGACCGCCTGGCTGGCGATGATGGCGTTGGCCAGCGCCACCGCGGCTGTGTCCTTCCCACCGTCGATCTGGGCCTGGGCCATCATGAGGGCGCCTCGGTGGTGCCTGATCATCTGCTGGTAGAACTCTCGCTCGAATTCTGTGCCCTGGGCCTGGTCGAGTCGGGTCATGTCCTCGGCGGACATCATCCCCTCCATCGGCATGGCTCCCTCACCGCCCATGTCCATGTCCATGTCCATGTCCATGCCCCCGGTGGTGCCGGGGACGGGCTGGCCCCAGGCCGTCAGCCACGAGGTCATCTGAGCGATCTCGGGGGCCTGAGCGGCCTTGATGCGGGTGGCGAGGTCGGTGAGTTGTGGGCTGACTGCGCGTCCGAGGGCGAGGTCGGACATCTCCACGGCCTGGGTGTGGTGGACGATCATGCCGCGGGCGAAGGCCACGTCGGTGGCGTTGAACGTGGCGTCGGCGGGAATGGTCACCGCCGGTTCGTCGGTCATGGCCATCCCGTCGGCCATGGTGCCGTTCCCCATGTCCATGCTCGAGTGGTCCGATGAGCAGGCTCCGAGCAGCAGGGCGCCGGCGACCAACGCCGGGGCGAAGAGGTATCGGGTTTGCATCGGACTCCTAGGGTAGGGGGGGTGGGTATGCGGGTACGCTACTTGGGGTTCGATCGTTTGTCGTGTCGGGGCTAGCGTCCGGGGCGATTCGACCCGAGGGGGGACATGGGGGACACACCGGTCGCAGTGGTGACCGGCGCCAGCCGAGGGATCGGCAAGGCGTCGGCCCTGGCGCTGGCTTCGGCGGGCTTCGACGTGGCCATCACGGCCCGTACGTTGCGCGAGGGCGAGGGCCGTAGCGAGCCCAACTCGGTGCGGGGCGACGAGCCGGTGGTGAATCTGCCCGGCAGTCTCGAGACGACGGCCTCGGAGATCGAGCGCCGAGGGCGACGGGCGCTCACCATCCCCATGGACCTGCTCGACCGGGCCAGCGTCGAAGCGGTCCCGGCGGCGGTGCTGGCCGAGTGGGGCCGCATCGACGTGCTGTTCAACAATGCCATCTATCAGGGCGCTGGCACCATGGACCGCATCCTCGACCTGCGCATGGGCGACCTCGACAACCTGATGCGCGGCAACGTCGCCCACCAGATCCGGCTCATCCAGTTGGTGGTGCCCCACATGCTGGAGAGGGGTGAAGGACGGGTGATCAACATGGTCTCCGGATCGGCTCGTCACGATCCGCCCGGCCCGGCCGGCGAGGGCGGTTGGGGCATCGCCTATTCGGCATCGAAGGCGGCGTTCGGCCGAGTGGCGGGGGGGATGGAAGCCGAGTTCCGTGACCGGGGGGTGCGGGCCTTCAACGTGGATCCGGGCAACGTAGCCACCGAGAAGCGCAGGGCCCTGAAACCCGACGACGACTTCGAGGCCGGGTTCGGCTCGGCCCCAGCGGAGGCGACCGGCTCGGTGGTGGCATGGCTGGCCACCGACCCTGACGCCATACGGTTCGTCGGCAAATGGATCTACGCGCCGAAGCTGTGTGCCGACCTCGGCCTGCTGCCGGACTGGCCACCCGAGGGCGTCGAGGCGTGAATGCCGACCTGGCCCTGCTGGCCGACCGACTGGCACTGCGGGGTCTCGTCGACCAGTACGCGCTGCGGGTGGACAGCGACGATCCGGGTTCGGTGGCGACGCTGTTCACCCCCGCTGGCGAACTGCGGATCTTCGAACGGGGCAAGCCCGAGCCGGTGCGCGAACGCCTTGGACGCGAGGCCATCGCCACGGCCATGAGCGGCCTCGGGCGCTACGACACCACCCTGCACGTTGTCGCCAACCACGTGGCCCACATCGAGGGCGACACCGCGACCGGCCAGACCTACTGCCTGGCCCACCACATCCGTGATGTCGAGACCCCCGACGGGGCCACCGCCCCTTTCGACCACGTGATGGCCATCCGCTATCTCGACCGGTTCGAGCGCACCCACGAGGGCTGGCGCATCGCCCAACGCCATCTCCAGGTGGAGTTCACCGAGGACCACCCCGTCACCGGTCCCTGAGGGATCGACCCCACAAAGGAAGTCACCATGAGCCAAGCCGAGCGAATCGACGTCGAGCGCACCATCCCGGCCCCGGCCGCGGACGTGTTCGCCGTGTTGTGCGACCCGATGGGACACGTGGCCATCGACGCGTCGGGGATGCTGATGGACGCCACCGGGGATCTGGTCTCGGCGGCGGGGGACACGTTCGTGCCGGCCCGACACCGAATCAGCGGTCGTCGGCGTCGGGCCACCCGTCGGGAACGGGGGGTTGGTGGCGGAGGCGTCGGGCCCGGTGGTGGCGGTGGACGAGGTCGACGACGCGGGCGCGGACCATGAGGGCGGTGTCACGCTCGGTCGGCTCGGGCCGGTCGGGTTCGGGCTCGGCGAGGATGACCCCACGGAGCTTTGGGTGGTGCAGCGGCAGCGCAGGTCGTCGCCGCAGTCTGGGGGGTGGGCTGGTGAGCACGGTGGCGTCGGGTCGGGTGAACACGAGGGTGCCGTCGGGTCGCAGTTCGAGGTTCCATCCGTGGCGGTGGACGACACCGTGGTGGGTGGCGCAGAGCCCGGCGAGGTTGGCGAGGTCGGTGGCCCCGCCGTGGTTCCAGTGGGTGAGGTGGTGGGCGTGGACCCAGGCGGTGGGGGCATGGCAGCACGGGAACCGACAGCCGCGGTCGCGTACGACCATGGCGTCGCGCAGGTTCGGTGATGCCAACCGGAGGGCGCGACCGCGGTCGATGACCTGTCCCTCGACGATCAGCACCCGGTGCAGGAGGGTGCCTTCGGTGAACAGGGTCGCCAGGCTGGCCGCCGTGAGTGGGTGACCGTCATGGGTGTGGGGGGTGCCGGAATGGTGGGCGAGGGCGTCGCGGTACAGGCCTTCTTCGAAGATGCTCACGGGGCGGGCGGCCAGCAACGCCTCGAGGTCGGCGGCGGTCTTGATGCCGATGCCGCGTAGGGACCCGGCGATCATGTCGGCGGGGTCGATGGTGACGGCGACGTGGGGGTGTTGGCGGCCGGGGCGTTCGCCGGGGGCGGCGGCGTGGTCGCAGAAGAACCGCATGACCCGCCCGAGGGCGTCACCGCGCCGTTCGGCCGCGGTGCGAAACCCGCCCGAGGGGTCAGGATCTTCGGCGCCGGCGATGCGCAGGGCGGTCTCGGTGAGCGTGGCGGTGTCGGGGTCGAGGGTGGCGTCGAGGACCGCGCGCCCGTCGAGGGTGCGTGACAGGTGCGCCGTCGACCCCGGCGCATCGACGCCAAGGTCACCGGCGGCGGCGACTGCTTCGGCGCGGGTCACCCAGTGCCGCACCGCCCGCTTGGTGTCGGCGGCGGACAGGCCGACCAGCAGCGGGGAGATCTCGGTGTCGTGGTCGGCGAACAGCTCCACCAGACCCTTGGGGATCATCCCGACGGTCAGGTCGACCTGCGCGCCTGACAGTTCACCGGTGAACCACGACCGGGCCAACTCGGGCCACACCGTCAGACGCGCCACCCGCACCGCCAACCGTTGGGCGTCGCGTTCGCCGACCCCGTGGGCCCGCAACCACCCCGCCGTCGAACCCCACCCGTCGACCCGGTGAAGCCCTCGGGCGGTGAACCCGGACAGGGCCGCACAGACCTTGGCGTCGAGGCGGTCGCGGGCCGCCAACAGCTCGGCCACCACCGTCGAGCACGGGGCCGGGTCCACCGCTTCGATTGCTGTCGTCAACCCCGGATCCATGCCCAGATCTTAACAGAACACATGTACGAGCACAAGCAGAAATTAGAAGAAATCCCTGGTGAATCTGCTCACGAACTGCGCGCTCGCCGCGCGGGACGAGGTCGGCTCGTGTTCAGCGGCGACCGCGGCCGGATCGTCCGGCCTCGCCGTGTGGGCTCAGCCCCGTAAGCCGGGGATGGTGGACGCCGAGGCCCGGTCGAGGGCGAGTTCGGCGATGGCTTCGACGGTGGGTGTGATATCGGCGGCGCGTTCGGGATCGGAGGCGGCGAGACGGGCCTGGGCGCCGGTGGTGATGACGGCGATCTTCGCCGCGGCCAGCACGCAGTACACGTCGATGTGGTCGACCGATCGGCCGCTGGTGCTGGCGTAGCGCTCGATGAGGTGATCGGCGCCGGGGAATCCGGGGTTCAGACGGTGGGGCTGGGGGGCGCGGGTCCGCCACAGCAACTCACCCATGTCACCCCAGTACATGACCACCATGCCGAGGTCGGTGAGCGGATCGCCGAGGGTGGACATCTCCCAGTCGAGCACGCCCACCAGGCGGGCCGGATCGGCGCGGCTCCACATCGTGTTGTTGAAGCTGTAGTCGCCGTGCACGATCGACGCGCCGGACTCCGGGGGGAGGGACTTCTCGAGTCGTTCGAGGACCTCGTCGATCGCCGGTACGTCGACCTGCTTGGCCGCAACCCACTGCTTCTGCCAGCGCGCCACCTGTCGGGCCAGGAAACCGTCGGGACGACCGAACTCACTCAGACCCACCGACCTGAAGTCGACGGCGTGGAGGTGGGCGAGCACGTCCACGAGCTGGTCGGTGGCGGCGGCGGCCCCGGCCTGCGTCAGGTGGGCCACGGCATCGGCGTCGTCGTACACCACACCCTCGAGCCATTGCATCAGGTAGAAGGGCGCGCCGATCACGTCGGCGTCGTCGCAGCGGGCGACGGGCTCAGCCACGGGCACCTCGGTACCGACGAGTGCCGCCTGCACGGTGAACTCGCGGCCCATGTCGTTGGCCGTGGCGAGGAGGCGGCCGAGGGGCGGGCGGCGCAGAACCCAGTCGTTGGCGTCGTCGCGCACTCGGAAGGTGAGGTTCGACGACCCCCCGAAGAGGTGGTCGACCGAGAGGGGGCCCGATGTCGAGGGCACGTGCTCTTGCACCCAGGCCGTGAGGGCATCGATCGGCACGGCGTCGTGCACCGGGTACGGGGCGTCGCTCACCGGATGCTGTGAGACAGGGGGACGACGATCGGCGCCGGGTGATCGACGATGCAGCGACTGCCCGTGTAGATGGTGGGCATGCAGCGGTTGCAGTGGATGCAGTTGCCCTCGGTCTGCTCGCCGGCCTGCATGCGCAGCAGCAGGTCGGGCTCGCGCAGCAGCGCCCGCCCCATGGCCACGAACTGGAAACCCTCGGCCATGGCCAGGTCGATGGTGGCTCGGTTGTTGATGCCCCCGAGCAGGATCAGTGGCATGGCCACCGCGGCACGCATCGTCTTGGCCTGTTCGAGGAAGTAGGCCTCCTCGAACGGGTACGACGGCATCATCTTCTCGCCGACCAGCTTGAAGCCGAGGCGGGCGAGAGGAGGAAGCGTGGCCGCGAAGTCCTCACGCGGCGCGTCGCCACGGAACAGGTACATGGGGTTGGCCAGCGAGCTGCCACCGGTGAGCTCGAGGGCGTCGAGGTGGCCGTCGGCTTCGAGTATCGCCGCGAACTCGGCACTCTCGGGCAGCTTGAACCCGCCGGGGACACCGTCGTTCATGCTCACCTTCGCGGTGACGGCCATGGTGTCGCCCACGGCTTCTCGAACCGCTTTCACCACCTGCCGGGCGAACCGGGCCCGGTTGTCGAGGCTCCCGCTCCAGCGGTCGTCACGCTTGTTGATGCGCGGCGACAGGAACGACGACAGCAGGTAGTTGTGGGCCAGGTGGATCTCGATGGCATCGAATCCGGCGGCGGCGATGTAGCGCGCCCCGCGCTCGTAGTCGAGGGTGATGCGGGTGATGTCGGCCTCGTTGACCGCCCGGGTGATTCTCATCGACACCGGGTTGAACGATCGGGTCGGCGACAACGAGGTGGAGCCGTTGCTCTTGGCGTTGGCCACCGGGCCGGCGTGACCGATCTGGGCCGACACCTTGGCGCCTTCGCCGTGCACGACCTCGGCCAACCGGGCCAGGCCGGGAACGGCGTCGGGTCGCAGCCAGATGCACTCGGCGTGGGTGCGTCCCTCGGGGGCCACGGCCAGGTAGGCGACGGTGGTCATGCCCACGCCGCCGGCGGCGGGCAGGCGGTGGAACTCGATCAGCTCTTCGGTGACCAGTGCCTCGGGCACCACGCCTTCGAAGGTGGCGGCCTTGATGACGCGATTGCGCAGGGTGATGGGCCCGAGGGTCGCCGGGGCGAAGGGGTCGGGCGGCGGCGGTGCGGGGGTGGTGTCCTCGGCCATCGTGGCCTACCAGAGCTCGTCGGCATAGGTGTCGGTGCCGAGCACGGTCCGCAGGAACGGCGCAGCCAGGCGCAGGTCGGCCAGCCCCGCGGCTTCGGCGGCGTCGGTGTAGGTCCGTACCCGTTCCAGTGCGTTGGTCACGTCGCCGCGCACGAACAGCATCTGGGCCAGTCGCTCGGGGCCGCCGGCCGCGGTGCCGAGGTCCATCGGTTGGTCCTGGGCCGGGTTGGCGTTGGGGCGAAACGAACCCACGATCTCGATGGGCCCGCCGTCGAGAAGGGCCGGAAGGGCCTCGGCCCGCAGGGCGTCGAGCAGCGCCGGCGCCTCGGTGCCGTCGCGGCCGTCGAACCACACGAGCACGATGGCGTCGTAGGCGGCGTCGAGGGCGAGGAGCATGGGCACCGGGTCTGGATCGCGGTAGTCGGCGGCGACGTAGTCGTAGAGGACGGTGTGGGTGTGGGTGCGCTCGGCGAAGCCGCGGCCGTTGGCGTAGAGCCAGCCGACCTGTTCCTGGGCCCAGGTGTTCCAGTCCTCGTGGTGGCCTTCCTCGATCCAGTAGATGGCGACGTAGGAGCCGGCGTCGGTGGGGGAGGTGATGGTCTCCTCTCCAGCCGGCCAGCGCAGGTCCTTGAGCGAGCGGGGGGCCACCCAGCGGCTCCCGGCCAGTTGGTGAGGGCCGACCATGCACCCGGCATAGAAGTGGTCGCGCTCGTACCAGCGGTTGTAGGCGGCCTCGAACCCCTGGTTGGGGTCGACCATGGTGAGCAGCATGGTGCCCACCTTCACCGGGTAGTCGTCGGCGCCGCCGACTTCGAACGGGTAGGTCATCGATTCCCCCAGGATGAACGTCGACTCGGTACAGCACGGCGACCGTAGTCGTCGGCGCTGGACCCGGCGCCCCCGACGACAGGTAGGTTGCCGATGCCGAAACTCGATGGAGCATCACGACGATCACGGAGGACCCGGACATGACGGACCTGTTCAGCTACGAAGGTAAGCGCGTGGTGGTCACCGGCGGGGCTACCGGGATCGGGGCGGCACTGGTGGAGTTGCTGCGCGACCTCGGCGCCGAACACATCACCGTGCTCGACATCAAGGAGCCCGCCGGCCCGCTCGACACGTTCATCGAGGTGAACCTGGCCGACCCGACCAGCCTCGACACCGCCTGCGTCCAGATCGACGGCCGCATCGACGTGCTCTTCTCCAACGCCGGGGTGGCGGCCAACGCCGGCGTGCGCACCTGCATGGCGGTCAACGTGCTGGCCTCACGCCGTCTGGCCGAGAAACTCATCGACCGCATCCCCTCGGGCGGCACGATCGTGTACACCGCCTCCATGGCCGGGAACGGGTGGCCGGCCCAGATCGCCGAGATCGACGAACTGCTCGACATCGCCGACTGGGGCCAGTTCCTCACCTGGTGCGACGACCACCCCGAGGTTGTGGCCGACGTGTATGCCTTCTCGAAGATGTGCATGCAGGTGTTCACCATGCGCCACTCGAAGGTCACGATGGGCCGGGGTGTGCGCACCAACAGCATCTGCCCGGCTCCGGTCGACACCCCGCTCATGGCCGACTTCCGCGAGACCATGGGCGACAAGGTCATCGAGTGGAGTGTCACCCAGCAGGGTGAGCAGCGCATGGCCGTGGGCGCCGACATCGCCCCGCCACTGGCATTCATGGGTAGCGACGCGTCCGCCTTCATCAACGGGGTCAACCTGTTGGTCGACTCCGGTTTCAGTGCCGCCATGACCACCGGCCAGATCGACTTCAGCGGCCTGGCCTGAGTCAGTGCCGGTTCCCACCGCACTGGTCACCGGGGCCAGTCGGGGGCATCGGTCGGGCCACGGCCATCGCCCGGTCGCGGGGCCTGCTGCCGGCGCAGTGATCGGGTTCGTGATGCGACGTCTGGAACACCGTCGCCGGGGTAGGAGACGGTCGAGACGAGGATGGGAGACGGGCATGAACGACGACCAAGAACCAGAGCCGCCCGACAACGAGCCGTCGTTGCGGCAGCGTCTGCATTCAGCGACCGGCGACCGAGATGCCGAGGCCGCCTCGCACTGACCGTCATGGGCGGGGCTCAGAGCAGGGGTGCCACCTCGGTGAAGAGCAGTTCGAGGTGGCGGTCGACGAGGTGGTCGGGCATGCCGGCGATGCTGGCCCACAGGTACACGTGCTCGACCGGGGCGTCGGCGGTGGCCTCGCGGATGGCGGCGACCGCGTCGCCCGGTGTCATCACCCGCAGGCCCGGAATGCCCTGGCGGCGTTCGGCCCCCCCGGCCAGCTTCTCGACCGTGATGATCTTCGGCAGAGGGCGGCCGGTGCCGGCCACGGCGGCGTGGCGGTAGCTGTTGAGCTGATGGGCGTAGTGGGGGAGCATCGCCGCGAAGGCCGACTCGGGATCGTCGGCCAGCACGATGTCGAGCACCCCGCCGGTGCGGGCCAACGCCGGGTCGTGGCCTCCCTCCACCAGCCCTTCCCGGTAGGGCTCGAGCAGAGTTCGGTCGAGGCTGAGCAGCCCCACCCCGAGGCGCCCGGAGCGCCGGGCGCCCTGAGGGCCCTGGTAGCCCAGCCAGATCGGGAACGGCCGTTGGGCGGCCGGGGGAGTGACCACGCCCTCGTCGAGCAGGCGTCGAATCTCGACGACGGCGGCATCGGTGAGTCCGTAGCGCCGGCTGATGTCGGTGGCGTAGGCCTCGAACTCGGGCACGCTGTACCCGGCGCCGATGCCCAGGACGAGCCGACCCCCCGAGAGCTGGTCGACGACGGCGACCTCCTCGGCCACGAGCATCGGCGGGCGCAGGGCGGCCAGTAGCACCGCCGTCCCGATGCCGATCCGCGACGTGCGGGCGGCGATGGCTGCGGCCATGGTGAGGGGCTGGGGCAGGTACCCGTCGGGGAAGAAGTGGTGCTCGGAGAGCCACACCATGTCGGCGCCGAGGCGTTCGGCCTCGACCACCAGGTCGAGGCCCCGGCCGTAGACCTCGGGCCACGGACGAGCCCAGGCCTCTGGGTTCCGCAGGTCGAGGTAGAACCCGACCTTCATCGTCGGCTCACTGGCCGGTCGGGACCGGACCCTTGGCGACCAGGGCGTCGTGGCCGATCACCGGCTCGATGAACGAGGTGAAGATGGGCCCTCGCCGCAGGTGGTGGCCGCCGTCGCAGTTGATGGACTGACCGGTGATCCAGCGGGCATCGTCGGAGAGCAGGAAGCGGGCCAGCGCGGCCACGTCCTCCGGCTCGCCCACGCCGCCGAGCGGAGTCTGCTCGAGGTAGCTCTCGTACACCTCGCCGTCGCGGGGGATGCCCTCCATGATCTCGGTGGAGATGAACCCGGGGCGGATGGCGTTGAAACGGACCTTCACCTCGCCGTACTCGTCGGCGGCGTTCTTCATCATCTCCTCGATGCCGGCCTTGGCCACCGTGTAGGCGCCGAACATGACGTGGGTGCGGTGTCCGGCCAGCGACGACATACCGATGAACGAGCCCCCGCCCTGGGCCACCATGGGGGCCACCGAGTGCTTCACGCACAACATGGTGCCGAGTACGTTGAGGTGGAGCACGCGCAGGAACTCGTCGGCCTGCTGAAGGTGGTACGGGCCCATGCCGCCCCCGCCGCCGGCGTTGGCCACGAACCCGTCGAGGCGGCCGTAGGCATCGAGGTGTCCGGCGACGAGCGCTTCCACGTCGGCCTCGACGGTGACGTCGGTGACCTGATGGCGCACCTTGCCGGTGGCGCCAGTGGCGGCGATGCGGTCGATGACGTCGGTGAGGCGGCTCTCGGTGCGCCCGCAGATGGTGACATCGGCGCCGTCGGCGGCGATCCGTTGGGCGCAGGCGGCGCCGATGCCGGTGCCGCCGCCGGTGACGATGGCGGCACGGCCGGCCAGGGACGCGTCGGTACTCATTCGTTGGTCTTCCTCTCGAGGAGTGGGTGGGTGGTGGTGCGGTTCAGCGGGCGCCGCGGACCAGCCGGCCCGGACGGGCGCCGGTGTCGACGCCGTCGCGACGGGTGACGACACCGCTGACGATGGTGTGGGTGTAGCCGGTCGCCCCCTGGAGCATGCGCTTGCCCTGGGCGGGCAGGTCGTAAGCCATGTACGGGCGACCGATGTCGAGCGTGTCCATGTCGATGATGTTGATGTCGGCCTTCTTACCCTCGGCCAGCACGCCGCGGTCGGTGAGCCCGAAGAGCTGGGCGGTGTCATGGGTCTGCTTCTTGACGACGAACTCGAGGGGCAGACCCTCACCGCGAGTGCGGCCCTTGGCCCAGAACGACAGCAGGTAGGTGGGGTAGGAGGCGTCGCAGATCAGCCCGCAGTGGGCGCCGCCGTCGGAGAGGCCGGCCACACCGGCCGGGTGCAGCAGCATCTCGCGGACTGCGTCCTGGTTGCCGTGGCTGTAGTTGAAGAACGGCACCATGAGCATGGCGGTGGCGTCGTGCTCGCAGTAGAGGTCGTAGAGCACCTCGAACGGGTCGCGGCCCTGGGCCTCGGCCAAGGCGGCGACGGTGCGGTCGGGGGTCGGCTCGTAGTCGACCGGTGACCCGAGGGGGTAGGTGCGCTTCACCATGCCCTGGGCCAGTTGGTTCATGCCGTCGAACAGCACGGCGGGGTTGGCCGGCAGGTCGGTCTCGGAGAGGATGGCGGCCTTGACCGACGGCCTCTGCAACTCGACCGCGAGCTCCTGGGGGCTCAGGCGGGCGGCCAGCTCGACGTAGGTGGGCCGCTTGGCGAAGGCGTGGTGGCCGGCGAAGCCGAGCAGCATGCCGAAGGGGCGAGCAGCGATCTGCGGGTAGATGGGGGATCCGGCCTCGTGGGCAGCCATCGACTCGGCCATGATCTCGCGCCACAGCTCGGGGGCGGGATCGACCTGGATGAGGGCGAACGACACCGGGCGGTCGATCTCCGCGGCCAGGCGGCGCATCCACTCGACCTCGGTCTTCGGGGCCACGAGGTCCTCGCCGGCCGCACCCATCGGGGCCAGCTCGAACACGGCCTGACCTCCGGCGGCCATGGCCCGGCCCAGCCCGAACAGCTCGTCCTCGGCGGCGAAGGTGCCCGGCACGGGCTCGCCGTTCATGGCCCGGTGGCCGAGCGTGCGGGAGGTGGAGAAGCCGAGCGCGCCGGCCTCGACGGCCTCGGTGACGTGCTTGGCCATGAGGTCGATGTCCTCGGGCGAGGCCGGTTCGTTGCGCGAGCCACGATCGCCCATGACGTAGGTGCGCACGCTGCCGTGGGCGATCTGTACCCCGAAATCGACGGCCAACTCGCGACTGTCGAGTTTGTCGAGGTAGCCGGGGAAGCTCTCCCAACCCCAGGTCATGCCGGCGTGCAAGGCGGTGCCGGGGATGTCCTCGACGCCCTCCATGAGCTCGATCAGTTCGTTCTCGCCGCCGGGGTGCACCGGAGCGAAGCCGACGCCGCAGTTGCCGCCGACGAGAGTGGTGACGCCGTGGGCGCTGGAGGGTTCGAGCAGGTCGTCCCAGGTGACCTGGCCGTCGTAGTGGGTGTGGATGTCGACGAAGCCGGGGGCCACCACCTTGCCGGTGGCGTCGATGGTCTGGCTGGCCTCGCCGGCGAGGCCGCCGCCGCGCTTCACGGCCACGATGCGGCTGTCCTTGACGGCGATGTCGCCCACGAAGCGGTCCTGGCCGGTGCCGTCGACGATGGTGCCACCGGTGATCTTGAGGTCGTACATGGTCCCTCCCGAGAACGTGTCCGTCGTCACTCTAGAGGATGGGTCCGTACGGTGCGTAGCGCTGTTACAGGAAGGCTCGTGCCGGTGTGAAGGCCGGGGTGCACGAGGCCGGCGAGACGCGACAGGATGGTGGGAAGCGAGCCGAGCGGGGGGGGGGACCTGATGGCCGAGCAGAGGGGCGACGCAATCACCGATGTCGACGCGGTGGTGGTGGGTGCCGGTTTCGCCGGGATGTACCTGCTGCATCGCCTGCGGGGCCAGGGCCTCACCGTGCAGGTGGTCGAAGCCGCTTCCGACGTGGGGGGCACGTGGTGGTGGAACCGTTACCCCGGAGCGCGTTGCGACATCGAGTCGATGGACTACTCGTACTCGTTCTCGCCCGAGCTCGAGCAGGAGTGGACCTGGACCGAGCGCTACGCCACCCAGCCCGAGATCCTGGCCTACGCCGACCACGTGGCCGATCGTTTCGACCTGCGCCATGACATTCGCTTCGAGACGAGGGTCACGGCGGCCACGTGGGACGGAGTCGGGGCCCGCTGGGCGGTGACGACCGACGCCGGCGACGGCTACCGGGCCCGATTCCTGGTGATGGCCGTGGGCTGTCTGTCGGCGGCCAAGATGCCCGAGATCGACGGCGTCGACACCTTCGTCGGGCCGACACACCACACCGGCCTGTGGCCCCACGAGGGCGTCGACTTCACCGGGCAGCGGGTGGGGGTCGTCGGCACTGGTTCCTCGGGCATCCAGTCCATCCCGCTCATCGCCGAGCAGGCCGCCCAGCTCACGGTCTTCCAACGCACGCCCAACTTCGCGGTCCCGGCCCAGAACGCCCCCCTCGATCCCGAGTTCGTGGCCGAGCGCAAGGCCAACTACCGCACCCATCGCCAGACGCTGCGAACGTTCACCCGTGGGGGTGTGCTGGTGGCCGAGCCCACCGAGTCGGTCAGCCAGGTCGACGCCGCCACCCGGGAGGAGCGCTTCGAAGCCGGCTGGGAGTCGGGCCTGTTGTTCGGGCTGCTCGGTTCGTTCAACGACCTGATGCTCGACCGCGATTCCAATGCCCTCGCCGTCGACTTCACGCGCCGGCAGATCGCCGAGATCGTCGTCGACCCCGAGGTGGCCGCTCGTCTGACCCCGAGCACGTATCCGTTCGGCGTCAAGCGGGTCTGTCTCGACACCGGCTACTACGCCACCTACAACCGATCCGACGTGGAGCTGGTCGATCTGCAGGTCACTCCGATCGAGGCCATCACCCCCACGGGTGTGCGGACCACCGAAACCTCCTACGAGCTCGACGCGCTGGTGTTCGCCACCGGGTTCGACGCCATGACCGGGGCGTTGTTGGCACCCGACATCCGAGGGGTGGACGGCGAACTGCTGCGTGACGCCTGGGCGGCCGGGCCCCGTACCTACCTCGGGCTGGCCAGCGCCGGGTTCCCGAACCTGTTCATGATCACCGGGCCCGGGTCACCGTCGGTGCTCACCAACATGATGGTGTCGATCGAGCAGCACGTGGAATGGGTGTCGGACTGCATCCAGAACATGGACGCCGAGGGGTGGGTGTCGATCGAGGCGGACCGGGGCGCCCAGGACACCTGGGTCGACCACGCGAACGAGTTGGCCTCGTACACCCTCTTCGGTGAGGGCAACTCCTGGTACCTGGGGGCCAACGTGCCCGGTAAGCCCCGGGTGTTCATGCCCTACCTGGGTGGGGTCGCCGGCTATCGCCAGATCTGCGACGAGGTGGTGGCCGAGGCGTACCGGGGGTTCGTGCGCACGGCGTAGAACGGACGAGACGCCGCCCCGGGAGGCGGCGTCTCGAGGTGGACGACGGGGCGCGAACGGCGCGACGTCAGACGGTGGCCAGTGGTGCCGGGTTGCGGCGGGCGCCGGTGCCGTAGGTGACGGGCATGTGCTTCACGCCGCCGATGAAGTTGGAGCGCAGGATGTCGACGTTGCCGGCGAGTTGCATGCCGGGGATGCGCTCGAGGATCTCGCGGAATATCAGCTTGAGCTCCATGCGGGCCAGGTTGGCGCCCAGGCAGAAGTGTTGGCCTCCGCCGCCGAAGGCGATGTGGTCGGTGGCGTTGGACCGCTCGATGTCGAACGTGTACGGGTCGTTGAACACCGCTTCGTCGCGGTCGGCGGAGATGTGCCAGATGACGACCTTGTCGCCCTCGGCGATCTGCTGGCCGCCGAGCTCGGTGTCGGCGGTGGCCGTGCGCCGGAAGTGGTAGACGGGCGTGGCCCAGCGCAGGATCTCCTCGACGGCGTTGTCGAGCTTGCCGTCGATGTCGGCGGCCAGCGCGGCGTACTGCTCGGGGTTCTGCATCAGCGCCCACATGCCCCAAGAGGTGGTGTTGCGGGTGGTCTCGTTGCCGGCCACGGTGAGCAGCATCATGAACATGTCGAACTCGAGCTCGGAGAGGCGGTCGCCTTCGATCTCGGAGTTGATGAGCTTGGTCACGATGTCGTCGCGTGGGTCGTCCTTGCGCTGCTTGCCGAGCCCGTTGACGTACATGAACAGCTCGCCGGCCGCGGTCGCCCCGTCCTCACCGGCGTACTCGGGGTCATCGACGCCGATCATGCGATTCGACCAGTCGAACAGCAGCTTGCGGTCCTCCTGGGGCACACCCATGATCTCGGCGATGGCCTGCAGCGGCAGCTCCGATGCGAGGTCGTCGACGAAGTCGCACGAGCCGCGCTCGATGATGTTGTCGACGATCATGATGGCCCGATGCTCGAGGTACTTCTCGATGAGCCCGATCATGCGCGGCGTGAACCCCTTGTTGACCAGCAACCGGTATCGCGTGTGCTTGGGCGGGTCCGTGTACAGCATCATCAGCCCGCGGGGGTCGGTTCCCGAGGTGGTCTCGTACTCGTCGGGGGTGAGGATCGAGATGCCTCCGACCTCCGACGAGTAGAGGCCGGTGTCGCGGTTGACGGTGATGAGGTCCTTGTGGCTGGCCACGTTCCAGAAACCGGCGGCACCGGCAAGGTTGTGGTCCTGCCAGGCGACCGGAGCCTCGTTGCGCAGGCGGATGAACATCTCGTGGTGTTCGAGGCGCTGGAAACGGTCGAGGTCAAGAAGGTCGATGCCCTCGGGTACGACGGTTCGCATGGTTCCCCCTGGTCTCACGACCTGATCGGTGTGACGGCAGGGGCCACTCTAACGTCCGCTAGGGATCGGTTGTCCCGCGCTGCTCGCCCTGATCGCGTACGCCGGCTACGTCTTCGCAGATTGGGTCCTCGTGCTGCCGGCGGATTCGTTGTTCAGCTGTCCGTTGTACCCCTCTTCATCTGCGTACGGCGACCCATATTGGTCATGGTCACAGCTCGGGGAGGTCTGCGACTTCGGCTCGTTCGAGCGAGGTCCGGGACTCTCGCGCTGGGCATTCCTGGCCGCGCTCCTCGGCTGGGGTTCGGCCCTTCTCGTGACAGCCCGGCTGATGTGGCGCAATCGTGAAAAGAGGGAAGCCGCACCCGTGACCACTCTGTGACCATCAACGAAACGAGGGGGCCGGTTTCCCGGGTCCCCACGTCTCTGACCTGGGCGTGAGGCCGAGTACCCCCAACGGGATTCGAACCCGTGCCGCCACCTTGAGAGGGTGGTGTCCTAGGCCGCTAGACGATGGGGGCTGGTGGTGCGGCGCAGCCGGGAGAGCATAGCCATCGGTCCTTCGACTCCCAAGACGGCTGTCAGAGCGCGTCGTCGGGCTCCGGGGGGAACTCGACGTCGAGCGCCGGCCGCAACGGCCGCACCTCGACCTCGCCCACCCCGCGCACCTCGACGAACCGGGCCAGCCCGGCCTGCACCCACTCGGGTTGGCCCCGCAGCGACCCGGAATCGGCCAGCAACTCACCGGGCCGGGCTTCGTCGCACAGCCGGGCGGCCAGGTTCACGGGCCGGCCGATGTAGTCGTCACCGTCGAACAGCAGCGCCACCCCCGAGGCCACCCCGGCCCGCAGGTCGATGGAGTGGGTCTCGAACCGACCCGTGAGCTCGGCCACGGTGGCCACGGTTGGGCCAGGCAGCACGCCGACGAGCAGAGCCCCGTCACCCAGCCATTTGGCCACCCGGATGCCGCGTCGCCCGGCGATCTCCTTCACCAGGCTGCGGAAGATGGTGAGGGTCTGCACCGATCGGCGGGGCCCGTACTGCTCGGTGAGGGCGGTGAAGCCGCAGATGTCGACGAAGGAGAAGGTGCGCTCGAGTTCGATGGGCCCGTCGGTGGGCGGCAGGAACTCCGGTCGTTCGGTGCCGGGGATGAGCGGGTCCTCGTCGTCGAAGTCGCCATAGGGCGCCCATCGGGCAAACGGGTCGAACTGGCTCGCCCGGGTGGTGGCCGGCCCGGCCGCCGGCATGTCCCACTGCTCGGTCATGGGCGCACCATGGCACACCGGCGCCGCCGCCGACGACCGGTTCCCGCCCGATGGGCCGGGTGGGCGGGCCGTGCGCCTGGGCGGGTCAGCGCGCTTCGGCCGGTTTGCGCACCCGACACAAACCCTCCTGGGCCACCGTGGCGACCTGGCGCCCATCCTCGCCGAACACCTGGGCGGTGGCGAAGCCGCGGGCGTCGGCCACGCCGTGACCGTCGAGGTCGAAGAGCAGCCAGTCGTCCACGCGCAAAGGGCGGTGGAACCAGAGGGCGTGGTCGAGGCTGGCCGTCATCAGGCTCTCCCATGTGCCCGCCAGCGAGTGCCCGGCCAACGCCGAGCCGAGCAGGTGCTCGTCGGACAGGTAGGCGAGCGCGCAGGCGTGGAGCACGGGGTCGTCGCCCAGGTCCTCGCTCACCCGCATCCAGGCCCGATGGGCGGGGCCGTCGGGGCGGCGCTGGGGTCGGGTCTCGAAGAAGAGGTCGGTGTCCTCGGCCCGAAGGTCGCCGTGGCCCGGGATGTCGGGGTCGAGGGTGGAGCGCTGCACGTCCTCGGACGGCTCGGGTCGGTGGAAGCTGGCGATCAGGTTCAGGATCGCTCCGCCCGATTGGTAGGCCACCACCTGGCGGGTGGAGAACGACCGGCCGTCGCGGACCCGCTCCACTTCGTAGAGCACCGGCGCCTTCTCGTCGCCTTCGCGGATGAAGTAGGCGTGCAACGAGTGAGGGAGCTGGTCGTCGCCCACCGTGTGGCCGGCGGCCCGGAGGGCCTGGGCCACGGCCTGTCCGCCGTAGATCCGGCCCCACCCGTTGTCGGCGCTCGGAGCGAGGAAGGCGTCGGGCTTCACGGCGTCGAGGGTCAACAGTGACACCAGATCGGTGGCAGGAGGCATCGAGACGGTCACGGCGCCAGACTGCCACGGCCGGCCGACGTCGACGTCGGCCTTCGGTGCGAGGCGAGAGTCCCTGCACCGGGTATGCGCCAGGGCTACGTTCTCGGCCAAGGACGCCCTCCCCTACATCGTGGTGCAGGTGATCGGCGCCATCGCCGCCGCCGGCCTGCTGCTGGTCATCGCCAAGGGCCAGCCCGGGGGCTACGACGCCGCCACCAGCGGCCTCGTCGCCAACGGTTACGACAAGCTCTCGCCGGCGGCGACCACCTCCCGCAGCTCTGGCTGTTCTGGGTGGCCCCGATCGTCGGCGCGGTCCTCGCCGGTCTGATCTGGCGCTTCCTCAGCCCGGTCGACGCCGTGGTGGAGGCCGACGAGGAAGCACCGCTCGGCGAGAACATCGTCGCCGATTCACCCAGCTCCCGCTGAGCTACCCAGTCGAAGAGAGGCGCCGTCGCTACGGCCCCTCCGGGCCGGGGTCCCGGCTCAGCCGCCCGCAACCGCCGGTAGCGTGAGGGCGAGGGAAAGGACACCTGTGACCGACGCGTTGCGCCGAACCCGTTGCTCCGATGCTTCGGCGGTCGTCGAGCACCTCGATGCCCACCGCGACGTGGTCGTCCCGTTGGCCAACGGCGAACCCGACACGGTCATGGCGGCGATCGACGCCGCCGGGCCCGGCCTCGACGGAGTGCACGTGCACCAGATGCACTGCCTACGAGAACGCGTCTACCTCCACGGCAAGTACCCGGGACTCCGCCACGTCTCCTACTTCTTGTCCAACGTCACCCGGCCTGCCTTTCACGCCGGCGGCTGCGAGTTCACCCCGGTGCACTTCTCCGAGATGCTCGACATCCTCGGTCACGTGACCACCGATCCGATCGTCGTCGCCGCCTCGACCCCTCCCGATCGGCACGGGTGGTTCTCGCTCGGCACCAACGCCGACTACGTGACCCGCTTCATCGGGAAGGCCCCGTTCTTCCTCGAAACCAACCCGCAGATGCCCCGCACGCGTGGGGAGAACAACATCCACGTCTCACAGGTGACCGGGTGGGTGGAGGCCGACTACCCGTTGGTCGAGTCGCCGCTACGGGCCGTGAGCGACAAGGATCGGCGCATCGGGGCATCGATCGCTGAGCGGGTGCCCGACGGGGCCACCATCCAGGTCGGAATCGGATCGATCCCAGCGGCCGCGCTCGGTGCCCTCAGCGGGCACCGTGACCTCGGAGTGCACACCGAGCTGCTCTCGGACGGGTTGGCCGACCTCTTCGCCGCCGGTGTCATCACCGGCACCAAGAAAGCGACCCGGCCCGGGAAGATGGTCACCACGTTCGCCGTCGGAACGCGGGGCTTCTACGACTTCATCGACGACAACGCCGCCACGGAGTTCTTGCCCGTCGACTGGGTCAACGACCCGCGGATCATCGGCCGGGAGGCGGCCTTCGTGTCGATCAACGCCACTGTCGAGGTCGACCTGTTCGGTCAGGCCAACTCCGAGATGATCGGGGGGCGCATGTGGTCGGGATCCGGGGGTCAGGCCGACTTCGCCAAGGGGGCGATGTTCTCGCCGCACGGCCAGGGCTTCCTGGCGTTACATTCGACGACCAGCAACGAAGAGATGAGCCGGATAAAGGTCCAGCTCGACGCCGGGGCGACCATCAGGACCAACAAGAACACGATCGATCACGTGGTCACCGAGTACGGCGTGGCCGAGTTGCGGGGTCGACCACTCTCGGTTCGGGCCGAGCGGCTCATCGCCATCGCCCATCCCAAGTTCCGCGACCAACTCACCGCCGGAGCCCGAGCGGCCGGACACCTTCGATGACCTCCACCGTGCCCGCGCCCCTCGCGTCACTGCCCCGCCCGTCGAGCTCGTTCGCCAGCGACAACGCCGCCGGCGCCCACCCCGAGGTGTTGGCCGCGGTGATGGCGGCCAACGAGGGACCGGCTCTCGCCTACGGCGACGACCCGTGGACCCAGCGCGGGGTGGCCGCCCTCGCCGGGCTGTTCGGCGTCGATGTCGAGGTGGCGTTGTGCTGGGGAGGCACGGGAGCGAACGTGGTCGGGTTGCAGTGCCTGCTCGGGCCGGGCGACGCCGTCATCTGCCACGAGGGAGCCCACATCGACGAGGACGAAGGCGGCGCCCCGGAGAGGTTCACCGGCTCGAAGCTCATCACCGTGGCCACGCCCCACGCCAAACTCCGGCCCGCTGACCTCGACGCTCCGCTTCATGTCCTCGGCAACGTTCACCACGCTCAGCCGAAGGTGGTGTCGATCACCCAGTCCACCGAGCGCGGCACGTTGTACCAGCCGCACGAGGTGGCTGCGCTGTGCCGAGCCGCTCATGACCGCGGGCTCACCGTGCACCTCGACGGGGCCCGCATCGCCAACGCGGCCGCCGCCCTCGGTGGCGACCTGCGGGCCTTCACCGTCGACGCCGGTGTCGACGTGCTCACCTTCGGCGGCACCAAGAATGGGCTGCTGTTCGGTGACGCCGTGGTGTTCCTGCGACCCGAGCTGGCCGGTCGTCTTCCGTTCGTGCGCAAGCAGGGCGCACAGCTGGCGTCGAAGATGCGCTATCTGGGAGCCCAGTTCGAGGCCCTCGTCGCCGGCGACCTGTGGTTGCGCACCGCCGCCCACGCCAACGCCATGGCGGCGGAGCTGGCCGAGCGGCTGGGCTCGGTACCGGGCGTCGAGCTGTCCGGATGCCCGGAGGTCAACGCGGTGTTCCTACGTCTTCCGTCAGCGGCGGCCGTCGCCGAGCTGCAGGACTGGTCGTTCGTGTGGGAGTGGGACCGGGCCCGTCACGAGGTGAGGGCCATGACCAGCTTCGCCACCACCGTCGACGACGTCGAGCGGTTCGCCGCCGGGGTGGCGGCCATCGTGGCCCGCCACGGGTGAGCGAGCACGGTGCCGCCCCGATGGTCAGGCGTGGACGGGTGGGATCCGGCTGGGCCAGTCGACGGCCGTCTCCAGCTGCGATGCCAGCCTGATCAACACGTCCTCGCGGCCGAACCCGGCCACGAACTGCACCCCGATCGGGAGGCCTTCGTCGTTCCACGTCAGCGGCAGCGAGAGAGCGGGCTGGCCGGTGACGTTGAACTGCGACGTGTACTGCATGAGCGCCGTTACCCGCGTTGTTCCCTCGACGGGGTCGGACAGCCAGCCGATGGGTGGCGGTGGTCCGTTGATCACCGGGCAGCAGAGCACGTCGAAGCCGTCGACCCACCACTCGGCCATCCGGCGCGTCCACCGGGCCTGCCACCGGGTGGCTTCGAGGTAGGTGGTGGCGTCGATCGACCGGCCGAGTTCGCCGAAGACCCAGTTGGTCGGTTCGATGTCGTCAGCGGTGATCGGGCGCCCGATCACGTTCGCCCATTCGGCCAGGTCGGTGGCCAGGTTGGCGGCGAGGATGGTGATGAAGGCGCGAGAGAAGTCGGGGTCGTCCAGAGCTTCGGGGTGGGCCGGTTCGACATGGTGGCCCAGGTGCTCGAGGCGTAGGCCGGCTTCGTTCACGGCGGCTGCAGTGTCGGGGTGGCCGGCGACGCCGCGGAGCAACGGATGATCGAGCAGCCCGATACGCAGCACGCCGGGGTCGGCGCCGACCTCCTCGGCCAGTGGGCGCAGCAACTCCGGCGCGGCGTAGGGGTCACCGGGAGCCGGCCCGGCAATGGCATCGAGGAGCCCGGCGGCGTCGCGCACCGTCCGGCTGAGGACGCCGTGGACCGTCGCCCCGGCCCAGGACTCGCCGAGGTCCGGCCCGAGGGTGGTGCGGGCCCGCGTGGGCTTCAGGCCGACGAGGCCGCACTCGCTGGCGGGGATGCGGATCGACCCGCCACCGTCGGAGGCGTGGGCGGCCGGGACCATCAGCGACGCCACCGCCGCCGCGCTGCCACCCGAGGAACCCCCCGTGGAACAGTCGGTGTTCCACGGGTTGCGGCTGGGTCCGTGGGAGTGGGGTTCGGTGGTGATCGTCGTGCCGAACTCGGGGGTGTTGGTGCGCCCGACGAACACCAGGCCGGCCTGGCGGAACCGGGTGACGAGGGTGTCGTCGACGCTCGGCGTGTACCCGATGGCCTTCAGGAACGAGGTGCCAGCATGAAGGGGGTCGCCGGCGCTGCGCATCCCGAGGTCCTTGAGGACGAAGGGCACACCTCGGAAGGGCCCGTCGGGAAGCGATCCTCGCGCTTCGGCGCGGGCCTGGTCGAAGCGTTGGTGGATGACGGCGTTGAGTCGGGGGTTCACCGCCTCGATCCGGTCGATGGCGGCGTCGACCAGCTCGGCCGGCGAGGCCTGACCCGTACGCACCAGCTCGGCCTGTCCGCAGGCGTCGAGCCCGGCCAATGTGTCGTCCCCCACGGATTCCCCCTGTGCTCAGCGGATGAATGACGTTACCGTCAGTTTTCCGCCGGTTCGCTGAGGCCGGGACGAATGAGTCCGACGACCCACCCGCCCAGCTCGGACGCGGTGAGCAGCCAGGCGGTGACCCGGGCACTGGTCCCCGGGTCCGACGAACCGTCGTGACCGGCGGCCCGCACCAGTGCCGCCCGGCGGGTCAGGGCTCGGCCTGCGGTAGCCGCCACCGCCGACGCGACCTCGGCGTCGCGAGTAGCGACACGGAGAGCCTCCACCCGCACGGCCATGCGGGTGGCCGACGCCCTGGTTTCCCCGACCGTGGCGGTGTGATCGATGTCGGTGCCCGCTCGGAGGCACTCGGCCAGCAGACCGCCCTTGCCCGAGAAACGGTTGTAGATCGCACCCGTGCTGGTGCCGGCTCGCTCGGCGATGCCGTGCACCGACGACTCGGCGTAGCCCATCTCGGCGACGGTGGTCGCGGTGGCCACGAGGAGGGCCCAGCCGAGCGCATCGGTCCGGGCCGCACCCGAAGGAGCGGGTGGATCGGTCGCAACGATGGTGAGGGCCGAGCCCGACAACGGGGTGCGGGTCACGCCGGGCGGTTCTCGTCGTGCCAATCCGCTCGACAGCAGCCACGAACCGAGGTCGATGGCCACCAGCGCTGATGCCTCATCGTGCGGCGCAGCTCGCACGGCGACGCGGCGTTGCGCCGGGCCGCGGGCCGGGCCGGGCCACGGCGCCGCGAGCAGCAGCTGGGACCAGGCGGCGCGGTGTTCCCTCGGCGGTGGGGTGAGGCCCGGTACATCGACGTTCCCGAAGGCGCTGATGCGCCGATCGAGCCAACGTCCCACGGTCGGTTCGAGGCGTTCGGCGGCCACCGCCTCGAGCAGGATCTCCTTCGTGGCGAATCGGCGGTACACGACGCTGGTGGCCACCCTGGCCCGTCGGGCCACTTCGGTGACCGCCACCTCGGCCGCGCCGACCCGAGCGAGTTCGGTGACCCCGGCGTCGAGTACGGCATCGCGCAACTGCGCGGCCCGGGCCGGACTCACCTTCACCATCACCGGGTGACGTTAGGGGCTGACGCCTCCGGCCCGCCCGGATGGCGACGGTCGGCTACCGCGTTTGTCCCTTGATGGGCTGGCCGCGACGCACGCTCTTGTCGACGCCGGCCGGCGACAGCACCACGGCGCCCATCACCAGGACGTGATCGACCCCGGCCGACATGCTGGCCGGGGTCTCGACGGACGACGTGTCGGCGATCGTGGCCGGGTCGAACACCGTGACATCGGCATCGGCCCCGATCTGCATGCGGCCCTTGCGCTGCATCATCGGCACCTGCTTCTCCACCCGGCGGGTGGGGACGATGGTGGCCTTGGCGAGGGCCTGTTCCAGGGTGAGCACACCGAGGTCGCGGACGTAGGGGCCCATGAGGCGGGCGAAGCACCCCGATGCCCTGGGGTGGTTGTTGTTGCTCGACTCGGGGATGGCGTCGGAACCGACCATGGTCCAGCCGGCCGATGCCGCCATGGCGACGTCGGCCGGAGGGATGGCGTAGGCGACGACGAGCTTGTTCCGGGCCTGGTACTTCTTGAACGAGGCCGGGGTGAGGCGTTCGGAGGTGCCGGCGAGTTGCAGGTCGTCGTAGCCGATGCGAAAACGCGACTGCCAGTCGCCGTTGAACCGCGCCGACGCGAGATAGGTGCCCCAGAACGTGTAGGGGTAGAAGCACCCGGTGACGTCGAGCCCCTGGCCGCGGGCATCGTCGAGCTTGGCCATGGCTTCGCTCATCACGTGAGTGGCCATCGACGGGATGTGGTCGACGTGCAGCGACACCCCTGTTGTCTCCGCCACCCGGATGACCTCGTCGATGGCGTCGAGCGAGTTGGCTTCGGGAGGATCGGGGCTCGAGTAGCGGATGTGCGTGAACAGAGGCATTCCTGCGTCGCGTACCACCTCGCCGAGAGCGACGTACTCGTTGAAGTCGATCTGGGGGGCGTACTCGGGGTCGATGGCCACCCCGATGAATCCGGCATCGATCTGCTCGTCGAGGCCGTCGCGCAGCCGGGACAACTGTGAGGGCGTGGCCGTTCCCTTGATGCCTACCGTCTCGCGGAAGTACTGGTCGGAGAGCGCCCCGCCGTAGTGCAAGGGCGGAGTGTTGCCCCCGGTGTAGTTCGCGAAGAACCCCTTGGCGTTGGTCGGTTGGGTGATGCCGTGCATGGCCAGGTTGGTGGTCACGCCGTCGCCGATCTTGAACCACACCCCGTAGGGGTTGGGCTCATAGGACAGCAGGTCGACGAAGCCCGGCCCGACGACCTTGTTCGTGGCGTCGATGGTCGTGCGCCCCTGGAGCGGTTCGAAGGAGATCGATGCGATGCGGTCGCCCAGGATCCCCACGTCGGCGATCTGATCGAAGCCCGTGTCGGGGTCCATCACCCGGCCGCCCTTGATGACCACGTCGAACACCGTGTCGGGCGGGGGCGGGTTCTCGGCGCCGGCGAGTCGGGGGGGATCCGGACGAGGTGGTTCGGTGACCGTCACCGAGGCCGATTCGCCTCCACTGGTGCATCCGGTCGCGGCCATCGCCGCGGCCAGCGCGGCGGTGCCCCCGAGAAACAGGAACCGACGCCGACCGGGGTCGGCGGGAAAGGGGAGCGAAGGACCGGCGTCGCGCACCCGAGGAATGTACCGGCGGTCAGGAGCTGAGTCCGCGCACCGGCGCAACGGGGAAGACGGCAGTACGCTGTCGCCTCACTGCACCCGCTCGGGGTGCGCACTCCCGTGAGGTGGTTCCGTGGCGATCCTCGGTGGCGTCTTCATCGCCGTTCCGGATGACAAGAAGGACCAGGTCCTCTTCAAGTGGCCCGACGTCAACCTGCGCAAGGGCAGTCGGTTGATCGTCGAGCCCGACATGCTGGCGCTGTTCGTCAACAAGGGCGAGGTCGTGGGCACGCTCGGTCCGGGTCAGCACCGGATCGAGGCCGACGAGCTCATGGGCATCGGCATCATCATCGACTGGGCCACCGCCGGGAACGCCTACCGGGCCGAGCTCTTCTTCGTGGGCACCCGTGAGTACACCAGCGAGAAGTTCGGGGGGCGCATCGACGACGTCCAGGATCCCCAGACCGGCAACATCGTCACCCTGGGCGTCTTCGGCGAGTACAGCTTCAACGTCACCGACCCCACCAAGCTCGTCCTCAACCTCGTCGGCACCATCGACGTGCCCGACAACGACCACATCACCGACTGGCTCGAGCAGCAGATGGTGAAGGTGATGCGCACCGAGGTCACCCGCCAGATCGTCCGCAACGGTTGGCCGGTGCTGGGCCTGTCGGCGTATACGCCCGAGATCGAGGAAGCGGTCATCGCCGCCACCAACGAGGCGATCGTCGACTACGGGCTGATGGTGGCCCGGATGGGCAACTTCGACCTGAACCTGTCGGCCGAGGATCAGGCCACGCTGAAGGCCCTGGCCAAGGACACCGCCTACAGCCGCCTCGCCGGTGGCTTCCAGCAGTACGCCCAGGGCGCAGCGTTGCTCGGGGCCGGAGAGGGCATGGCCAAAGGTGGCGGCGCCGGAACCGGCGCCGCGTTCATCGGGGTCGGCATGGGCATGGCCAACCAGATGACCCAGCCCGGCGCCCCCGGCCCGGTGCCGCCGGCCGCTCCCGGATTCGCCGGAGGCGGCGAGGGCTACGCCGCCCAGGGCTCGGCCGGGCCCGCCGCGGCCACGCTGGCCTGCCCCGACTGCTCGGCGGCCAATCCGGTCGGCGCCAAGTTCTGTCACCAGTGCGGTACCGCCATGCCGGCGGTCCGTTTCTGCGCCGAGTGCGGCCTCGAGCTCGCGGCCGGGGCCAAGTTCTGTGCCTCGTGCGGCACCGCCGTCGGGGCACCGACGGCGGCCTCGTCCGAGTTCCCGGCCGACGCCGCCGCTGAGGCCGAGCCCCCCGACGGTGACGGCCCGGCCCCCGCCGGCGGCACCAACCCCCCCGAGCAGGTCTGAGCTCCTCGGTGCTCGATCTCCTGGTCGGCGTGACGCGCCTTGGTGCCCTCGAGCTCGTGTCGTTGTGGTTCCGCGCCGGTGGCGGCAGCGGCGGCGGGCGCAGCGGCGGCGGTTTCTCCGGGGGTGGCGGTTTCTCCGGGGGTGGCGGTTTCTCCGGGCGCAGCGGCGCCGGGGCGGGTTCGCTCGGAGCGGGCCTTGCCTTCTCGCTGCTGTTCGGCGGTGGGTTCATCTTCTTCATCGTGCTCGTGCTGTTCCTGTCGGCCCGTCGGGGCGCCCACGGGGCCATGCCGAGCATGCCGGTCAACCCCACCACCGGCGACTACCTGGCCGGCACCGATCTGGCCCGCCAGCACTCCGGCTCCATGCTCGAGCTCCAGGCCGGTCTCGAGGAGATCCGCCTCCACGACCCACAGTTCGATCCCGCCACCTTCGTCTCCGAGGTCAACAAGGCCTTCTTCGTGATCCAACAGGCCTGGGTCGATCGCCAGCCCGACCTCTCCCGGCGGGTCATGGCCGACGGCATCTGGCAACAGCACCGCTTCCAGATCGACCAGTACCTCGGCGCCGGTAAGCAGAACGTGCTCGAGAACCTGGCGATCCAGAACACCTACCTGGTGGGCGCCAACAGCGACGACACGTACGACACGATCACCGTGCGGTTCTTCGCCAACTGCGCCGACTACGACATCGACCTGAACAGCAAGAACAAGGTCGTGCGGGGCAGCAAGCGGGTGGAGGACTGGACCGAGGACTGGGCTTTCCAGCGGTCGTCGAACGCCGTCACCAAACCTGGGGGCGGCACGCTGGCGGACAAGTGCCCCAACTGTGGGGCACCGCTCGACCTCGACATCTCCGGGGTGTGCAGCTACTGCAAGGTGGCGGTCATGTCCGGTGTCTACGACTGGGTGCTCAGCCGCATCGAACAGCTCCCGAGCTGGGAGTACGGCCAGTCCACCCTGCCCCGATAGGCGCGTCGGGGGCGAACGTCGGTCGGGGTCGCGCCGGGGGTCGAACCGGTGATGGGGGGCGCGGTCAGGCCGGGGTGCCCGTCGGGGTGGCGCCGGCCAGGGAGAGCGTGGCCCGGAGCAGGTCGGCGGTGGCCGGTGCGGCCATGGCGTCGATGATGTCGAGGGCCAGAGATGCCGGGAGGAGCTCGCCCAGGAGCCATCGGGCGAACATGCCGTCGTCCATCCACGTGGCTTCGGTGGGGCTCACCCCGCAAGCGGCGAGGTCGACCTCCCCGCGAGCCACCTGCCGGCGGACGTCGTTCCACCGCCATTCGTGGGTGGCGGCGTGCAGCACCGCGGCGAGCGCCACCGGGGTGGGACCGGTCGGTGGCCGGCCGGGCACCAACCGCACGACGGACGGCCAGTCGAGCCCGATGGTGTCGGCAGCAACGAACGCCGCTCGGGTCAGCCACACCTGGGCCAGCAAGCCGACGTCGATCGCCGGGGGTGGGGCGGTGGGCAGGCCGAGGAGGCGGCGCGACACGTCGGCCACGCGACCGATCTGGGGCTCGGCCGTGGGCCCGATGACGGGGCCGAGCGACCCCGGCCGGTCGTCGGCACCCGGGAGCACGGTGATCGACACGCCGTGGACATCGACGAGGTGCACGAGCGGACCCGAGGTGCGATGGTCCGGATGATCGAGGTGGTAGGAGTGGGCGGGAGCGCAGACACCGGCGGCGAGCGCGTCGGAGGGGGCCACCTCGCCGAGCATGACCTCGACGACATCGGCCCCCGGATACATGTGGAGCTCGACGAAGGGCGCGGCCGGCTCGCGACCTGGGCCTCCGGCCCGGAGGTACACGATGGCCCCCGGGCCGATCGGCCTCAGGAGGGCCAGGGCGATGGCCACGGGGCCAAGGTGCTCGGACGATGCGACGCCCGAGGTGCACGGGGCGCCGCAAGGGACGGCGGGCTCGCCTCCGACAGGCGGACGAGGGTGGGCACGGGACACGGGTGACCTTCTTCGGTCGGTGTGGTGTGGGCGAGACGTGGCCGCCGTGCTCGGTGGCCCAGGGTCTCGCGAACCCGTGTGGTCAGTGTGCCTGGGGGTTGGGACAGTCAGCGACGGGCCGTGAGCCGACGGTGCAGGAGCCCGCGCCGGTCGAGGGGGAACTGACCGAGCAACACGGCCAGCAGGCCGGCGGTGGCCCGAGCGTCGGTCAAGGCCCGGTGGGCGCCGACCAACGGGACATCCGTCGACGCGCACAGCGAGGCGAGTGACCACCCGTTGGCGGGCCGGGCCAGCACCTGGCGGCTGACATCGAGCGTGCACAACGTGGCGGTCACACCGTCGAGGACCGAGCCGGCCCGATCAGGGATGCGCCGGCCTTCGGCGCGCAGGAAGGCGGCGTCGAAGGCCAGGTTGTGGGCCACCAGCACGGCACCGTGGAGCCGTTCGGCCAGCTCGTGGACGTGGCCGGCGAACCCGGCGGCCCCGGCCAGGTCGCGCGTGGTGATGCCGTGGACGTCGGTGGGGCCCGGGTCGCGCCCCGGGTCGACCAGCACCGACCACTCGTCGGTGACCTGGCCCTGGCGGTCGGTGGTGACGACAGCCACTTCGATCACCCGGTCGGTGTCCGGGACGAGCCCCGTCGTCTCGACGTCGAGGACCGCGAAGCGGCCGGTGGCCAGTGGGCGTCCCCAGCGCCTGACCGTGACCGCCGGTGTCCCGAGCCGCCAGGGTGCGACCGGGTCCGGTCGGGCGGTGGTGGGTCGGGTGCGCACGACGGACACGCTACGCATTCCCGGCGACAGGCCGCCCGAGGCCGGGTGATGCGGTGGCGCCGGAAGATCTTGCCGGGACCACCGGGCTGGGTTGGCGGACCGAGCTCAACCGTTCAGGGGCACGTCGAGCAGCTTTGTGACCACAGCGGCGATCTCGCTGCGCTCGCTGCGGTTGAGCGTGACGTGCCCGAAGATCGGATGTCCGCGCAACGCCTCGATCACCGACACGACCCCGTCGTGGCGACCCACCCGGAGGTTGTCGCGTTGGGCGACGTCGTGGGTGAGCACCACCCGGCTGCCCACACCCAGGCGGCTCAGGGCCGTGAGCAGCACCGGTCGTTCGAGGTTCTGGGCCTCGTCGATGATCACGAAACTGTCGTTGAGGCTCCGACCGCGAATGTGGGTGAGGGGCAGCACCTCGAGCAGGCCCCGGGCATGGACCTCGTCGATGACCTCGGGTCCGGTGATCGCCTCCAGACCGTCGAGCACCGCGGCGGCCCACGGACTCATCTTCTCGAGCTCGGACCCCGGGAGATAACCGAGCTCCTGGCCGCCGACGGCGAACAAGGGCCGAAAGACCAGCACCCGCTTGGCCGACTGCTGTTCGAGCACGGCTTCGAGACCGGCGGCGAGGGCCAGCACGCTCTTGCCGGTTCCCGCCGGGCCACCCAGCGAGACGATCCCGATGCCGGGGTCGGCCAGCAGGTCGATGGCGATGCGCTGCTCCGCCGAACGGCCGCGAACGTCGAAGAGCTGGCGATCGGACCGGATGAGGTGCAGGACCTTGTCCTCGTGCACCCGGGCCAGCGCCGACTGCGAACCCGCGTGCAACACCACCCCGGTGTGACACGGAAGATCGCGGGCCCGATCGTCGTCCAGGGTGCCGACGTCGAACAGCTCGTCGATCGACGCCCCGTCGACATCGAGGGTGGTCATGCCCGTCCAGCCCGTGTCGCGGGCCAGCTCGTTGCGGTACTCCTCGGCATCGAGGTCGACGATCGACGCCTTCAGGCGCAGCGGCAGATCCTTGGTGACCACGGTGACGGCCATGTGCTCGTCGGCCAGGTTCTTGGCCACGGCCAGGATGCGGTGGTCGTTGGTGTCGCCGGTGAGCGACGCAGGGAGGGCGGACAGGTCCTGGTGGTTCAGCTCCACCCGGATCGTGCCGCCCACGTCGTTCACCGGTATGGGCTGCATCAGCCCCCCGTGTTGCACCCGCAGGTCCTCGAGGAACCGCAGGGCCTGACGGGCCGCCCACCCCAGTTCGGGGTGGTTTCGCTTCGACTCGAGCTCCAGCAACACGACCACCGGTAGCACCACGTCGTGCTCCTCGAACCGCACGAGCGCGTTCGGGTCGGCGAGCAGCACCGACGTGTCGAGCACGTACACACGGCGCTCGTCGCCGCCGCCACCTCCCACGCTCGCCGTGGGACGGGTGAGGCAGCTACCGGGGCGCGTCGGGGTTCGGGTCAGGTCGGTCATAGATCTCCCACAGGACTCGGGCACCGCGGATGGCCCACGTCGTCAGCGTGCTCCCGCTGATGACACACCGCTGCGGAGGCCGACGGCAGAGACGCACGTCGTTTCCGAGAGTGGTGGTCGTGAGGTGGGCTCGGGTGCAGGGCGGAGCATGCGGATTCCATAAGACACCCGCGAGGCGCCACCGCGGTGGATCCCACGGCACATGTCATCTGCCGTTCATGCCGTGTTGCTGGTCGGGCGGAGCCCGACGGTACGGAGCCGCACGCTCAGATCACGATGCGCATGGGTAGGCCCCGTTCGTCGAGCGTGCCGTCGCCCAGCACGATCGCCGCGCCGGCCAGCCACCGTCTCGCCGTCCACGCGTTCGCGGCGGCGTCGAGCACGTCGTCGATCGCCGCGCCGGCCCGGCGCGCCGAGAGCAACGAGAGGTCGCGGCTGAGCGCGCCCTCGAGCAGAGCCAGGCGTTCGGCGCGCCCGTCGACGGTCTTCTTCGACGAGCGGAGTGGTGCACCGGCCATCGTGGCGAACCCGGACTCGGGATGAGCCTCGACGATCCGGTCGCTCATCGACGGGTCGACGGCGGCGTCGAGCTCGGCCATCCGAGGGAGCAGGTTGAAGGCCTGGATCGAGATCCCCCGTCCGTCGAGGGCCCGCCCTCGGGTCACGGCCTCGGCATGCGATGGGCTGTGCAGCAGCGGGCGCGGTGGGGTCGGGAACACGGTCGAACGGCGAGCCCCCAGTCGGCGGCGGGCCGTGGTGTCACACGCCCGCGGTCCCGACGCGGCCAGACCCAGCGGCATGTCGATGGCCATCACGGCCAGCTCGTTGCGGCGCACCCGTTCCACGACGCCGGTGATCGTCGCCTCCACGGTCACGCTCACCAGTGGCCCCTCGGCCTGCGGTGTGGCCACGACCACCACCCACCCCGCACGGCACCCGTCGACCCCCGCCACCAGCCTCGTCGACTCGATGGGTGACGCCTCGGTCACAGGGCGGTGAGGGCCTTGAAGGCTTCGCCCGCCCCGACGCCCCCGGTGCCGCCCACCGAAGCGGCTCCATCGTGGATCCGGCGGCGGAAGGCCTCGACGGCGGTCCCGTCATCGTCCACGGGTATGGCGTGGGTGGTCACGAACTGCGACTCGTGGGCCAGCAGCGCCTCGACCTTGCGGTCGACGAACCCCGTGACGTCCTCGACGTGGTCGGGCTCGTCGGCCTCGAAGAGCAGCAGGGCTTCGGGGCGGTGGGCGGCGACGTCGTGGTGGGGGCTGAAATGTGGATCGCGAGCGGCCACCACGGCGTCGACGGTCAGCCAGCCGGCATGGCGATGGTCGGGGTGCAGGCGGTAGCGCTTCCACGGGTCGTGGCCGAGCACCACGTCGGGCGTGAGGGCGCGGATCCAGTAGGCCACCTCGTCTCGTGCGCCCAGGTCGGCCGTCAGCTCGCCGTCGATGTGCCCGAGCATCACCACCGGGCCGGTCGCTCCCAGCCGCCGGGCGGCTTCGCGCTGCTCGTCTGCCCGGACGGCGACGAGCTGCCCGATGTCGGCATCGGCGTCCCACGTGCCCTTCGAGCCGTCGGTGAGCACCAGATAGTTTACAAAGCAACCGTTTGCGGCCCACTTGGCCAGGGTGGCTCCGCAGAAGAACTCGGCGTCGTCGGGGTGCGCAGCCACCACCAGCGCCCGGGCCGGAACCGGGAGATCGATCGAGGTGATGGCCGTCGTCGGGATCTCGCTCCCCGGCAACGGCGACGGTTCCGGCCCGCCAGTGCCGCTCACGCCGGGGTCGTCCACTCGGGGGCGGCCAGGTCGTCGGGCACGTCGATGTCCCAGCCGAGCCGGGCCTCGCGGACCACCCGGGGGCCCAGCCCGAGTCGTTGCGCCTCGGCGAGGTGACGAGCGAAGGAGCCGGGGCCGTAGGCGAACGTGAACCCCCGGTCGGTGGGGAGCGCGGCCACGTTGGTGCCGTCGTCGTGACGATCGGGGACGAGGGTCACGCCGTCACCGTCGTCCACCCACGCCAGGTCGACGGCGTGGGGGAGATCGGCGTGGGCCACGATGACCCGTCGCACCCCACGGGCGGCCAGGTCGGCCACCCCTTCGTTCACCGCGCCGTTGAGGCCCCGGGTGGGCTTCCACAACACGGTGGCCCCGAACTCTTCGGCCCAGGTGGCCACGGCGTCGTCGTCGCAGACCACGTACACCCGCAGCGGTCGGGCCGCAGCCAGCACGGTGGTGGCCATGGACCGGGCCAGTTCGGCCCGTTCGGCCTCGCCCAACGCCGCCGCGAGGCGGCCCTTGGCCTGGTGGAACGCCTTCACCGGCACCAGCACCGCCGCAGCGGAGGACGTCGAGGTCACGGCGGCGAGTGTAGGGGTGGCCCCCGTCGAACCCGCCGCTGAGCCAGTGGGTTGGGAACCGGTGAAGGTGACATCCCCGTCACCGAAGGTCGACCTGGTCGTAGGGTCTGGACCATGGAGATCCGGTGCGCAGTGATCGGCGCCGGCAGCTGGGGGACGACGGTTGCTCACCTGCTCGCCCACAACACCCCGACCGTGCTGTGGGCGCGCGACCCGGTCGTGGCCGACGAGGTGGATCAGCGCTCGAGCAACGGCCGATACCTCCCCGGAGCGACGCTGCACCCGGACCTGTCGGCCACCAGTTCGATGGCCGATGCGGTGGCGAGCGCCGACCTTCTGGTGATGGGGGTGCCGTCGCACGGCTTCCGGGACAGCCTCGGCGCGGCGGCGCCGCATCTCCGGCCATGGGTGCCGGTCGTCAGCCTGGCGAAGGGCCTCGAGCAGGGCACCCGGTTGCGGATGACCGAGGTCATCGAGGAGGTCGTACCCGGCCACCCCTACGGCATCCTCACCGGTCCGAACCTGGCCAAGGAGATCCTGGCCGGCGCCGCGGCAGCGTCGGTGCTGGCCATGAGCGACGAGACGATCGCCCGGCGGCTCCAGAGGGTGTTCTGTACCCGGTTGTTCCGGGTGTACACCAACACCGACGTCGTGGGGTGCGAGGTCGCGGGGGCACTGAAGAACGTCATCGCCATCGCTTCGGGCATGGCCGACGGCCTGGGCACCGGCGACAACACCCGTGCTGCGGTCATCACCCGCGGCCTGGCCGAGATGGCCCGGCTCGGTACGGCCATGGGGGGCCACGTCGTCACCTTCGGGGGCCTGGCCGGGCTGGGCGATCTGCTGGCGACCTGCATCAGCCCTCAGAGCCGCAACCGTCATGTGGGCGAGCAACTGGGTCGGGGTCGCACCCTCGACGAGATCGTGGCCGAGATGCACATGGTGGCCGAGGGGGTGAAGTCGGCGCCGGTGGTGATGGAGCTGGCCCGGGAGCACGGGGTCGAGATGCCGATCGCCACGCAGGTGTACAAGGTGCTCTACGAGGGCAACACCGCCGCTGACGCCTACCGGGGCCTGCTCGGGCGCGACCACATCGACGAGATGCACGGCATGTCGCTGCGACCCCGGCCCTGACCGGCGGGGACGCCGTGACAGGCGGCCGGTAGCGTCGTCGGAACATGCCCGTGAACTCCGACGACCGATTGCTCCCGTGGTGGCTCGAGCGCCAGCTCGACCCGTCGGGCCCCGACGTCGTGCCCGGCGCCGCGGCGACGCAGAACACCACGCACCGCAACTGGGTGCAGCTGGGCACCGTCGGTGCCCCCGAGCGGGGAGTGCTCGATCCGCGTGGCCTGCTGACCCCGTGGCCCCGCGGGTGGTCGGTCGACTGGTGGGCCGGTGCCGACGATCGTTGGCACCTGCCGTCGCGTGCCGTTGGGGTCCGCCAACGCCTGCTGTCCGACGCCCCGGTGGTGGAGACGGCGTTGCGGATCCCGAGCGGTGAGCTGCTGCACCGGGCGTGGGCGGTGGCCGGTGGCGACGGGGTGCCGGCCGGGGGCGCGGTCGTGGTCGAGCTCGAGAACGCCTCCCCGGTGCCCGTCGCGATCGCCGTGGCCGTGCGCCCATGGAATCCAGTGGGGCCGGCTCGTATCGACGCCGTCGACCTCGACGGCACCACCGTGGTGGTCGACGGGCTGGTGGCCATGGTCCTGCCCAGGGGGCCGTCGCGCGTCGCCGTCGGCGATGCGGTCACCGACTCGTTGGCGGTCGTGCTCTCCGGCGACGCCACCGGCACCTGGCCCGACGACGGCGCACGCTGTCGCGCCGGTGAAGCCAGCGCGGCGTTCCTGTTTCCGCTACCGCACACTGCGGTCCTGCGGGTTCTCGTGCCGCTCGTCGCCCTGCCGGTGGCCGTACCGGGTCGACGCCGGGCCGATCTGGCCGCCGCCCTCGCGACCGTGGACCCGAGTGCTCTCCCCGATGCCGAGCGGGTGGCCTCCGGATGGGAAGCCCAGGTTCGGAGGGCGCCACGGATCGAGTTGCCCGAGCGAGACGTCGGCGAGGCCCTGGCCGCCACCCGTCGCCACCTCCTGCTCCACAGCGCCGGCGACGACGCCGCCTCCTGGCCGCCCGTGGCCGTCGGCGGCTTCGACACCGCCGCCCTCGCGGTGGCGCTCGATCACCAGGGCCTGCACACCGAAGCGGAGCGCCTCATCGTCGGCTTCGCCGATCGTCAGAACCTCGACGGGTCCTTCGCCGCCGAGTCGCATCGGGCCGACGCTGCTGCGTCGTGGATGTGGGCGGTCGGCGAACACGTCCGGCTCTCGGGCCGGGCCGAGCTGGCGGTCGCCCTGGTGGGTCCGCTGGCCAAGGCGGCGCACCACGTGCAGCGCCGCCACAAGGGCCGGCGGGCTCGGCGACTCGACGGTCGTCCGGCCCTGCTGCCGCCCGGCGGTGGACCGAGCTGGCTCCTTGACGACGCCGTCACCTATCACGACGCCCTCTGGAGCTGGCGGGGCCTGTTGGAGGCGTCGTTCGCCCTCGACGCCGCCGGCCAACCGGAGGCCTCGGCCGAGGTGCGCTCCTTCGCCGACGATCTGGCCCTCGCCGTCGCCGAGAACCTCCTGGCCGATGCCGCCTCGGTCGGAGCAGCGGGGCCTGATGGTGGGCCCGACGGTGCGGCGGGGCCGATGGCTGCGGTCGCCACCCTGGTCGCGCTCGGGGCGGTGCTGGCCGGGCCCGGTGCCGCGCCGACGGGTGCCCACGACGCGGCGAAGACGATCGCCGCGGCGCTGGCCGAGCGGGCCGGTGCGGCGCCGGCGGTGTGGCATGGGCTCGGTCACGCCGGCAGCAGCCCGCGCCTCACCGCCGGTTCGGGTCGGGCCGAGGCCGTCATCGGTCGCCCCGATTCCGTGGCGCGACTCCGGTGGCTGCTCGACGTGGGCAGCCCGGTGTGGGCCTGGCCACAGTTCGTGCACCCGCGAACCGGGGGTGGTTCGGGCGGACAGGGCCATGACGGACCATCGACGGCGGCGGTGCTCGATCTCGTGCGGGCCCTCGCCGCCGTCGAGACGGCCGACGGGGTGGCCATGGTGCCGTCGGTGCCGGCGGCGTGGTACGGCCAGCCCATCGAGGCCCACGGCCTCCCCACCGGCCAGGGCACGTTGTCGTTCGCCGTGCGCTGGCACGGCGAACGTCCGGCCCTGCTCTGGGAGCTCGAGCCCCACGCCGATCCCGAGGTGGCCGCGGCCGTGGCCCGCCTCACCGGCGGCCCCGCGGTGCTGCGGGCCCCGGGCCTCGATCCGGCGTGGTCGACCACCGAGCTACGGGGCGAGACGCTCCTGGGCGTGCCCCCGTTGGCGTCGGGGACCGACCCGGACGACGACGAGGTGCGGACAGCAACGCCGCCCGCGCCGCCCGGCCCGGCCTCGTCGCCCGCGCCGCCCCGCCCGGCCTCGTCGCCCGCGCCACCAACCGCCGACCCGCCCGACGCAGGGGCCTCGTTCACGTGACCACAGGCGAGCAGCCGCATGGATCCGACGGGCCGATACCGGCGAGCGACGAGGTCGCGTCGCGGCCCGAGGTCATAAACCTCGCCGTGCTCGAACGCTATGCCGACCTCGACGAGCCCCACTTCGACCTGGCCGACGTGGCCCACAGCTCCGGTCTCGATTCCGACTCGCTCCGCTTCTTCTGGCGGGCCCTCGGGTTCCCCGAACCGCGGGACGGTGAGAAGCAGCTCACCGCCGCCGACGTCGAGATGCTCTCCACCGTCGTGGCCTTCATCGCCGACGGATCCCTCGATCCGGACGCCGCGCTCCAGATGGCCCGGGTGATCGGGACGGCCCTCGACCGCATCGCCGCCGCCCAGGTCGACGCGCTGATGACCCGTTTCACCGACCCTGCGGCCGACGACGAAGTCGACGAGTTGCAGCGCACGGTCGACCTGGCCGGGCTCATGCCTCCCATCCTCGAGTTCGTCTGGCGGCGCCAACTCGCCGCCGCCGCCCGCCGCCGTCTGCTGCGCTCGGCCGTCTCCGGTGAGACCGCCCCCTTGTGCGTGGGGTTCGCCGACCTGGTCGGGTTCACCGCCCAGACCCAGCAGCTCGACCAGTCGGAGCTGGCCCGGGTCGTGGGCCGGTTCGAGGCGATCGCCTACGACGTGGTGCCCCGTCACGGGGGTCGGGTGGTGAAGACCATCGGTGACGAGGTGATGTTCCTGACCGACGATGCCGATGTCGCCGCCGAGATCGCCCTCGACCTGGCCCGCACCTATCGCGACGACGCCGATCTGTCCGACGTTCGCGTGGGGCTCGCCCTCGGACCCGTGCTCGAGCGTGACGGCGACATCTTCGGCAACACGGTGAACCTGGCCAGTCGGATCGTGAGCGTGGCCTATCCCGGTTCGGTGGTGGTGAGTCCCGAGTTACGCGACGCCCTCGTCGATCATCACGACTACGAGTTCACGTCGCTGCGCAACCACTACCTGAAAGACCTCGGGCGGGTGCCGCTCTGGCGTCTCCGCCGGGTCGACGATGCCGTGGAGGGGCCCTACCGGGCCGCCCGCGAGAACCGTTCGGTGCGTCGGCGGGTGCTGCAGGAACGTTGGCGCGAGCGCGATCGCGAGCTGCGCCAGCGCGCCGCGGGGGAGATGAGCGCGATCCTGGCCGAGCGGGTGGACGACCTGCCCGACCGGGTGCGGGCCGTCATCGGAGGCACGGCCTCACCGGAGGTGGTGCAGCAGTTGGTGGACGATCCCACCCCTGAGGAGCTGGCGGTGCTGGCCGACCTGGTGTTCGACGCCGGGCTCGAACCGGACCTCGAGGTCGATCTGCTCACCGACATCGGTGCCGCGCCGGCCCTGCGGGAGTTGGACCTCGCCGCCAATCGACGGGCCGCTCAGACCGAGGAGGAGGCGGAGCGACGCCTGCAGGAGATCGAGACCGAGACCGCCCGACGTATCGGCGGGGTCGAACGGGAGGCCCAGGAGAAAGCGGCCGTGGCCATCGCCTGGGCCGAGGACGAGTCGCGCAAGGTCGACATCGACGCGGCCAAGCGCATCGAGAAGGTCGTCGAGGAGGCCCATCGCAAGGCCGAGAAGGCCACCCGGGAGGCGCGGGCGAAGGCGGTGCGTCGGGCCGAGCGTCGTCCCTGACGGAGTGGCCGGAGAGGGATGATGACACTCGTGTCACCGGTCACGTCTAAAGTGGGGAATATGCCGCGCCGACCTCTCTGGTCGAACGCAGTAGCAATTGGCCAACCGGCCACACCAACCCCGGCGACGAAGCCGGGCTGAGGGGGAGACGAATGAGGATCGGATCGAGGTCGACAGCCCGGGTCGCCGCCGTCGGAGCGGCCACGGTGACCGCGCTGTTGCTCGCCGCCTGTGGTGGCAGCAGCGGCGGGGGCAACCAGGAGACAGTGGCCGAGAAGACGTCCAACGTCACCATCGCGCCCACCGGCTCGCCCACGGCCGGCGGCAAGGTCAAGTACGCGCTCGAGGGCGAGAGCGACGGCTTCAACCCGTCGATCAACCGGTGGGCCATCTCGGGTCTCATGGTGGCCAACGCCGTGTTCGACCCGCTGGCCGCGTACGACGCCGATGGCGTGCCTCAGCCCTACCTGGCCGAGGCGTTCGCCCCGAGTGCAGACTTCCTCACGTGGACCATCACCATGCGTCCCAACGTGCAGTTCCACAACGGTCAGGCCCTCACCGGCGCCGCCGTGAAGCAGAACATCGACGCGATCCGGGCCTCCCCGCTGGCCGGCGCCGCCGCGGCCAACATCAAGGAGACGTCCCTCGACCCGGCCAAGCCCCTCGACGTGATCGTCACCATGAACGAGCCCTGGGCGGCCTTCCCGGCCAGCCTCACCCAGCAGGTCGGCATGGTCACGGCCCCGGCCCAGCTCGACGCCGCCGCCCCCGACAACACCAGGACGCCCATCGGTACGGGCCCGTTCGTGTTCAAGAGCTGGGTGCCGGACAAGGGTTGGGTGGGTACCAAGAACCCCAACTACTGGCGCACCGACAGCTCGGGCACCAAGCTTCCGTATCTCGAAGAGGTGGAGTTCATCCCGGTGCCGGACGCCCAGAACCGAGGCAATGGCCTGATCACCGGTGACGTGCAGATGGCCCACACGACCAACTGGCCGACCATCGCCGCCATCAAGGCCGAAGCCGAGGCCGGCCAGTTGCAGTTCGTGTCCGACCAGGGCGAGGACGAAGAGAGCTTCATCGTCTTCAACACCGAGAAGGAGCCGTTCAACGACGTGCGGGTGCGGAAGGCGGTGGCGATGTGCACCGATCGTGCCCTCTACCTCTCGACGAACGAGATCCCGGCCGAGTACGCCGCCACCAGCCAGTTCCGTGAGGGGTCGAAGTGGTTCAACGCCAACAACGGCTTCCCCGCCTTCGATGTCGCCGCCGGCACGGCGCTGGTGGCGGAGTACGAGGCCGAGAACGGACCGCTGCGCTTCTCGCTCGGCACCACCACCGACCCCGCCAATCAGCTGTCCACGCAGACCCTCGCCGCGATGTGGCAGGCCTGCGGCATGGACATCGACCTGAAGTCCACCGAGCAGAGCAGCTTCATACTCGGCATGGTGACCGGTGACTACAACGCCAACCTGTCCCGCCAGTTCGGCGAGGCCGACCCTGACGGCGACTACGTCTGGTGGAACGGGGGCAGTGCCCCGGCCATGCCGTCCATCGCCCTGAACATGGCCCGGTTGAAGGACGCCCAGGTGCAGGCCGCGCTCGACAAGGGCCGGGCCTCGTCCGACTTCGCCACCCGCAAGCAGGCCTACGACGACCTGCAGGTGCGCCAGAGCGAGCTCGTGCCCTATGTGTGGCTCAACCACTCGCAGTGGGCCATCGGTGCGGCCAACAACGTGCGCAACATCGGTAACCAGACCCTGCCCAGCGGGCAGCCGTCGGCACCATTCCAACGAGGCGTGCATCGCCTCACCGAGACCTGGTTGCAGAAGTAGCGATTTCGCGGTTCGCCGCTTCATCGCACGATCGAGGCCCGGGCTCCGGCCCGGGCCTCGACGCGTGGCCGGTCGCTTCGAACGTCGCCCGTCGACGGCGTGGCGGCGCTACGGTCGAATGGCCGTGACCTCGACCGTGGTCCCACCCCTGCGCCGGACCCTGCGGGCCAAGGCGCCGTCGTTGCGGGTGGAACGCGACCTGTGGGAGGCCGGTCACGCCGTGGTGGTGGGCATCGACGAGGTGGGCCGCGGGTCCTGGGCCGGTCCGCTGGTGGTGGGCGCGGCGGTGGTGCCGAAGGACCGACGCCTGAACAAGGTGCGCGACTCGAAGATGCTCACCGAACCCGAGCGCGAGGCCATGTTCGACCGCATCGCCGGGTGGTGCGAGGCGTGGGCGGTGGGGGAGGCGTCACCCGACGAATGCGATGCGCTCGGCATGTCGGCGGCACAGAAGCTGGCCACGCGGCGGGCCATCGACGCCCTCGGGGTGGTGGCCGACCAGGTGCTGCTCGACGGCAACTGGGACTTCGTGGGTGCCGGGAACACCACGACGGTGGTGAAGGGCGATGCCCGCTGCCTGTCGATCGCCGCGGCCTCGATCCTCGCCAAGGTCAGCCGCGACCGCCACATGCGCGCCGAGGCCGAGAGCTTTCCCGGCTATGAGTTCCACGCCAACAAGGGCTATCCCTGCCCCCGCCACAAGATGGCCTTGGCCGGCATGGGTCCCACGACCATCCACCGTCGGACATGGGCGTTCATGGACGACCAGCCGTGGTCGGGTATCACCCGCCGACCGGGGTTCGACGCCGCCTCCACGCTGTTCTGATCCGGTGGGGGGCCCTCAGTTGACGAGCAGGTCCTTGAACGGCGTCTTGGAGTCGATGCCGGGCTCCTTGGGAAGGCCCAGCACCCGCTCGGCCACGATGTTCTTCATGATCTCGTCGGTGCCGCCGGCCACGCGCATACCGGAGATGCCGAGCACGATGCCGTTCCAGCTGTAGGTGCCCCACTCGCCGGTGTCGGCGGTGAGGCGGGGGCCGAGGACCCGGGCCACGAACTGGGCCAGCATCCACATGTTGTTGGTGAGGGCCAGCTTGGCCGTGCTCATCTCGGGTCCAGGGAGCTGGCCGGCCTTGATCTTGTCGAGGGCGCGCTGGTTGGTGAACTTGGCGACCTGGAAGGCCACGTTGATCCGCATGAGCTCGTCGCGCACCAATGGGTCGTCGGCCAGGCCGAGGTGCTCGACGAGCAGGCGCACCCGGGTGAGGAGCTGGCCGCCGCCGCCGCTCCCGGCGCCGAGGCTGGCCCGCTCGTTCATGAGGGTGGTGAGCGCCACCGACCAGCCGCCGTTCACGTCGCCCATGCGGTGGCTGTCGGGCACCCGCAGCTCGGTGAGGAACACCTCGTTGAAGCTGGCGCCTCCGGTCATCTGGCGCAGTGGTCGCACCTCGATGGCCGGGTCGGTCATGTCGATCACGAAGGCGGTGAGGCCCTTGTGCTTGGGCAGGTCGGGGTCGGTGCGGCAGATGATCTCGCCGATGTCGCTGTAGTGGGCGCCCGACGTCCAGACCTTCTGCCCGGTGAGCACCCACTCGTCGCCGTCGCGGACGGCCTTCGTCTGGATCGAGGCCAGATCGGAGCCCGCCCCGGGTTCGCTGAAGAGCTGGCAGGCGATCATGTCGCCGCGGTACAGCTTGGCCAGATAGGCGTCCTTGACCTCGTCGGTGCAGTGGGCGTGGATGGTGGGGGCCACCATGCCCAACCCGATGGTGAACGGGGCCGACCCCCCCACCTTGTACTGGCCCTCGAGGGAGTTGTAGATGCGGTCGTGGGCCGAGCTGAGGTCGCGGCCGCCGTACTCGCTCGGACCGTTGATCCAGCCGAGCCCGGCGTCGTAGCGCTGAGCCCGCCAGTCCTGGCTGGTCTTGACCTCGACCAGCTCCTGCTCGCGATCGAGCTCCTCGAACATCGAGGTGTTGTCGTCGCCCTCGCCCCAGGCGAAGGCCTTGGTCGGGGCCTTCTTCTCGGCGTGGGCGTCGAGGAAGGACGTGACTTCAGCGGTGAACTCGTCGAGGGTGACGTCGGGCATGACCGGGCCTTTCGCGAACAGGGGATTGGAGGAGGGTTCGGTCGGCGAGGAACTTGACCGGTCGGTCAAGAGAACCCACCCAACGTAGCCCACCGGTGTCGGCGCCGGGCAGGCGGGGCGGTACCCTCGCCGGGTGACCCGTCGTCGATGGTTCGGCCTGCTGGCCTTCATGGTCTGGACCGTGTTCATCTGGCTCAACCGTCTGTTCAACGCGTGGACTTCCGACACCGAGAGTTCCTCCGCCAAGGCGTTGTCGACGGTGTTGGCCGTCGTGTTGTCGGGGTTGGCAGCGGCGAGCGTCGTGGTGCTCGTGCGCACCTGGCACAGCCCGTTACGCGTCGGCGCGGCCCGGATGCTGCAGGCTTTCGTGGTCGTCACCGTCGCCGTGTGGGCGGTGCGGGTGCCTCTGATCCTCCTCGGTGACCGCGGGGTGCCGTTCAAGGTGGTTCACGCCGGTCTCGGGTTGGTGGCCGTGGCCCTGGCCGTGGGGGTGTGGCGCTCGGCCGCTCCCATCGCCGGCGGGCGCACAGGGTCGGGTTCAGATGGCGTCGCCCTGGAGCACGCCCGCTAACGTCTCGGAGCATGGGTCAGCCGGTCACCGTCATCGAGAAGCACTCCATCTACCCCGGGGTGATTCGTTTCGAGACCAACCGCCCGCTCACCGGGACAGGTCACGAGATGTACGGGTCGACGGCCGACGTCGAAGCGGCCCCCGACAAGCCATCGTCGCGGGTCGCCGGTTCTCTGCTCGCCCATGGTGGGGTGGCCTCCGTGCACGTCAACGCCAACGTGATCACCGTGCACCTCGACCCGGCGGGGTCGGCCGACGGGCTCAAGGAGCTCGTCGAGGAGATGTTCATCTACTACCGCGAAGGCGTGGAAGTGGTCATGCCGGAGGGCTTCGGCGACTGACGCCGGGAGTTCATCGAGCCGCCCTTGCGGTCGCTGGCCGATATGGCCCGCACCCTCGGCCACATCAGCGGCGGCCGCGCCTATCTGGGCCTCGGCAACGGGTGGTTCGAGCGTGACCACGGCGAGTACGGCTACGACCAGGTCGACGCCTTCCTCGAGGCCGGGGCCACCCACCTGACCCTGATGAAGGGCACCGAGGGCGCCTTCGCCTTCGACGCCCTCGGGCAGCTTCTGGCCCAGCGCTAGGAGCCAAGAGGAGAACCCACTTGCTGGCCTCGAACATCTGTTCGATACTAGGAGGGTGGCCGTCCCCACCGAACTGCGTGCCCTGGCCGACCGGGTGGCCCCGGTCGCCCTGGCCCGCGACCGGGGTCTGCCCGTCGTCGAGGCCCTGCAACCGCTGGTCCCCGACGCCGTCCTGACCCGGGGGTCGGTGGTGGGGGTCACCGGGGGCCTGGGCGCCACGTCGCTGGCCCTGGCTCTGGCGGTCGGCGCATCACGGGCCGGGTCGTGGACGGTGGTGGTGGGCCTGCCCGAACTGGGTCTGGCGGCGGCGGCCGAGATGGGCGTGGTGCTCGACCGGCTGGCCCTGGTGGCCCTTCCTCCTCACGATCCGGCCACCTGGGCCCCGGTGCTGGCCGCGTTGGTGGGAGCCGTCGACATGGTGGTCGTCGACGGGCGGTTGCGGTTGCGGGTGGGGGAGATCCGCCGCCTCGCCGCCCGGGCCCGTGAGCGCGGGTCGGTGTTGGTGCCGGTGGTGCCGGGTCCCGACGTCGCGCGTTCTCCGCAACACCCCACGGTGGGGGAGTGGACGACCGATCTCACCTTCTCGGCCACGGACGCGCGGTGGGAGGGCCTGGCCGACGGCCACGGCTACCTGCGGCGTCGTCGGGTGACGGTGGTGGCCGAGGGCCGGGGCCGGGCCGCCCGTGCCCGCCGGGCCGACCTGTGGCTGCCCACCGCCGGAGGAGGAGTGGCCCCGGCCGCGCCGGCCTCTGCGGTCGCCGCGGCCGCCGTTCCTGGGGGACGGGGCGAACGAGACACCGACGACGTCCTCGAAGCGGCCGTGGCCCGCACCGAACGGTTCCTGCGTTCGGTGCCCGCCGGAGCGCAGGTGTCGTGACCGCGGTACGCACGTTGGTGCTCTGGTGCCCGCACTGGCCGGTGGTGGCCGCGGGGGCGGCGCCGACCGAGCCGGCCGTGGTGGTGTGGGCCAACCGGGTGGTGGCGGCCACCCCGGCGGCGCGGGCCGAAGGAGTCGGGGCCGGTCAGCGCCGTCGCGAAGCCCAGGGTCGGTGCCCGGCGGTGGTGGTGCACGAGCACGACGAGGCCCGTGACGTGCGGGCCTTCGCCGCCGTGGCTGCCGCCCTCGAGCGCTACACCCCCCGCATCGAGCTGTCGCGGGCGGGCACGGCCGCCTTCCCCACCCGGGGCCCGTCGCGCTACTTCGGGGGCGACACCGCCCTGGCCGCCGCGGTGTGGGCCACCGTCGACGACGTGATGGAGGAGTGGGGCTGGGCGGGCACGGCCGGGGTGGGGGTGGCCGACGGACCCTTCCCGGCGGCGCTGGCGGCCCAGGCCGCCGCTTCCGGCATGGAGGCGGCTTCCGGCATGGAGGTGGTGGAGCCCGGAGGGTCGCCGTCGTTCCTGGCGCCGCTGCCCGTGGGCACGCTCGACCGTCCCGACCTGGCCGACGTGCTCGTGCGCCTGGGTCTGCGCACGCTCGGTGCGTTCGGGGCCCTCGACGCCGCCGACGTGGTGGCCCGCTTCGGAGCCGACGGGCGCACCGCCCACCGCCTGGCCCGTGGCCTCGACGAACGGCCACCGGCCACGTCGCCCCCGCCCCGTCACCTCGTGGTCGCGGCCGACCTCGACCCACCCGCCGAGCGGGTCGACGTCGCCGCGTTCGTGGCCAAAGGGTTGGCCGATGAACTGCATGCTCGCCTCGATGCCGACGGGCTGTCGTGCCGCCGGGTGGTGGTGACCGTCGAGACCGAGCAGGGCGAGGTGCACGAGCGGGTGTGGCGCCACGAAGGGGCGCTCGGTCCGGGCGCGGTGGCCGACCGGGTGCGCTGGCAACTCGACGGTTGGCTCAACGGCCCCACGGCCCGCCGGCCCACCGGTGGGGTGGTGCGCCTCGTCATCTCCCCCGACGAGGTCACGGCGGCCACGGGCCGCCAACTCGGGTTCTGGGGGGGCGAGTCGGAGGCCACCGAACGGGCCCGCCGGGGCCTGGCCCGGGTACAGGGTCTGCTCGGCCCCGACGCCGTCACCGTGCCCGAACCGAGAGGAGGGCGGGGGCCGGCCGATCAGGTCGGCCGGGTGCCGGCGGCGGCCGTCGACGTGGGCGAACCCCGGAGTGCCCCGGTGGGCGCGGCGGCACCGTGGCCTGGTCGGGTGCCGGCCCCGGCCCCGGCGGTGGTGCCCACCGCACCCGCACCGGTAGAGGTACGCGACGTCGAGGGTCGGGTGGTCACCGTCGATGGGCGGGGCGCCATGAGTGCCCCACCGGCCGACATCGTGCTCGCCGGCCGTGACGTCGGCGCCGTGCAGGCGTGGGCCGGTCCGTGGCCGGCCGAAGAGCGGTGGTGGGACCCCGAGGCGCGGCGGCGCCGGGCCCGGCTGCAGCTCCAGCTCACCGACGGCCGGGCGGTGCTGGTCTTCGTGGAGGGCGGTCGGTGGTGGCTCGAGGCGGTCTATGACTGAGCGTCCCCGCTCGGCCCGAGCGCAGGGCAGCTTGTAGGTTGGAGGTCGTTGTTCGGGTCGGCGCCACGCCGGTCCCGTCACCCTGTGAGGCGAGCATGACCGTCACCCAACCGTCGAAGAGCCAGGCCTACGTCGACGACCGGCTCCACGTGTTCCACTCGTGGTCGGCCCAGGCCCAGATCTCGCCCGTCGTCGTGGCCGGGGGCGAGGGGGCCTGGTTCTGGGACGACGAGGGCCGCCGCTACCTCGACTTCGCCAGCCAGCTCATCTACCTGAACCTCGGCCACCAGCACCCTCGAATGGTCGAGGCGCTCGTTGACCAGGCCCGCGAGCTGGCCACCATCGCCCCCAGCTTCGCCAACGCGACGCGTTCCGAGGCGGCCCGGCTCATCACCGAACGGGCCCCGGGCGACCTCGACATGGTGTTCTTCACCAACGGCGGCGCCGAGGCCAACGAGAACGCGGTGCGTATGGCCCGTCTGCACACCGGGCGCAACAAGGTGCTCACCACCTACCGCAGCTACCACGGGGCCACGGCAGCAGCGATCGTGGCCACGGGCGACCCGCGGCGCTGGCCGTCGGAGCCCGGGCCGGGTGGGTTCGTGAAGTTCTTCGGGCCCTACCCGTACCGTTCGCCGTTCTGGTCGAGCACCGACGCCGAGGAGGGCGAGCGGGCCCTGGCCCACCTCGACGAGGTCCTGATGTTCGAAGGGGCTCAGAACGTGGCTGCCATCATGCTCGAGCCGGTGGTGGGCACGAACGGGATCCTCGTTCCCCCCGACGGCTACCTGGCCGGGGTGCGCGAGCGCTGTGACCGCCACGGCATCCTGCTCATCGCCGACGAGGTCATGAGCGGGTTCGGGCGCTGCGGCGAATGGTTCGCCGTCGATCGGTGGGGCATCGAGCCCGACCTGTTGACCTTCGCCAAGGGGGTGAACTCCGGGTACGTGCCCCTCGGGGGCGTGCTCATCTCTCGTCGGGTGGCCGACACCTTCGCCGACCGGCCTTACCCCGGCGGGCTCACCTACTCGGGTCACCCCATGGCCTGTGCCGCCGCGGTGGCGTCGATCAAGATCTTCGAAGACGACGACATCGTGGGGCGGTCCCGCCGCCTGGGCGAAGAGGTCTTCGCCCCGCGCCTGGCCGAGATGGCCGAGCGCCACCCGTCGGTGGGTGATGTTCGGGGCCTGGGCTGCTTCTGGGCGGTGGAGCTGGTGAAGGACCGCGCCACCAAGGAGATGCTGGTGCCGTTCAACGCCACCGGTGGGGACGTTCGGCCAATGGCAGAGCTCATGGCGGCGTGCAAAGCTCACGGTGTGTGGCCGTTCGCCCACTTCAACCGCTTACACCTGTGCCCTCCTCTCGTGATCTCCGACGCCGACGCTCATCGCGGCCTCGACGTGATCGATGAGGCGCTGGCGTTGGCCGACCGACATGTGAGGACGACATGAGCGAGACGATGTGAATCGAACGGGCCCAGAAGGCGGTCGGTGACGCCGACACGATCGTGGCCGAGGCGTGGTTCCAGCCCCGCGGCACCTCCGGTGGACTGGTCGGGGGAATGACTGGAGGCAACATGATCGCCGGAGGCGGCCTCATCGGCACGGCCGTGGGCGTGTGGGCGCGGCGGTGGTGGGCGTGGGGGCGGAGAAGGCGCACGACGACCACCTGGTGTCGAAGGGCGCCGACGAGCCGGTCACGGTGCCGTTCATGACCATCGTCGGCGTCTCGGCGACCCGGATCTACGCCTGGCGATCGTCGAGCGAGCACCTCCACAACATGCCGGGGGCGTTGCTCTTCGCCTACGACCGCGACCAGGTTGCGGTCACCGTGCACTCTCGGGTGTCGGTGCACATCTTCGAGGTCGAGGACCTGCACACCGGCCAGCGGTGGGAGTTCGAGTCGCCTCGGATCAACGGCCACCTCAAGTTCGTCGTCGACGCTCTGCACCCCGATCAACCCGATCAGGAAGCGCCGACCGCTCCCTGACCTATGCTGGGCAGAGATCGAATCACTGCCCAGGAGTAGATTTCCCAAAGGGATATAGCCTGCCGGACCGGCTGGCGGGACCGCAGAGGAGTTCAGGAAAGGGGCATGACCCCAGCGATGACCCCACGCCGGGAAGCTCTGTTGGCCCTCGTCGCTATCGTGGCCGTGCTCGGTGTGTTGGCCGCGGTTGGGGTCGGACGGTCGGGTTCGGACCCGGTGGCGGCGCCCACGACGACCACCTCGGTGCCGGCTCCCACAACGGCCGGGCCGACCGCCGTCGCGCCCTCGACCACCGAGCCGACCGCGCCGCCGCCGGTCACCGTCGCCTCGGCTCCGTTCACGCCCACCACCGATCCGGCGGCCGCCGACCCGGGCCCGCGTCAGGTGCCCGTCGACCCGGTGGTCGAGGAGAAGGTGGCGGCCGATGGTCAGGCCCTGGTGCTCGTCGACCTGGACGTGCCCGACGGCCTCTCCCCCGAGGAGCGGGCCGGCCCGGTGGCGGCGGCGGCCGAGGAGGTGCTCGCGGGGCTTCCGGAGGGCAGCTACTCCGCGGCCAAACCCACCGGGTCCACCCCGGCCCTGGCCCTCACCGTCGACACCGCCGGCCTCGACGCCCTGCGCACGTCGGCCTCGGCCACCCGCGTGGCCGAGGATCGGGTGAACGTCGCCTTCTCGCTCAACGCGCCGACGTCCATCCAGGCCCCCCAGGCGTGGGCCCGGGGGGCCGACGGCGGCGGCCGGGTGATCGCCGTGCTCGACACCGGCGTGGCCCGCACCCACCCGTACCTGATGCGCGGCACTACGTCCGACGTGCTGGCCGAGGCGTGCTTCTCGTCGTCGGGCCCTTCAGCGTCGTCCTACTGTCCCAACGGGGGCACCCAGCAGTACGGCACCGGCGCCGCCGCTCCGTGCCCGGCGCCCGCCGCCGATTGCCTGCACGGCACGCACGTCGCCGGCATCGCCGCCGGCGGCACCGGCGCAACGTCGTACAACGACCCCGTCCCGGGCTTTGCCGCGTCGGGTATCGCCCCCGACGCCACGTTGCTCGGCGTCCAGGTCTTCTCGCGAGGCTGCGGTGTTCTGACCCCGTGTGCGGTGGCCTTCGACTCCGACATCATCCGCGGTCTGGAGTGGGTGGGCGGGCAACGCCAGACCTACCCGGGCCTGGCCGCGGTGAACCTGAGCCTGGGCGGTGGCAGTTTCTCGTCGTCGTGTGATGCCCTGAACGTCGCCATGAAGAAGGCCATCGACGATCTCCGGGCGGTCGGCATCGCCACCGTCGTGGCCAGCGGTAACGACTACAAGAGCGGCTCGATCAGTTCGCCGGCGTGCATCTCCACCGCGGTTGCGGTGGGCGCCGTGGACGATGCCACAGGGGCAGTCGCGTCGTACTCGAACATCAACGCTGGCGTCGACTTGTTGGCGCCGGGTTCGGCGATCCGATCCTCGATCCCGCCTGCTGCCATGGGAAATCTGTCGGGGACCTCGATGGCCACGCCTGCCGTGGCCGGGGCGCTGGCCGTGCTGGGTGAGGCTCGTCCCGATCAGACCGTGACGGAGCGGGTGAACACGCTGCGGACGTCGGGCACCGCCGTCACCACCAACCGGCCCTCTAGTCCGGCCACGCTTCCGTACGTGCAGTTGAACGCCGCTCTCGATCTCGTGACGGCCGGGGTGCCGTCGGCGCCGACCAGCGTCACGGGGGTCATAGGTGACCGCCAGGTCCAGGTGTCATGGGGAGCGCCCACGTCCACTGGCGGGTCGGCGATCCTCGGCTACAAGATCGTCGCCACCCCCGGTGGGGCGACATGCAACACCAACGGGGCTCTCACCTGCGCGATCCCCGGACTCGTCAATGGCACCCGGTACCAGTTCGGTGTGCGAGCCCGCAACGCCACTGGCGAGGGGGCGTCCGAGATGTCGGGGCTGTTGATGCCGTTCGTCGAGCCCCTGGTTACCTTGACGCCGGCCCGGTTGATGGACACCCGCGCCGGCTTCGCCACTGACGACGGCGCCTTCTCGGGCACGGGGAAGATCGGGGCCGGGCAGTCGGTCGCACTGACCGTGGCCGGCCGGGGCGGTGTACCGGTGTCCGGTGCGGCGGCGGTGGCGTTGAACGTGACCGTGACCGGGCCCACGGCCAGCAGTTGGCTAAGGGTGTATCCCTCGGGCGCGTCGCTGCCGAATGCGTCGAACCTGAACTTCGTGGCCGGGCAGACGGTGCCCAACATGGTGATCGCGGCGGTGGGAGCCGATGGGAAGGTGCGTGTCCACAACCAGAACGGCCAGGTCGACGTGATCGTCGACGTGCTCGGTTGGTTCCCGGCCGGCCCCGGGTTCACCGCGGCACCGTCGCCGGCCCGACTGATGGACACGCGTTCCGGAGGAGCACCCCCGTTCGCCACTGTCGACGGCCAGTTCCTCGGTGCTGGCGCCCTTGGGGCGGGCCAGGAGAGGGCCTTGGCGGTCATGGGTCGGGGCCCGGTGCCGGACTCGGGTGTCGGGGCGGTGGCGTTGAACGTGACCGCCACCGGCCCCACGGCCAGCAGTTGGCTGAGGGTGTATCCCTCGGGCGCGTCGCTGCCGAATGCGTCGAACCTGAACTTCGTGGCCGGGCAGACGGTGCCCAACATGGTGATCGCGCCGGTGGGGGTCGACGGCACGGTGCAGATCCGCAACGAGTTCGGCCAGGTCGACGTGATCGTCGACGTGCTCGGCTGGTTCCCGTCGACGTCGGGCTTCGATGCGCTGGCGCCGGCCCGCTTGATGGATACGCGATCCGGAGGCACGCCGCCCTTCGCCACCTTCGATGGGCAGTTCCTCGGTGGAGGGGCGTTCTTCCCGAACGGGGAGGTGGCTCTGACCGTCGTCGGCCGGGGCCCGGTGCCGGACTCGGGTGTGGGTTCGGTGGCCCTGAACGTCACCGTGACCGGGGCCACCACAGGCTCCTGGCTGCGGGTGTACTCGTCGGGAGCCACGCTGCCCAACTCGTCGAACCTGAACTTCGGCCCCGGGCAGACGTTGCCCAACATGGTGATCGCGGCGGTGGGCGCGGACGGCAAGGTCCGGATCCACAACCAGTTCGGGCGGGTGCACGTGATCGTCGACGTCCTGGGCTGGGCGCCGTAGCGGTCTCCGCGGTAGTAGGCGATGGCGTCGATGATGAGGTCGGTGGCGTAGTTGGCCCGGGCGGCGATCTTGGCGCCCGGGCCGAGGGCGACAGTGGTGGTGTTGGCCACCACTGCGCCGGCGTTGGTCCAGTTGAGGTTGGAGGTGCTGGGGGTGGGGATGCCGGAGTTGTTGGTGGTGAGGGCGATGCCGGTGCGGGGGGTGTTGGCGCCGAGCTTGGTCTGGGGGGCGACGTTCGGCGGTTGCTCCTGTCGACTGTCGTAGACGCGGGTGGGGGTGGTCAGGACGGTGAGCGCGCCTGTCGTCCCGGCCACGCGCACCCACGTACCGGGGGTGCCGCCGGCGACGCAGACCCAGAGGGTGCGGTTCTTGTCGAAGACCAGTTCCCCGGCTTCGTGTGTGAGCCCGTCCATCGGGGGTGGGTCGACGACGGCCGGTCCTCCGGGATACCCGGCGTTGGCAAGCACGAGTGGCGCTCGAAAGCCGAAGGCCCGGACGCCCACATCGCCCCAGGCGTAGACGGCTATGCCGTTGGCGCTGGCGTCAACGCCGACCGAATTGCCATAAGCGCTGACCCCGGCCCACCCTCCCTCGCCCCGGATTGCGATCTGGGTGGATTCGACGCTGAGCTGTTCCGAGTCGGTCCCCTTGATCCTGACGATTCCGTCGAGGGTCGTGGGTCCGTCGACGTCGAGGGCGAGAGGTGGGGCGGCGGTGCCGATTGGTGCGGTGGTGTTGGTGGCCTTGATCACCGCGCCGGTGCTGATGCTGGTGGCGGTGATGGCGGGGGTGGCGGTGCTGGTGTCGAACGAGGCGGTGGCGGCCGCGGCGGGGGAGGCGGTGGCCACGGTGGCGGCGGCCCCGCCGAGCACGGCCCCGGCGGCCACGACACCGGCCCGGCTGAGGAGCCGACGCCGGTCGACTCGGACTGGCTCGTCACGGCGCGGTTCGTCGCCGCCCGGGGCGTCGGTCGCTCGATCGGCGGGCCCATCGTGGAGCGTGGCGGGCGGTGTGAGCGGCCACGATCCCATTGGGTCGGCCTCAGCACCGGTGCGGGAGCCGAGCGCGCCGAGCGCGTCCAGCCGCGAGCTCGGTGTCGGCGGTGCCGGCGGTCGGGCTTCCAGCGCGGCGCTGAGTCGGGCCACGGTGGCCTCGAGCTCGGCCACCCTCGTGGCCAGGTCCGGATCGTCGGGTGAAGCGGTCGTGTCGCCCATGCCCACTCGTTCGCCGAAGCACCGGGCCCATCCCGCCCCTCGATGGGGAAAGCGAAGGACGTGGGTCACGGAGGGTGAGGCTCGCCCTTGTGAATCGAACAGGCGTTCGCTATGGTGCGGGCATGGGGTGGAGGAACCCGCCGGTGCCGTGGGGCGAACTTGAACGACGACTGGGTGACGGGCCGCGGCCGGCCGGGGGTCGTCACCAACCGGTGTTCCCCGGCGACGGAGGCGACGGTCCGGCGTGGTCGCGCAAACGCCCGGTCTACGAGCCCCCCGCTCCCGAACCGGGCCGGCGAAGGGGCTCGGTGCCCTACGCCGAGTTGCACTGCCACAGCCACTTCAGCTTCCTCGACGGCGCCTGTTCGCCCGAGGTGCTGGCCGAGGAGGCGGCCCGGCTGGGGCTCGAGGCCCTGGCCGTCACCGACCACAACGGGTTCTACGGCGTGGTGCGCATGGCCGAGGCGGCCCGCGAGCTGGGCCTGCCCACCATCTTCGGCAGCGAGCTCACCCTCGGTCGCCGCGCCGTGCCCGTGGGCGAGCCCGACCCGGGGGCCGGCACCGACGAGGCCCACCTGGTGGTGCTGGCCCGCGACCCCCGGGGCTACGCCCTGCTGGCCCGGGCCATCAGCGACGCCCAGTTGCGGGGTGAGAAGGGCGGCCCCCGCCTCACCCTGGCCGACCTGTGCGGCATCGGCGGCACCGGCGCCCCCTTGGCCGACCAGGGGCACTGGCTGGTGCTCACCGGCTGCCGCAAGGGGGCGGTGCCCGCCGCTCTCGAAGGGGCCGGCCCCCGCGCCGCCGGGCGCCGTCTCGGCGAACTGATCGACGCTTTCGGGCGCAACCGTGTGGCCGTCGAGCTGTGGGACCACGGGCACCCGCTCGACTCGGCCCGCAACGACGCCCTGGCCGTACTGGCCGTGGGTGCCGGTGTCGATCTCGTGGCCACCACCAACGCCCACTACGCCACCCCCGCTCAGCGCCCTCTCGCCTCGGCGCTCGCCGCGGTGCGGGCCCGGCGCAGCCTCGACGAGCTCGACGGCTGGCTACCCGCCGCCGCCGGTGCCCACCTGCGCTCCGGGGCCGAGCAGGCCCGGCGCTTCGCCCGCTTCCCCGGGGTGGTCGAGCGCTCCGGCGAGTTGGGTCTCGACTGCGCCTTCGACCTGCACCTGGTGGCCCCCGACCTCCCGCCCTACCCGTGCCCCGACGGGCTCGACGAGATGGGGTTCCTCCGCCGGCTCACCGAAGCGGGGGCCGAGCACCGCTACGGCCCTCGAAGCGCCGACCGCGTGCCCGGGGCGTGGCGTCAGATCGACAACGAACTGGCCGTCATCGGCCAACTCGGTTTCCCGGGCTACTTCCTCATCGTCTGGGACATCGTCGACTTCTGTAGGCGGCAAAGGATCTACTGTCAGGGCCGGGGCTCGGCGGCCAACTCGGCGGTGTGCTTCGCCCTCGGTGTCACCAAGGCCGATGCCGTGCAGCTCGGCCTGCTGTTCGAGCGGTTCTTGTCGCCCGAACGCGACGGACCGCCCGACATCGACGTCGACATCGAGTCCGGCCGCCGCGAGGAGGTCATCCAGTACGTCTACGAGCGTTACGGCCGCCGTTACGCCGCCCAGGTGGCCAACGTCATCACCTACCGGGGTCGCTCGGCGGTGCGCGACATGGCCAAGGCCCTCGGCTACGCCACCGGCCAGCAGGACGCCTGGGCCAAGCAGGTCGACCGCTGGAGCGGCATCCGTGCCCTGGTCGGCGGCGAGGCCAGTGCCCGCGCCGCCGACTGCGACATCCCCGCGGCGGTGCTCGACCTCGCCGCCCAGGTCGAGCACGCCCCCCGCCACCTCGGCATCCACTCCGGCGGCATGGTGCTGTGCGACCGCCCGGTGGTCGAGGTGTGCCCGGTCGAGTGGGCCCGCCGCGAGGGCCGCACCGTGTTGCAGTGGGACAAGGACGACTGCGCCGCCGCCGGGCTGGTGAAGTTCGACCTGCTCGGTCTGGGCATGCTCACCGCTCTGCACCGCACGGTCGACTTCGTGGCCGGCGCCCACGGTCTCGAGCTCGACCTGGCCACCATCCCCCAGGACGACGCCGTCTACGACATGTTGTGCGAGGCCGACTCCATCGGGGTCTTCCAGGTCGAGAGCCGGGCCCAGATGGCCACCCTGCCCCGTCTGCGCCCCCGCACCTTCTACGACCTCGTGGTCGAGGTGGCCCTCATCCGCCCCGGGCCCATCCAGGGCGGGTCGGTGCACCCCTACATCCGCCGCCGCAACGGTCGTGAGCCGGTGACCTATCTGCACCCGCTGCTCGAGAACTCCCTCGCCAAGACCCTCGGCGTGCCCCTGTTCCAGGAACAGCTCATGCAGATGGCCATCGACGTGGCCGGCTTCACCCCCGGCGACGCCGACCAGCTCCGTCAGGCCATGGGCTCCAAACGCAGCCGCGAGCGCATGGAACGCCTACGCAGCCGGCTCTACGACGGCATGGCCGAGCGCGGCATCATCGGCGAGGTGGCCGACCGCATCTACGACAAGCTCGCCGCCTTCGCCAACTTCGGGTTCCCCGAGAGCCACTCGGTGTCGTTCGCCTACCTGGTGTACGCCAGTTCGTACGTGAAGCGGTACTTCCCGGCGGCGTTCTGCGCGGGGCTGCTCGACGCCCAGCCCATGGGGTTCTATGCCCCCCACACCCTGGTGGCCGACGCCCGCCGCCACGGCGTCGAGGTGCGCACCCCGGACCTGAACGCCTCGTCGGCCGGGGCGGCGCTCGAATGGGTGGACGGCCAGCCAGCGCCGTGCCGGGCCGCCGGTCCCCCCGACACCGTGGGCCCCGACCCCCACCCCCCGGCCGACGACGACCCGGGCCTGTTGCCCCGCCACGGGATCGACGTGCCCCAACCGGCGCTGCGCCTCGGGTTGGCCTCGGTGCGCACCGTGGGCGCCGACCTGGCCGCAGCCATCGTGGCCGAGCGCGACGCCCGCGGCCCGTACGTGTCGATGGAGGACCTGGCCCGCCGGGTGAAGATGGGTCGCGACACTCTGGAGGCCCTGGCCACGGCCGGCGCGTTCGCCCGCCTCGTCGACGGCACCGGCCGGCCTCTCGACCGGCGCCGGGCCCTGTGGGCGGCCGGGGCGGTGGCCCAGGGTGGGGCCGACAAGCTGGCCGGGGTCGTCACCGGGGTCGAAGCTCCGCAGTTGCCCGGGCTCACCGATCGCGAGACCGCCGGGGCCGACCTGTGGGCCACCGGGGTGGCCCCCGACGGCCACCCCACCCGGTTCATCCGGGCCGAGCTCGACCGCCTGGGCGTGGTCACCTCCACCGGTCTGGCCGCGGTCGAGCCGGGCCGGCGGGTGCTCATCGGTGGGGTGGTCACCCACCGCCAGCGCCCGGCCACCGCTGGGGGTACCACGTTCCTCAACATCGAGGACGAGACCGGGTTGGTCAACGTGATCGTGTCGATGGGGTGCTGGACCCGTTACCGGCAGGTGGCCCGCACCGCGCCGGCGTTGTTGGTGCGGGGCCGGCTCGAACGGGCCGAGGGGGTCACCAACGTCATCGCCGACAAGCTCGAACCGCTGCCCCTCACCGCCGGTCTACCGTCGAGCCGCGACTTCCGCTGAAAAGCCCGGCCCGCTCTGACCGGGCTGTCCGACCGATCTGTACTCCAGTCCCTAGCCCCTCGGCGTGGCCGGTGAGCTCGTCTCGGCGCCGAACAGGGGGATGGGTTGGTGTCGGGGGGACGGGAGGGAAGGGCGCTGGGGTGGGGCGTCGGGGCTGGGGGAAGGAATTCGCGGCCGGGGTCGGCCGGGGTCGGGCGGCGCTCGGTCGGTCGGTCGGAGACTGCTCGTGTGCCACGGGGCGCACTGTTGTGGGTGGGGGTAGGCCGGGTGGGGGTAGGCCGGGTGGGTCGGTGCCGGGTGGGAGCCAGTTTTGGGGGTGGCTGGTGACGGTGAGGGTGCCGGTGGGGTTGGTGGCGTGTAGGGCGTGG
>Ga0209491_10000553_pt1 | contig 75085 bp, 82 predicted proteins | sample BON02_FD_187213 | JGI IMG/M metagenome (GOLD analysis project Ga0209491, IMG submission 187213) | Freshwater microbial communities from Lake Bonney liftoff mats and glacier meltwater in Antarctica - BON-02 (SPAdes) (version 2) | ecosystem: Environmental > Aquatic > Freshwater > Ice > Glacier...
TGTCGGGGCTTAAGCGGGCGGCGCAGATGCGTTGGGTGGCGAATCGCCCGGAGGAGGCGGAGGTGCGTTTGAGCCAGGCGTTGAGGCTGCGTGACCCGTCGCTGGCCCAGTGGCCGCTACGGTCGATACGCCCGATCCCGGTGACGTCGAGGGCATCAACCCGGTTCCGGATTGTTGCTAACTGAGCCACAACGGTGCCGAGTTCGGTGGGGTGTATGTCCTCGGAGTTGATATCGATGGAGGCCAGCAGTCGGGTGACGTCGCTCAGGCGATCCGTCACCGTCACCCGCCGCGGCGCAGACGGTCCGGGCGGTCCGGGCGGTCCGGGCGGTGCGGGCGGTGCGGGCGGTGCGGGCGGTGCAGACGGTGCAGACGGTGCAGACGGCGCAGACGGTCCGGGCGGCGCAGACGGTCCGGGCGGTGCGACAGGAGTAGGAGTAGGAGTAGAAGTAGAAGCGAGCAACGGACTCACCACCTTTCACGAGAGTTGAAGTCAACGGGTCACATACGTCAAAAGTCAGGTCATCAAGACGACCACGCCCGACAGGTCACGGGCACATATGGAACCGGAAGAAATCACTCGTGCAAGAGAAGGTGGATCTAGTTGATTGCGTGGTTTCACCCTACAACACGGCTACGACAAAACAGAACACATGTTCGAAAATGTGGTGAACGTACTCAACTCTTTACCCGGCCATCGGAGCGAGCCCGCCGCAGGACTAGCGTGGAAGTGTGGCTGAGTTTGGAATACCCGCACCATTCCCTGGCGACGACCAGGCCAGGGTGCGCGAAATCGAACGCTACGCAATCCTCGACACCGACGAAGACGAGGCGTTCACGAGGATTACCCGCCTAGCCAGCGAACTGCTCGGAGTCCCGATCGCGTTGATCACTCTTGTCGACGAGGACCGGCAGTGGTTCAAGGCACGGACGGGCCTGACGCAGCGCGAGACTCCCCGCGAGCACGCCTTCTGCGGTTACACCATCCTCGCCCCCGATCACTTCCAGGTGCCGGATGCCTTGGCCGATGAGCGGTTCGCGCATAACCCACTGGTTACTTCTGACCCACACATCCGCTTCTACGCGGGGATTCCGCTCTCGAGTGCGACCGGCCAGCGCCTCGGGAGCCTGTGCGTGATCGGACGCGAGCCGCGGACCCTGGATTCTCGCGAGTTGGGCATCCTCAAGGATTTAGCGGGAATCGCCCAACGTGAGCTCGACCTACATCGAGCTGCTTCCACCGATGATTTAACTGGGCTCTACAACCGGGCTGGGTTTGTCGCGCTGGCGAAGCGTGAGTTGCTGCGGAGGAAGCGAAAGGCAGCGCGGGGCGGCCCCGTGCGAGCGACGGGTTTGATGATGGTCGACATCGATCACTTTAAGCAGGTCAATGACACCTTTGGTCACGCAGTTGGCGACCAGGTTCTGATTGCCTTCGCCCAAGCCCTGCAAGGCAGTGTGCGCGACACAGATGTCTGTGGCCGGATCGGCGGCGATGAGTTCGCCGTAGCCCTTCCTGAGATCGATGAAGATACGGCGCGACGAGTCTTCAGCGAGACGACCCGGGCTCTCGCTGAGTCTGCACAGGAACTCTTCGGCAACGGATCTGCGTTGACGATCAGCGCCGGCCTGGCGGTGCGCAAGGATTCGGGGGAAGAGGTCTTTGAGCTGTTGGGGCGGGCAGATCGCGCACTGTATTCGTCCAAGCGTAACGGAGGCGCGGAGCTCACGATCGAGTAGCGCGACAGACAGGCACCACCTGCGGATCGATGGTCGTAACCAGGGCTAGCGATCGATGCGCGAGAACTCAGCTGTCTTTGGTAGGCCATGCATCCGCTCGGAGACCTCAGGTGGCGGGGATACTAGTTTGCGGCGGATCATGTCGATCCATGCTCCGGTGACCTCAATCGTTGCGGCCAGTTGACCATCTCCGCGGAACGCTTCGTGGCTGATTGCCCAGCGCGCGGAGTCGTCGCTCAGCCCTGACAGCGCGGCGGTAACTCGGATGGTGTCGTTCAGCCGGATCTCACGCCGATAGACGAGTTGCTCGGTGAACAGGACCGGTGCGATCGTCAGCGCAGCCGGATCGAAGTCCACGCCAAAGTCAGCGAAGAGGGCAAGCCGACATTGCGCGGCATACGTCCCGTAGGCGGTATGGCGAACGTGCTGGAGCGCGTCGACGTCGTCCCACCGAATCTCGTACGTTTTTTCGAACATGCTGAACCTTCTCATTCGCGTGACTACCTCGTCATGGGGAACCGCGTCTTCCCCCAAGTGGCCGTTATGCGCTCCCGCACCGATTTCCCGCCCCAACATATGTTGATATTTCGACATTCAAACAGCAGCGGTCACGGGCAAACAGGAATGGCCTGCGCAATGAGTAGCACGGGGATTGAGGCTTCGATTCCGGAGAATGAGGTAAGTCGCGTCAGGTCGTTGGAGAGCTATGCGATCTTGGGCACGGATGCGCTGACTCTTAGCTAGCCGTCTGGCCGGGTGTGAGAACTAGCGGCCCCAACGCTCACGGACCTACTGCTCTGGTGGCTGGTTACGGAACTCCTCGAGATCGACTGTATCGAGATCGAGGATCCGCGCGTGCAGCATCGGACGCTGCTGTAGCGCGGCTCGTACTGCCCGATGCAGACCGTCTTCGAGGTAGAGGTCACCGTGCCACTTGACCACGTGAGCGAACAGGTCGCCAAAAAACGTGGAGTCCTCCGATAGGAGGGCATCCAAGTCCAAGGTCCGCTTGGTGGTAATCAGTTCAGCGAGTCGCACCTGACTGGGCGGCAGTTGTGCCCATTGCGTCACCGTGAACCCATGGTCGTCGTAGGGGCGCTTCCCGCCCACAGCCTTGAAAATCACTTTCGAAGCATAGAGCGAATGGCGAGCTCAAGCCCACCGGAGCGGCATTGGGTGGGCTGCATCACGCATCTTGTGCGCTGTCGAGCCGACGTTGAGCAACGCGATCTCCCCAGTGGATCGCCACTAAGTAATGAACTGGTAATGAATCTGGGAAAAATGGGGACCCCCCGCGCACCTGCCAGAGCTCGTGGACCCTTGCTGCCTTCCGGCCCTGGGGGATTGACGAGGTGACACCACACGAGGGGTCGGCCAACACTGTACGCGGTGACGAGTCCGTTCTGCCAACCCGGTAATCTCATCGACGGAGGATTCGCCTAGTGGCCTATGGCGCTCGCTTGGAAAGCGGGTTGGGTTAACGCCCTCAGGGGTTCGAATCCCCTATCCTCCGCCACAGACCTGTAAAGACCTGCCACAGCGCGAGGGCGCGAGACGTATGGTGTCCTCGTGAGCCTCGCCCTATATCGCAAGTACCGCCCGGGAACTCTTGCTGAGGTGATCGGTCAAGACCACGTTGTCGAGCCTCTTGGTCGGGCGCTTGATTCTGACCGGGTTCATCACGCGTACTTGTTCTCCGGGCCGCGAGGCTGCGGTAAGACCTCGAGCGCGCGCATCCTCGCTCGGTCGCTGAACTGTGTCCAAGGCCCGACGTCCACCCCATGCGGGGAATGCAACAGTTGTGTCGACTTGACGCCAAACGGGTCGGGATCGATCGATGTCATCGAGATGGATGCGGCCACGCACGGTTTGGTTGACGATGCGCGCGACCTGCGGGAGAAGGCGGTCTACGCTCCTGCGTCGAGCCGCTACAAGATTTACATCATCGATGAGGCGCACCAGCTCGGCCCGGGCGCTGCCAACGCGCTCCTCAAACTCGTCGAAGAGCCCCCACCACATCTGCGGTTCGTGTTCGCGACAACCGAGCCCGACAAGATCATCGGAACGATCCGTTCCCGCACCCATCACTACGGATTCCGGCTTGTCCCCGCTCGAACTCTGCAGACTCACTTGGCGAGCATCTGCGAACAGGAAGGGTCTACTGCCGATCCAGGAGCATTGGCACTCATCAGTCGGGCAGCAGGAGGATCAGTCCGAGATGCGCTGTCGATCATGGGGCAACTGCTCGCCGGATCAGGACCAGAAGGTCTGACCTACGAGGAGGCCGCCTCTCAGCTTGGCGTCACCGATGCCGCGCTCATTGATGAACTCGTGTTGGCAATGGCCGATTACGATGGAGCGACGATGTTCCGCATCATCGATGCCGTCGTCGAGACCGGTCATGACCCCCGACGGTTTGTCACCGACCTACTGGAGCGGCTCCGCGATCTGTTGATCGTGGCCGGCGTCCCGGATGCTGCCGAGTCTGGTCTGATCGACGGTCCGATCGAGCGTCTCGGTGAGCTTCGCGAGCAGTCGACGCGCTTCGGTCCCGGCGAGCTGAGCCGTCACGCGGACTTAGTCAGCAAAGGACTGTCTGAGCTTAAGGGTGCGACGGCGCCCCGATTGCAGTTGGAACTCCTCGCCGCCCGGTTAGTGCTGCCAGCCGCCGATTCGGGACCGCAGTCTCTGGTCGCGCGAGTCGAGCACCTTGAACGAGTGGGGGTTGGTGCCGCAGCCGTTGCGACACCCAAGGTCGCACCGGCTCCACCCACGACACCACCCACGACACCGCCCACGACACCACCCACGGCTCCACCCACGACAGCGCGCCCACCTACCCCTGCTCCCGCTCCGAGTCCCGACGACGAGTTACACGCCACCCCATCGGCTCCGGCCCAACCACCTGGGCGGCTCTCAGATGTTGCCCCTGCCACGAAGTCGCCAACTCAGTCGACACATCGAGCGGGCTCCGGTCCGCCACCAAAGCCAACGATGTCCGCAAGATCAGACAAGAGCGTCGGTGCGCCGCGAGCTGAACCCGCATCGAGCGCCCCGCCAGCAAACGCCCCGCCAGCAAGCTCGCCGCCAGTGAGCGCCCCGCCAGTAAGAACCCCGGCACCACCGACGGCATCAACCGGCACCGTCTCGATCGAACAGGTTCGAGCCCTCTGGCCAACTGTGCTTGAGGAGATCCGTAGCCAGTCCAAGGTGGTCTGGATGATGCTGTTGCCCGCCCACCCCGTTTCGGTTGAGGACAACGTGCTTGTTGCTTCCCACAAAGACGTTGGCACCGTGAAGCGCTACCAGCAAACGAACAGTCATGACGACACCGTCGCGCAGGTGACAAAGACCGTCATCGGGTCACCGCTGAGGATCCAGCTCGTGAGTGGCGATGGCGCCGCGCCCGCAAGCACGTCAGCCGGTGGGTCGCAACACACAAACTCGAGGCGCCCAGCGAGTTCGAACGACACCTCAGATGGCGGCGAAGACGAGATCGCCAACAGCACCGACATCGATGAGGTCGCGGGGATTGAACTACTAAAGCGTGAGCTCGGTGGCGTGCAGATCACCGAATATGACGGGGGCTGAGCGACCGAATGTTCGATGGAGCGATTGCAGATCTAGTGACCGAACTCGGTCGACTACCCGGCGTTGGACCCAAGAGCGCCCAGCGCATCGCGTTCCACATTCTGCAAGCCGAGGAACAAGATGTCAGAGCGCTTTCGGATGCGATGATCGCGGTGAAGGAGAAGGTCCGCTTCTGTGTGGACTGCGGCAATGTCAGCGAGCAAGACCGCTGCAAAGTATGTACCGATAGTCGCCGCGACCGGTCAATGATCTGCGTCGTCGAGGAGCCCAAGGACATCGTCGCCGTGGAGCGAACGAGGGAGTACCGCGGGATCTATCACGTACTCGGAGGGGCGATCAGTCCGATCGACGGGATCGGCCCCGACGACTTGCGGGTCCGTGAGCTGATGACTCGGCTAGCCGATGGCACCGTCAACGAGGTCGTGATCGCGACCGACCCGAACCTCGAAGGCGAGGCGACCGCAACGTACCTCGCCCGGCTGTTGAGCCCGCTAGGAATGACCGTCTCGCGGCTCGCTAGTGGACTGCCCGTTGGCGGTGACCTGGAGTACGCAGACGAGGTCACCCTGGGCCGAGCCTTCGCTGGTCGCCGCAAAGTCTCGGGGTAGTAGACTCCCAATTCGGCTGTAGTGTCGACTCACTTATTCGCGAGCCCAACGTCACACGAGGCCATTGCAGTAGGAACCCTCGCACGAACCTGTCACACGAACCTGTCACAAGAACCTGTCACAAGAACCTGGAGCCTTACATGGGGCTGGTCGTCCAGAAGTACGGCGGATCCTCCGTGGCTGATGCCGCAAGTGTTCGCCGAGTCGCCAAACGAATCGTTGAGACTGTTAAGAACGGCGATGATTGCGTAGTGGTCGTGTCCGCGATGGGAGATACGACCGATGAACTCCTCGATCTCGCTGAGCAAGTATCACCGTCACCACCCGCCCGCGAGCTCGACATGCTGCTGACCGCAGGCGAGCGAATCTCGATGGCGGTCCTCGCGATGGCGATCGCCGATCTGGGATACCAAGCGCGGTCCTATACCGGCTCACAAGCGGGCCTCATCACGACCGCTTCCCACGGCTCGGCCAAGATTATCGATGTGACCCCAGGGCGCATCTCTGAGGCAATCAGCCAAGGCGCGATCCCGATCGTCGCCGGATTCCAGGGCGTCTCGCAAGATACGAAGGACGTCACCACGCTGGGCCGAGGCGGATCGGACACGACTGCCGTCGCGTTGGCCGCTGCGCTGAACGCGGACAAGTGTGAGATCTACACCGACGTCGACGGTATCTACTCGGCCGATCCGAGGATTGCGCCCAAGGCCCGCCAGGTCCCGTTCACCACCTACGAGGAGATGCTAGAGCTTGCAGCCAACGGCGCGAAGGTGCTGCACTTGCGCTGCGTCGAGTACGCTCGCCGGGCGAATATGCCGTTGTGGGTACGGTCGTCATTCAGTAATGCCCCGGGAACTCTCGTTACGACTGCGGAGTACATCAAAGGAGCGAATGTGGAGCACGCGATTATCTCGGGGGTCACCCATGACCTCTCGGAAGCTAAGATCACGATTGCTGGCATCGCCGATCAGCCGGGCCGGGCTGCCGCCGTCTTTGAGTTGCTCGCCAATGCCGAGGTCAGTTTGGACATGATTGTTCAAAACGTCTCCGCCGCCGGCCAAACGGATATTACGTTCACTATCGCGATGGCAGATGGCGAGCGAACGAAGGTCATGCTGCTTGAGCACCAAGCCGATCTCGGCTTTTCAGATTTGATCTACGATGAGAAGGTCGCCAAGATCTCGCTCGTCGGTGCGGCGATGCGCTCTCATCCGGGGGTATCGGCAACGACCTTCCGCGCGTTGGCAGATGCGGGGATTAACGTCGAGATGATCTCGACATCAGAGATTCGGATCTCTGTCGTGACTCGGGTCGAGGAAGCGGCCCGAGCCGTCCAGGCGATCCATACGGCTTTTGGCCTCGACGCCGACGGCGAAGCAGTTGTCTACGCAGGAACGGGGCGTTAATCAGTGAGTGTCGATCGATCATCCAAGCCGACGCTGGCAGTTGTCGGGGCGACCGGAGCCGTCGGTACCGTCATGCTGGACATCCTGTCGACCCGAGCCGACGTCTGGGGCGAGATCCGGCTCGTTGCGTCGGCGCGTTCGGCGGGCCGCACGCTACGAGTTCGCGGAGAAGAAGTCGAAGTGCTGGAGTTGTCGCCGGAGGTCTTCGACGGGGTCGATGTGGCGATGTTCGATGTGCCCGACGAGGTCTCAAGTCACTGGGCGCCAGTCGCGGCGGCGAAGGGGGCGATCGTCGTCGATAACTCGGGCGCCTTCCGGATGGAACCCGATGTGCCGCTAGTTGTGCCTGAGGTCAACCCAGAAGCCGCAATGAATCCCCCGCGCGGAATCATCAGCAACCCAAACTGTACGACCCTGTCCATGATCGTTGTCCTCGGGGCGCTGCACCGCGAGTACGGGCTGAAGGAACTTGTCGTGGCCTCGTACCAAGCCGCATCCGGTGCCGGTCAGGCCGGTATCGATGACCTGCGGGCACAGATCGCTGCGGTTGCGGCCGATGGCACGGTCGGTGCCCGTCCGGGCGATGTCCGACGCGTGGTTGAGTCGGGAGATTCGTTCCCCGCTCCGCTGGCGCTCAACGTTGTCCCGTGGGCCGGTTCTTTGAAGGAGGGTGGATACACCTCCGAGGAGATGAAGGTCCGCAACGAGTCTCGCAAGATCCTCGGGCTGCCGGATCTCAAGGTTTCTGCGACGTGTGTGCGGGTGCCGGTTATTACGACGCACTCTTTGGCGGTCCACGCTGTGTTCGAGAAAGAGGTGGATCAGGGCGAGGCGCAGGAGTTGCTGCGCCGGGCCGAGTCTGTCGTCCTGAATGATCGTCCAGAAGCCCTTGAGTTCCCGACGCCGATCGATGTGGTGGGGACTGATCCCACCTACGTGGGGCGCGTCCGTCGATCGATCGATGATCCGCACGCGCTGGATCTATTCGTCTGTGGCGACAATTTGCGCAAGGGCGCGGCATTGAACACAGCGCAGATCGCCGAGCTCATCGCCGCTCAGATCTCGGTAGATTAACGCCCGACTCGTTGGGTGTTGGTCGCCGGGCAATGTGCGGCTTGTAGACTCCCGCAGGTTGCCGATTTAGGTAACGGGGTATGGCGCAGCTTGGTAGCGCGCTTCGTTCGGGACGAAGAGGCCGTCGGTTCAAATCCGGCTACCCCGACAAAAATCTGGACCGTCCGCGCGCAGCGTGGGCGGTCCAGATTTTTCTTTGAGTTTGGGGGATTTGGGAGGAGCGCGCGTAGCGCGTATTGCGACGGTTCCGGCTACCCCGACAAAAATCTGGACCGTCCGCGCGCAGCGTGGGCGGTCCAGATTTTTCTTTGAGTTTGGGGGATTTGGGAGGAGCGCGCGTAGCGCGTATTGCGACGGTTCCGGCTACCCCGACAAAAATCTGGACCGTCCGCGTGGCGCTGGCTAAGCAACGAGGACGTCCAGCTCGGTGAGAATGGCGCCTCGTCCGTCGTGCGGACAAGGCGCTATATCGAGCAGAGTGCGCGGGCGGCAACGCCGTAGAAGCGGCAAGTTGAGCGTCGGCGATTAGTCGCGGGGAACGAGGCGCAGCAGCGTCGCTTCGGGCGGGCACGCGAGACGTACCGGAGCGAACGGGCTCGTCCCGAGACCAGCAGACACATGCATTGTTGAGTCGTGGTGGCGGCTCAGACCCTTGGCCCGCTTCGTGTCTAGGTCACAGTTGGTTACCAGTGCTCCGTAGCCGGGGATGCAGACCTGCCCGCCATGAGTGTGTCCGGCCAGAATGAGGTCTGCTCCATCGGCGGCCATCGCATCGATTACTCGCAAATAAGGCGCGTGGGTCACACCCAGGCGCAACGCAGCAGTTGGATCAAACGGTCCCGCCACGGCAGAGTAGTCATCGCGGCCGATATGAGGATCGTCGACGCCGCGCATATCGATGAGGTCACGGTTGACAGTCAACATGTCATGGCGATTGGACAGATCTGCCCATCCTCCGGCGGACAACACTGAGATGAGGTCCTGCCAGGGCAGGTCGGGTTCGTTTTGTTCGCGATCGGATGGACCCCGCAGGTACGCCAGCGGGTTGGCGAAGCCGGGCGAGAAGTAGTCATTCGATCCGAGGACGAAGGCTCCGGGGACTTCCAGTAGCGGGCCGAGAGCGGCTGCTAGTGGCGCTACGGAGTCGGGGTGAGCGAGGAAGTCCCCCGTCCCGACAACGAAGTCAGGCGAGAGGTCGGCCAGAGCGTTCACCCAGGCGAGCTTGTCGGTTTGGCGCGGGGTCAGATGTAGATCAGACAGGTGTAAGACGAGCAGCTCGTTGGCTCCCGGTGCCAGCACGGGGGCAACAACATGGCGTAGGCGGTAAGACCGGGCCTCAATGAGCGAGTAGGCCAGGACCGCCCCACCGAGAATGGCCCCAGCGGCGACAGTTCCGCCGATTGCTCGGACGATTGGAACGGAACGGGAAGGCATAGGTTCATCGTCGCATGGCCGAGTTCGCGATGGGTGCGGTGACATTGCCTCGTGCAGCCGCGAGGAAGTCGTTCGCCCATTCGGCTCAATGTGCAGTTAGATAGGCACTATGAGCGACTCCAAGCTGAAGACCCAACTGCGATCCGACCTGACAACGGCGATGAAGGCACGCGACGAGGTTCGCTCCTCGACGCTGCGAATGGCGTTGACGGCCGTGACCACCGAGGAGGTCTCCGGGAAGACCTCCCGCGAGCTCTCTGACGACGACGTAGTGCTCGTCTTGACCAAGGAGGCGAAGAAGCGCAGAGAGGCCGTCACGGCCTACCAGGAGGTTGGTCGCGGCGACCTAGCCGACCGGGAGACCGCCGAGCTTGCCGTACTCTCGGATTACCTGCCAGCTCAGCTAGAGGCAGCAGAGCTAGACGCGATCATTACCGCTGCGATCACGGAATCCGGGGCCGACGGGCCACGCGGGATGGGCTCCGTAATGAAGATCGTGCAGCCCAAGGTCGCCGGTCGAGCAGATGGCGCTGCGGTCGCAGCTGAGGTGAAGAAGCGCCTGATCGGCTAGCGGCGGAAGTTGAAGTTGAAGGCGTACGGGTTCTCGGTCGACTGCTCCCGCGGCTGCCCGCCGGTAAAGGTGGAGTAGTCGGTCCCGCTATTGACGCCACCGTTGCGAGCGGTCCGGAGGTTGAACTTCGCCTCAAGGTCGAAGTTCTCGGCTGACTGTCCCTCAAGTGCGCCGATCATGGCCTGACGCCAGATTGGACCGGGTAGCGAGGACCCGAAGACCTCGTCGTAGTACCGGCCGTTGATCGTGATGTTGTCCATGGGGTACTGGAATCCACCACGGGGATCGCCAGACCAGACGGCGGCGGCGATTTGGGGGGTGTAGCCCGCGTACCAGACAGCAGCGCTGGTATCGGTGGTTCCGGTCTTACCTGTGGCATCGCGCCCGATTGACATCTTCTGGCCGGTGCGGCCGCTGATGGATCCGTCAACGACCCCGGTCAGGATCGCCGTCGTGGCATCGGCGACGGAGCGACTCACAGCTTGCGTGCAGTTCCCCTTGTCTTCGTAGAGCGTCGCGCCTTTGAGGTCGGTGATTGCGTTAACGGCGTGCGGGCGGCAGAACTCGCCGTGGTTCGCAAATCCGGCGTACGCACCCGCGAGCGCAACTGGGGAGACCTCCATCGAACCGAGTGTGAAGGAGGGGTAGCGGTTCAGTTCCTCACCGTTACCGAGGGTCACTCCCATCCGGTCGGCGACATCAACAACGCGGCACAGCCCGGCTTGGCGCTGGAGTTCAACAAAGTAGGTGTTGACCGACCGCGCAGTACCCGTCCACATGTTGAAGTTTCCGGAGCCGGTCGAGTTGTTCACAGTGTAGGAGGGCTGGTTGAAGTTCTTACCGCATCCCCAGTCTCCGGCCGCGAATGTTTTGCGCTGCGGGCTAGAGATCACTTCGTTGGGGTTGATGCCCTTCTCTAGAGCAGCAGCGAGCGTGAAGATCTTGAACGTCGATCCCGCCTGCATCCCGATAGTCCCGCCATCGGCAGCGTTCACGGCGTAGTTGTATGTGGTCTTGTACTTGCCTTCGGTACCCCAGGGTCGATTCTGAGCAAGGGCGAGCACATCGCCAGTCCCAGGCTCAACCATGGCGATCGCGGCAGCCTTCTTACTGGGGTCCTGCGCCGGGACGTAGCTCGTCACAGCTTTCTGAGCAGCATTCTGAGCTTGCAGATCGAGCCCTGTCTGGATGGTGAGGCCGCCACGACGTAGGAGCTCGTCACGCTCCTCCTGGGTCTCGCCATACCTCGGGTCGTTTTTAATCTGGGTGACGGCGTAGTCACAGTAGAACGGGAATTCGCTAGCCGAACAGCCGTTCTGAACCTCTCGCGGGTTGAGCGTCTTCTTGATGGGAATCTGCTTGGTCTTCGAGGCTTCGGAGAAGCTGATGAAACCAGCCTGTTCCATGCGATCGAGGACCACATTGCGTCGGACTTGGGCGATGCCGGGGTTGCGGGTCGGGTCGTAGCCGACGGGCTGCTGGACGAGCCCAGCCAGCGTTGCGGCCTGTGCGAGGTCCACTTTGGCGGCGGTCGTGTTGAAGTAGCGCTTCGCGGCGGCCTCAACCCCGTAGGCGCCGGCCCCGAAGTAGCTGACGTTGAGGTAGCCCTGGAGGATCTCTTCCTTTGTCAGTGTCTTCTCTAGCGCGAGGGCGTAGCGCATCTCTTGCAGTTTGCGTCCGATGGTGCGGGCACGTGCTTGCTCGATCTCGTCGTCGTTCTCCGCGTTGGTGATCAGCAGGTTACGCACGTACTGCATGGTGATCGTGGAGCTGCCTTGTTGGACGTCGCCAGCTTGGGAGTTCGCGATCAAGGCGCGCGCCGAACCTTTGAGGTCAACGCCGTTGTGCTCGTAGAAGCGAGCATCTTCCGTGGCGATCGCCGCTTCCTGGATCTGCGAGGAGATCTGACTGAGTGGGACGACCACGCGGTTCTCGTCGTAGAGCGTCGCGAACACTTCGCCATCGTTGGTCTCTAGATACGTCCGCTGCGGGAGGGGAAGGGTTTTGAGCTCCTGCGGTAGTGAGTCGAACGTGACGGAGGCCTGTCGAGCGGCATAGGCGGCTGAGCCGACAAAGGGCAACGCCATCGTTGCGACGATTGCCCCGGCGAGCGCGCTGACCAGCACGAATTGGCGGATGGCCGTCGGCTGCATGCGGTTGCGGGGGGTACCAGACACTCCCATGGGACGAGACAATATGCTCTCTGGTTTCGTTTAGGAGGAATTGGCGGCGATTGTCGTCAGTTCCACATTTTATCTAGTCCAAACTTGCTATCAAAGATAGTCATTTAGGACCTTTTGATGAGCAGAGGGTGAACGTACGGTTACATGACGCGTCACACCCACGGGGTTGGATGGCGCAAAAACGGGTGACGGTCCACGGGGCGATCAGGCGCAGGTCTTCTTGATGCGTATGAATGCCGCGATAGCCGTCCAGCCATAAACGTACCTACTAGATATACCTGTGAAGGGTAACCATGAAGTGGATGAATGACTGGCCAGCCGCGGCGGCGTGTCGTGGGACTGATCCTGATCGGCTCTTTGTTCAAGGAGCGGCCCAGAATCGCGCGAAAGCGGTCTGTTTCGGATGTTCCGTTCGCACCGAATGCCTGGCCGACTCCCTGGACAACAAGATTGAATTTGGAGTCTGGGGCGGGATGACAGAACGCGAGCGTCGCGCCCTGCTCCGTCGCCGTCCAGAGGTCACCTCATGGCGCGAGCTTCTTGAGAGTGCTCGCAGTGTTCATGCCCAAACCGAGATTGGGATTCCGGCCCAGGCGGCATCCGCCCCGGTCATCCCCCAGGCCGCCCCGGTCACAACCAGTGGCGCGGCGCGCAGCACCCAGAACGCCGTGGCTTAAGCAGGCTCGGCGTTCTATTCGGTGGCGAGCTCGTGGGCGACCTCGCGCAGGCCGGCCAGGTCGTGCACATCACCGGCTAATGCCGCGACTGATGCTGCTGGAACCGTCGGATGCGCAGCACAGAAGCTCTCAGCGAGTCGACGTTGACGTCGGCCGTTCTTTGCCCGATCGGCGTGTAGCCGCAGCATTCCGGCCGTCAGATGGTGCTCGTTGGCCTCGGCGAGCCGGTCTGCTCCGGCGATCGCTGTCTCGGTCGACAGTTCCGGCAGGATGACGGGTTGAACACGGTTCAGCACGAGTCCGGCCAGCGGCATATCTTCCAGCGCCAAGCGTTCGACGAAGTAGGACGCCTCGCGGAGGGCATCGCGCTCCGGCGCTGCAACTACGATGAACCGCGTATCCGGCGCCTGCAACTGTGCGTAGGTCGCCTCCGAGCGTTGACGGAACCCACCGAATAGTGCATCGAACGACACGATGAAGGTCTGCAGGTCCGTCAGTACCTGCGCACCGATTATTTTTGTCATAGTTCCGGTCACGACGTTAATACCTGTCGTGAAGATCCTCGCGCCGAACCGACCCGCTCCCCGCGCGGGAGCGGAGAGAAACTTCATGAACCGTCCATCCAAAAACGAGCCGAGTCGTTTCGGGGCATCTAAGAAGTCCAGGGCCGAACGCGAGGGCGGCGTATCGACGATGATGAGATCCCAGCGCCCGCTTTCCTGGGCCGCCTGGCGCAGTTGCCCGAGCTTCTCCATCGCCATGTACTCCTGCGTCCCAGCGAAGGAACTCGACAGTGCCTGGTAGAACGGATTGTCCAAAATCGCCTGGGCTCGATCTGGTTCAGATGTTGATATGACGATCTCATCGAACGTTCGCTTCATATCGAGCATCATGGCGTCGAGTGAACCCTCGCCTTTTGCGTCGATCCCGACGACTTGCCGTGGCGTGTTGTCGAGCTCCGTCAGGCCCATCGACTGAGCCAGGCGCCGGGCTGGGTCGATCGTCAGGACGCACACCTTGCGTCCTCGCTCAGCTGCTCGTAGCGCCAGTGCCGCCGCCGTTGTCGTTTTTCCGACGCCGCCAGACCCGCAGCACACAATCACGCTGACGCCACGATCGTCGATGAGGGCGTCAGTGTCGAGAATCGGACACGAGTCGGGCAGTGCCGCCATCGCGGTCGGTGAGGTTCGTTTGGTTGCAGTGGCCATCACGCTGCTCCTTGTTGGCGAAGCAGTCGGGCAAGTGCGTACAGCGCGCCCAAATCGATTCCACCATTCATCTCGGGTAGCTCATAGATCGGCTGATCGGTCGTGCTGAGGCGCTTACGCTCGGTCTGTTCAAGTGCCACCCGCTGAGCGTGCTCGTTCGCTTCGGTCATCAACGCGTCCACCACTTTGTCGGTACTCAAGCGCGAGGGAAGCGACGCAGCTTGGACTCCGGCTCGGATATCCGCCTCGTCCAGTGTTCCGTCTAAGGCCTGGGTGATCTCGGCCGGATTCAGTCGTGGCTCGCGCATCATGTTGACGAACACGCCACCGCACGGCAGGTTGTTCTTGTGTAGCTCTTCGATTCCGTCCAGGGTCTCCTGAACTGGCATTTCCTCCAGCAGGGTCACGAGGTGGACGGCGGTTCGTTTTGACGCGATCACTCCCATGACCGAATCGGACTGGGATTTGATCGGGCCGACTTTTGCTAACCCACCGACCTCGCTCGTTACGTTGAGGAAGCGGGCGATGCGACCTGTGGGCGGAGCATCCAACACGATCGCGTCGTAGGTCGGCTCGCCACTTCGTTCGCCGCGTTTGACGGCTTCGATCGCCTTACCGGTCAGGAGGACATCTCGAAGCCCTGGCGCAATGGTGGTCGCGAAGTCGATTGCGCCAACTTTGCGCAAGATGGTTCCGGCGCGCCTGATGTTGTAGAACATCTCAAGGTATTCCAGCAGCGCAGCCTCAGTATCGACGGCGAGGGCGAACACGTCCCCACCATCGGGGGCGACGGCAACGAGCCGCTCTTCGTAGGGCAACGGGGCGGTATCAAACAGTTGAGCGATGCCTTGTCGCCCCTCGACCTCCATCAGGAGGACACGGCGACCGCCGGAGGCCAACGCCAATGCCAAAGCACCGGCAACAGTTGTTTTACCTGTCCCACCTTTGCCAGAGACAACGTGGAGGCGCACGGCTGGCCAGTCGCCACGTCCCGGCTTGCGGGCGGGCACCTTGGTTTTTCTCACGGAGGGCACGTCTGACAGCGTAGCGATCTCGTGGACCGCAAAGCAGACTGCAACGTGAAGATGTGACCCAGCCGGGCCTAGAGTCTGTTGCTATGACTACTTGGGAGTACCTCACCGCACCGCTACTTATCCACAACACCAAAGCCATTTTGGACAACTTTGGTCGCGACGGCTGGGAGTTGGTACAGATCGTTCCCGGCCCCAACGCCGAGAACCTCGTTGCCTACTTCAAACGCCCGTCGGCATAAACGCCCCTCGGCATAGGCGGGAGTCGCTATGTCAATCGTGCTGACGCGCCTGGCCGCTATCGGTCGCGAACTACCTACGCCGGCAACCCCATTGGCTGCCTACGTTCCGGCTGTTCGAACGGGCGCTTTGGTGTTCACGGCCGGCCAGCTACCGCTGATTGATGGCCGACTGCTGGCGCGTGGTCTCGTGATCGACAACACCGACGAGACAGTCGTCGACGGCTGGGTCGTTGATCAAGGTTTCGTTGACGTCACGGCGGCCCGAGAATGTGCCGCCGTGGCCGCGCTCAATGCGATTGCGGCCGTGGGGACGGTGATCGACGATTTGGATCGAATCACCCGCATCGTGAAAGTCACCGGGTATGTCGCCGCGGTGACCGGCTTTACGTCGCATCCGCAGGTGATCAATGGTGCGAGCGAGTTGATCGCGGCCGTATGGGGCGATGCCGGTGCCCACGCCCGGTCTGCCGTGGGGGTAGCGAGTCTGCCGCTGAGTTCGCCGGTCGAGATCGAACTCGTCGTCGAGGTGGCTGACTAAATGTCCGACCGGGTTCCCCTGCGGATGCCTGCGCACTTGATTGCTCGGGCACAGTCGCTCGTTGGCCTGAGTCAAGCCGGTGAGCCCGGATGGCAGCCACCGCCGCTGCGACATGCCGCGACCATCGTCTTAGTGCGCGGCTCTGGGGACCGGATCGAGGTCTATCTGCAGCGGCGTGTGCCGACGATGGCCTTTGCGCCCGGGATGTACGTCTTCCCCGGTGGGGCCGTTGACCCGATTGATATCTCCGGCGCGCAGGAGTGGGTAGCAGGGCAGATCGCGCCGGGTATCAGCGATCTGCGCCCGGACGTCACCGCGCGGCCCGCCGACGTGATCGGTGAGGACACGTTGGCTGCCCGGTTCGCCGCCGTCCGCGAAACGACCGAAGAAGCTGGCGTCGATCTGGGGGTCGACGTCGCCGTGGGCATGCCTTACATCGCCCACTGGGCGACTCCAGCCGTCGAGGATCGCCGGTATGACACTCGCTTTTACGCGGTGGCACTGGAGGACTCACAACAGGCATCGCAAACCTCAGGCGAGTCTGATCAGCACGTCTGGGTTACCCCAAAGTTGGCGCTTGCGCAGTACGGCCGTGGCGAGTTGTTGATGCTGCCGCCGACCGTGGCGGTGTTGGCAGCGTTCGATCGGGTGATCAACAGGGGCCTGCGCGCGACGGCAACAGCAGCAGTCGACAGTCTGGCCGTGATCGAGGAACTCCATCGTGAGCCGGTCGTGCCATTGATGCCGCACCCGGTTGCTGATCCGAATCAGGCCGACGGACTTGGCTGGCACCTGGTCGACGTACGTACGGGGCGCCACGTCGCCTCCAACGCACTCCCACCGGCCGGTTCAGAGGCCGGTGGAATCCACACGAGCCTCGTTGATCGTGACGGGCGGCCATCATGACGGGCATGATCGGACTGCCCGGATCAGCCGGGCCATGGTCCGGCGGCGACGTGACCGAGGTCGCGACCTGTGTGCTGGCACCTAATCCCTCGCCGATGACACTGGACGGCACTAATACGTGGATCATCAGCCAACCTGGGTCGCGTTCCGTCGGGGTGATCGACCCCGGGCCGAACGAAGAGGTGCACTGGGAGGCCGTTGCGGCCGTCGTGGCGCAACGCGACGCTCGGATCGATCGGATCCTGCTGACGCATGGTCATGCCGACCACAGTGCCGGGGCGAGGCTCTTTGCCCAGCGTGCCGGTTGTGGAGTGCAGGCGCTGGATTCACGCCATCAGCTCGGTAGCGAGGGCCTGGCCGCCAACGATGTCGTGGAGCTCGGCGGGGTCGAGGTGCGCGTTATTGCGACTCCCGGCCACACGAGCGATTCGTTGTCGTTCGTCCTGCCGCACGACAGATCGCTGCTGACCGGTGACACTGTCCTTGGTCGAGGGACGACCGTTGTGGCTCATCCAGACGGCCAACTGCGGGAGTACCTGGAGTCACTGGCCCGACTACGTGAACTCGTGAACGAGGCGGGCCTGGAGCAGATTCTGCCCGGGCATGGTCCGACGTTGGCAGACCCAGCCGCAGTGATCGATGCCTACCTTGAGCATCGTCACGAGAGGTTGGAACAAGTGCGGGGAGCGGTTGCGACCCTGACCGAAGAAGCACAGCAAGAAAACGAATCGGGCAACGGTCCGACCTTCGACGAGCTGGCAGATCTCATTGTTCAGCGGGTCTATGCCGATGTTCCCCGGAGTGTGTGGCCCGCCGCATTGTTAAGCGTTCGAGCGCAGCTCAGCTACTTGCGCGAGGTATAGCGGCCGCTACTTTGAACGACGGTCGAGGCGTTCCGGATCGATCAGTACGACGGAGCGTGATTCGAGTCTGATCCACCCGCGGGCGGCAAAGTCAGCGAGTGCCTTGTTGACGGTCTCCCGTGAGGCGCCGACAAGCTGGGCGAGCTCCTCTTGGGTCATATCGTGGGTGACATGAACTCCGTCGGGTAGCGGACGACCGAACTTCTCGCCGAGGTCCAGCAGGGTTTTTGCAACGCGGCCGGGAACGTCCGAGAAGACGAGGTCCGCCATTTGGTCGTTGGTACGGCGCAGGCGTTGGGCGAGAGCGCGCAATAGTGCCTCGGCAACCTCTGGGCGTCCGGTCAGCCATGGTCGAAGAGCTGCGTGGCCGAGTCCCATGAGTGAGGTCTCGGTGAGCGCAGTCGCGGTCGCAGTTCGGGGTCCCGGGTCGAACAGTGATAGTTCGCCGAGGAGTTCAGCCGGGCCGAGGACAGCCAAGAGGCTCTCGCGGCCGTCAGACGAGGTGTGGCCGAGCTTCATCTTGCCTTCGGTAATCACGTAGAGCCGATCGCCACGCTCACCCTCGTTGAAGAGCACGTGGCCCTTGCCTAGGGACAGCGAATCCATCGATGCCTGCAGCGCAGCCGCGGCCTCTGGATCAAGTGCTGCAAACATGGGTGCACGGCTTAGTACGTCTTCCACCTTCAACCTCTCGCAGTTCTTTGAAATGAAGCACTTCAGTGGAGCTAGTGAGTGCAGCGCCAACTGTGGCCTACGTCATGTCACTCTTGCACGTTCTGGGGCTAACTTTCGCCCCTTTGGGCTGATTCGTCAGCCCGGTCGCGGTCGCTACAACGGCGTCGGTCGAGGATCGCGGCGGGGTAATGCGCTGAACGCTAGCTGCGGGTTGGCTCGGTAGCGGCTGATCAGCTCGCTAGTTGCGGCGTCGATTTGGTGGTGGAGGTCTGCCCGTAGCGCTGACAACTTACGCTCCGCCACGACGAGGTCAGCTTCGAGTTCAGCGCCACCTAGATCGCCGACCCGGATACTGCGGTTCCAGAGGTGGTCCAGTCCCGCCAGGGGTGCTGCTCCTTGTGGTTGGACGCTGAGGACCCCGAGGCGCTGATTACCCCCGAGTTGGCGGGTGAGGACGCGCTCAAGTCCCTCGATCGTCGCCACCCCACGGATGGCGCTATCTCGGACGAGGTCAAGTCGGGCTTGGATAATCCGTCGCCAGTAAGAGATCTGCGATTCGCGTTCGGTCAGCACTTTGCGGTATTCCCGTAGTTCGCTGATAGCCAGGTCGTGCACATCTATGGCCGAGCGATCCTGGGGTGGCTCACTTTGCTGTGAACTCTGCGACCAGTCATGTTGGGGATCGCGCTGGGCGGCAATATGCGCGTCCATCACAGGATCAGGGAAGATTGAAGAATCGTTCGGCATGGTGGCTGGATCCTCCGTTCGCGGTGTTGTTCGTCAGTTTGGCGTCATCTACTTATCGGCCGCGATCGTGTGGACTTGAACCGATTCATCCTCAAATCGGCGGCGGCGTAGGCTAATCGGGTGGCTATCGACAGTGCGTTGCTGGAATCGACGCCCACGGGCGAGACCCGAACGCAGCTTGTTCGGCGCGCCAGAAAGATCGGCCGAGTTCTCGCCGAGACCTATCCTGATGCGCACTGTGAGCTGGACTTCGAGACGCCCCTGCAACTCCTCGTCGCGACGATCCTGTCCGCTCAGTGCACTGACGTCAGGGTCAATCTCGTTACTCCCGCCCTGTTCGCGCGCTACCCCGACGCCCATTCGCTGGCGGCCGCGAACCGGGAAGAAGTAGAAGGTCTCATCAAATCGACCGGATTCTTCCGGGCCAAGACTAACTCCCTATTGGGTATGGCCGAAGCAGTATGCGAGCGCTACGACGGCGAGGTCCCGGGCAAGCTCACGGACCTGGTCACGTTGCCGGGCGTGGGTCGCAAGACCGCCAACGTCGTGCTCGGGAACGCCTTCGACACCCCAGGGATCACGGTGGACACGCACTTCGGGCGCTTATCTCGTCGATTTGGCTGGACCAGCGAGATGGATCCGGTCAAGGTTGAGGCCGAAGTTGGCTCACTGTTTCCGCGTCGGGATTGGACACCGCTGTCCCACCAGCTGATCTTCCACGGTCGGCGGTGCTGTTTTTCTCGCCGCCCAGCGTGCGGAGCGTGCCCAGTGGCGAAGTGGTGCCCGTCGTTCGGGGAAGGCCCGACCGATCCGATCGTCGCCGCCAAGATGATTAAGACAGGACCCCCTCCACCATGACTAATGTGACCTGGATCGCGCGTCGGGTCGTCGGGGCGATCGCCATCCTCGGAGTCCTTGCCGTGAGTGGCTGTGCGTCGCAAGACGGATCCTCCCCGGCGGGTTCTGCCCTGCCAACGGTTGAGGCCACGGCACCACCTGCTCCGGGGACCTCGGATGGCGCTTCGCAAGACCTCATCGCCGCCGCGAACCTGGCCGACTGTCCGGCGACTGACTCCCCGTCACAAGTACCACCGGTTGCCGATGGGCTGCCGGACCTGACGTTGTCCTGCCTCGGACAGGGTCCGGACGTCAACCTCGCGGGTCTTCGAGGTAAGCCGTACGTGGTCAATGTCTGGGCATCGTGGTGTGGTCCCTGCCGGGCTGAGCTGCCGCTAATGGGCGAGGTCTACCGAGCGAACCGCGATGAGGTCGGGTTCCTCGGAATCGATATGGCCGACGATCAAATAGCGGCCCTCGGGATGGCAGCTCAAACAAATATGTCTTTCCCGTCCGTACAGGATCCCGAATCGACAATACGCGCGGGACTCTCGGTCGCGGGCGTCCCCACGACCGTCTTTATGCGAGCGGATGGATCAATCGCGGGGCGGACGAATATCGTGACGAGTAAGGACGAACTCGCCGCCCTGATCGAGCAGTATCTAGGGGTGGACATCCAATGAGCGAGACCTCCCCAGACCGCGTAGATCTGCTCGTGGAACCCGCGACGATTCCGCAGTGGTACCGACCGCTACTCGACGCGATCTCGGCCCCGGATATCGATGACTTGACGCGATTCCGGGCTCCCCGCGAGGAGATCGTTCGGCATTCGTCGGTGCTCGTCCTACTCGCCGGCGATTTCACCGGTGACCTGGGCGCGGATGATCAACCGGACGTATTGCTGATTCAGCGCGCGCTTGATATGCGCTCACATGCCGGACAGCCAGCTTTTCCGGGGGGCGCGCAAGATCCGACCGACGCAGGACCCATCGCCACCGCACTGCGGGAGGCCCAAGAGGAGACGCTGCTAGACCCGGCCGGAGTTGTCCCGGTCGCGACGCTGCCGCAAATGTGGATTCGGCCCTCAGGGTTCGTCGTCACGCCGGTCCTGGGCTGGTGGAAGACCCCATCACCGGTAGCGGCGGGCGATCCGGCCGAGGTGGCCAGCGTCCACCGGGTTCCGATTTCCCAGCTGATCGATCCGGCTAATCGCGTGCAGGTCTCGCACCCAGCGGGCTATATCGGGTCCGGGTTCGAGGTTGACGACATGCTCGTGTGGGGGTTCACGGGGATGCTGTTGGATCGACTTCTCGCGTTGGCCGGCTGGGAACAGCCGTGGCTTGAGCGCGCGCGGACGGTGCCGTTTGACGATGGCTGGCGTAGGCCATCGGCCTAGCTGCCGTGACGAGCTAAGTCGGCAGTAGGTGACACTTAGTTCCTACGCTAGTTCCTACGCACTAGCCACAGGACGGAGTCGCAGCTATGAACTTCGTTGATCTCATCGTGATTGGCGCCGTGATCGTTTTTGCCTGGTCCGGCTGGCGCCACGGCTTCATCTCAGCCCTCCTATCGTTCATCGGCTTCATCGGCGGAGGAATCCTCGGGTCGTTCCTCGCTCCATGGATCCTCTCGAACTTCGATGTTGGCGGCACGATCGGGTTGATTCTTACCATCGGAATGGTCATCGGTTTTGCGATCGTTGGCCAGGTCCTCACGTCCGGCTTCGGCCGCTATCTGCGCGACCGGATCACGTGGGAACCAGTACGTCTCGTCGATAACTTTGGCGGTGCGGTCCTCAACGTCCTGGCGATTGCGATCGTCGCGTGGGTGCTGGCGGCGACTGCCTCCGCCCTACCGGCATCGAGTGTCTCGGCGTCCGTTCGATCCTCGACTCTGCTGACAACGCTGGACGGCGTCGTCCCGAACCAGGCGCGCGACTTCGTTGGGAACTTGCGCGTGCTCGTTGATGACTCCGGTCTCCCCCAACTATTCGACAGCTTCGGAGTTCTGCCGCCCGCGCCCGTTGATGCCCCCGAGACGGCGGTTGTGAAGAATGCGGCTGTCCAAACGTCGTTGCGTTCTGTCGTGAAGGTCCAAGGTTCTGCCCCGTCGTGTAACTCTGGATTCACTGGTTCGGGCTTCGTGGTCGCTCGCAATCGCGTCTTGACTAATGCCCACGTCGTGGCCGGGGTGGACGAGCCGAGCGTCTCGGTTCCCCGGCAGGGACAACTACGAGCGACCACTGTGTACTTCGATCCGCGGATCGATGTCGCGATCCTGGATGTCCCCGGATTGGACGCTCCAGCGTTAGATATGGCCGGACCAATGGAGCGTGGTGCCGACGGGGTGATCGCGGGGTTCCCCGGTGGTGGCCCGATGGCGACCGGCGCCGCTCGGGTACGCGGGACAATTTCTGGTGACGTTGCCCGCGGAACGGACATCTACGGAAAGTCAGGCGTCTCTCGCGAGGTCTACGCCTTACGCGGGACTGCTCGACCGGGCAACTCCGGCGGTCCCTTCCTGGCAGCCAACGGCAATGTTGCTGGCGTCATTTTTGCGCAGGCTCAGGGCGATGATCAGACGGCCTACGCGCTGACGGCCAATCAGGTCGCGCCAGCTATCGCGGCCGGCCGTCAGGCGACCCAAGCGGTATCGACTGGGCGTTGCGCCAAGTAGTCGCTAGTCCAGGCAGGTGGCTTAGCTCGTAAGCGAGGGCTGCTCTTTAGGCGGATCGTTCCACGGCGGATCGCTGGCCAGCCAGTCCAGGATGAGGGCATCGACGACCGTGGGCTGTTCTTCCTGCGGGAAGTGACCGACTCCGGGAAGAGTTCGCCAGGCGTAGGGACCACTGACGAACTCCTGGGACCCTGCGGCACTACGCGGGAGGATGATTCGGTCAGCGGTTCCCTGGATCTGCAGGACCGGTGCGGCGATTTTGGCTTTCGTCGCTTGTTCGGTGAACCGACGACCATCGCTGCGCAGAATCGAGCGTACCGTCCAGCGGTAGTACTCCAGCGCGCAGTGAGCCGTGTTTCCGTTCTGGAATGCGGCTCGGTAACGCGCACTCGTGTCATCGTCGGGCCAGGCCGGATCGGCCGACCACTCAGACAAGTAACGCTCGATCGCTTCGGCATCGTTGCCCACGAGCTGGCGTTCGGGGATCCATGGGCGTTGAAACCCCATCAGGTAGCTCGATGCCGCAAGCTGACCCCGATCAGACAGCAGACAATGGCGCATCCGGACGGGGTGCGGCATCGATATCGCGACGAGGCGGTTCACCACGTCCGGTGCCAACGAGGCCGTCGACCACCCGAGCAGCGCGCCCATCCCGTGACCGATGACGGTCGCACTCGGTTCTCCCAGGCTCCGGATTATGCCGGCGATGTCCTTGGCCGAGGTGTTGAGGTCGTAACCGCGTGGCGGGTGATCGCTGCCGCCGTACCCGCGTAAGTCAACGGCCACCGCTCGGTACCCAGCGTCAGCCAGTTTGGGGATCAGGTCCCGCCAGGTCCACCAGAACATGGGGAAGCCGTGGAGTAGCAGAACCAGGGGGCCCTGACCGGCGCTAACTGCGTGGAACCGCGCTCCGTTTGCAGCGATATCCCGATGGGTCCACGGGCCAGCCGCATTGAGGGCCTGTTCAGTCGTGTAGGTCGTCATATCAGTGACTCGTCGGAACCTTGACGAATATCCGGTGACAGGTGCTAGTTCGCGGGTGGCGATGATGAGGCGGGACCAGCAGGGCCAGAGAACGCCTCTTTGGTGAGTTCGATCTGCTTCTTCGTCTCTTCTGGTCCCCGCACCTTCTTCGCGTGACGGGCCCCAATGAGGCCCAGGATCAGCGCGATGATGATCAGGACGAGGGTCACAATGCCGAACCCTGCCCACACGGGCAGACCGAGGGCCACCAGCACGTAGGCGATCGTCACCAGCAAGAACAGCCCCGCGACACCCGCGAGCACGAGCGCGCCGGCGATCAGCCCGAATGCTGATCCGGCCTGCTTCGCGCTGGCTGACATCTCTGCTTTGGCGAGTTCGACTTGTGCCGAAAGCATGGTGGAAACATCGTGGGCAGCCGAGGTTACAAGCTCCTTGACGGAGGGCTCGACCCGGTTCGGATCCTGCGTTGGTGTGGTCGTCATGGGAGCTAGGCTAACTTGAAATGGCGTCGTGATGGCGGCCGCGCCGGATCAAAGCGACTGCAGCGAGGATCGCGGATACCACTGACGCGAACAAGACCGCCAGTTTTGCGTCGACGAGAAGCACTTCGCTGTAGTCAAAAGCGAGCTCTGCGACGAGTAACGAGACGGTGAATCCGACTCCGGCCACGAAGCCAACGGCGAGGATGTCACGCCAATGTAAGACGTCCGGCAAATCGATGTTCTTGAATCTGGTGACCAGATATGCCCCACCCACGACGCCGATTGGTTTACCAATGACGAGGCCCACAATGATGCCGAGGCCGAGTGGTTCGGTGAGAGCTTGGACGGGATTGATTCCCGCGAGGCTGATTCCCGCCGCGAAGAATGCAAAGAGGGGCACGCAGAACCCGGCAGAGATTGGGTGAACGATGTGTTGGAGGCGCTCTGACGGCGATTCCGTCTCGCCGGGATCGAGCTTCGCGCGCGTGAGCAAGCCGAGGGCGACACCGGCGACGGTGGCGTGAACGCCGGAGCGGTGGATCATCTCCCAGATCACCAGCGCCAACGGAAGGTAGATGTACCAGCCGCGAACGCGCTTCTTCTGAAGGTAGGCATATAGGCCTAAGAGCAGGGCGGCGATGGCCAGCGGGATTGACTCGACGGCATCGGTGTAGAACAACGCGATCACCGTGATGGCGCCGAGGTCATCGACGACGGCGAGGGTCAGCAGGAAGATGCGGACTTGTACCGGCAACCGGCGCCCGGCGACCGCCAAGACCGCGAGCGCGAAGGCGATATCGGTCGCCATCGGAATACCCCAACCGGTGGGCTCGCCCAGATCGGTCGTCAGGTTCACGATGAGGAAGAACAGGGCCGGGATGACCATCCCGCCGAGCGCAGCAGCGACGGGGACGACCGCTGTTTGGAACTTATGAAGCGAACCGCGAACAAACTCGTACTTAAGTTCTAGGCCGGCCACAAAGAAGAAGACCGCGAGTAGTCCGTCGGCAGCCCACTTACTCAAACTTAGGTTGAGCTCGAGTGATTCCGGGCCGATTTTGTAGTTCGCCAACGCGAAGTATTCAGCCGACCACGGCGAGTTCGCCCAGATGAGGGCGACGGCTGCCGCAATCAGCAGAATGGCACCACCGATGGTCTCGTCGCGTAGCGATTCAACGACCGCGCGCGGCACTGTTCGTGTCGTGGTGGGGGGGGTTGCCATGGGCCTATCCGATCACATCGCGTCGCGGGACTCAGCGCGGCCAGAAAAAAATGTGATGAACACCGGTGCGCAGATGGTCCTGGGCTAGTCCTCTGTCGCGCCGGGAGCGGCGAGTCCGTCGGCGATCAGATTCATGACGGCCGGATCGGCCAGCGTCGACATATCGCCGAGGTCGCGGTGCTCGGCAACGTCGCGAAGTAGTCGCCGCATGATCTTGCCAGAACGAGTTTTGGGGAGTTCCTTGACGATCAGTACCTGGCGAGGTTTGGCGATGGGGCCAATCTCCTTGGCGACGTGCGCTCGCAGGTCCTCGACCGTTGATTCGGAGATCTCAGCGCGTTCGCGCAGGATCACGAACGCAACGATCGCTTGACCGGTCGTCTCATCGGTGGCTCCAACGACGGCCGCTTCGGCTGTGTCCGGGTGGGAGACCAGTGCGGACTCGATCTCGGCGGTCGACATGCGGTGACCGGAGATGTTCATGACGTCGTCGACCCGCCCGAGCAGCCACATCGCCCCCTGGGAGTCGTACTTTGCGCCATCTCCGGCGAAGTAGACCCCGGGCCAGCGTGACCAGTAAGTCTCGATGTAACGCTGCGGATCGCCCCAAATTCCGCGCAGCATCGCCGGCCATGGCTCGTCCAGGATCAGGTAGCCGCCTTCACTATTGCCGACCGGCACTCCAGCATCGTCAACGATCGTGGCGCTGATTCCAGGCAGTGGTCGCATCGCGGAGCCAGGCTTACATTCGGTGATCCCCGGCAGCGGGCTGATCATGATGGCGCCGGTCTCGGTTTGCCACCACGTGTCCACGATCGGGCAGCGGTCGGCGCCGATGACCGTCCGGTACCACATCCACGCTTCGGGGTTGATCGGTTCGCCGACGCTTCCGAGCAGGCGCAGCGAGGACAGGTCAAACTTCTGCGGGATCTCTCGCCCCCACTTGGAGAAGGTTCGGATCGCGGTGGGCGCGGTGTAGAGGGTGGTCACGCCGTACTTCTCGACGATCTCCCACCAGCGGCCCTGGTGCGGACTATCTGGCGTGCCCTCGTAGAGGACTTGAGTGGCGCGGTTGGCGAGCGGACCGTAGACCACGTAACTGTGGCCGGTGATCCACCCGATATCGGCGGTACACCAGAAGACATCGGAGTTGGCTTTGAAGTCGAAGACGTTGTAGTGGGTGTACGACGTCTGCGTCAGGTAGCCGCCGGAGGTGTGCAAGATTCCCTTGGGGCTACCGGTGGTCCCGGAGGTATACAGAATGAACAGCGGCTGTTCGCTATCGAAGAACTCGGGATCATGGGTGGTGGATTGACGACCAACGACGTCGGTCCACTTGAGGTCCCGCGAGGTCCAGGCGACGTCTTGTCCGGTCCGCTCGACGACCAGGACGTTCTCTACCGACGGGGTATCAATGACGGCCTCGTCGACGGCTGGTTTGAGGGCAGCGGCTTTACCTCGGCGGTAGCCGCCATCTGCGGTGATGACCAGTTTGGCTTGGGCATCGTTGATTCGACTGCGCAGTGCCTCGGCACTGAACCCTCCGAAGATCACCGAGTGGGCGGCGCCGAGGCGAGCACAGGCAAGCATAGAGATCACGGCCTCGGGGATCATTGGCAGATAGATGGCGACGCGGTCTCCGGCCTCGATCCCGAGTTCGGTGAGGGCGTTGGCGGCCTGACAGACCTCGTCCTGCAGCTGCTGGTAGGTGATGGCTCGGCTGTCGCCGGGCTCACCCTCGAAGTGGATCGCGACCTGATCGCCGTAGCCATCGGTGACATGTCGATCAACGCAGTTCACCGCGACGTTGAGCTTTCCGCCGACGAACCACCGCGCGAACGGCGCATCGGTCCAGTCCAACGCGAGATCCCATTGTTGATCCCAGCTCAGGCGGCTCGCTTGGTCTTCCCAGAACGCGATCCGGTCGGCATCGGCTTGGCCGTACAATGCAGGTTGAGCGTTCGCCTGCGTCTTGAATTCGTCGGTCGGGGGGAACACGCGGTGTTCATGAAGAAGATTCTCGAAACCATCAAATGTCACAGTCGAAAACCTATCGGTCAGGCAGAATAACTACCACTCCCAAGCAGCGAATTCACCCAAGTCATTTCGCGCTGTCGTCGGGATCGAGTTGTAGGAGTTGAAGTAAATGAGTCGACGTCCGTTGATCGCGCTTCTTGTAGTGGCTGTCGCGATCGTGGGTGTTGTTGCGCTCCTGCTGCCCAGTGGCGACACACCCACCGCGTCTGCTCCGGTCGAGGGCACAGCAAAGCTCGTCAACCCGGATGCTCCGCCCGAAGCTGACGAGTCCGGTGTGACGACCCCGCCCGATCCCCAGCCTGAGCTCGAGATCAAGAAGCTTGCGCCGGGTGAGCGGCCTCCGCAGTTTGTTGTGGTCTCCTTCGATGGGGGCGTTGAGAGTAAGTCCGGCCTAATGCAGAAGTACCTCGATGTTGGCCAAGAGGTCGACGGCCGGTTCTCCTTCTACATTTCTGGGGTCTACCTGCTGCCGGACAACGAGATGAAGAAGAACTACTCTCCGCCCGGCAAGCCACGAGGGACCTCCGATATCGGATTTGCGGATCCGGGTCTCGTCGGGCTCAGGATCGACAAACTCAGTGATGCCTGGAATGCCGGACACGAGATCGGTACTCACTACCTCGGACACTTCTGCGGTCCCAGCGGAGTTGCTAAATGGAATACGGCGCAGTGGTCGAGTGAGATCGAGCAGTTCAACACCATCTTGGATGATTGGCGGACCTTCAACCCGCAAGCTGCCGAGGCCGGACCACTGCCGTTTAACTCCTCAGTCGTGAGGGGCGGGCGCACGCCGTGTCTTGAAGGGAATCGTTCCGCGATGTACAAAGCCTTCAAGAAGGCCGACTACTTGTACGACACGTCCAATTCCGGGACCTTGCGTTGGCCTCAACAGATGAACAACAGGTTGTGGGATATCCCGCTGCAGACCATCAAAGTGATTGGTGGGAACTACTCAACGCTCTCGATGGACTACAACTTCCTCGTCAACCAAAACGACGGTAAGCAAACGGCGTCTCCCGAGAAGTGCCAGCAGATCGAGAAGCAGACCTACGCCTCGTATGAGGCCGCGTTGCGCTCCGTTCATGAGGGTAATCGCGCGCCGCTCATCCTCGGCAACCATATGAACGACTGGGTCTGTGGGGCATATACCAAAGCGCTTACTCGCTTCATCGTCGACGCACAGAAGGAGTTCCCTGATACCCAGTTCATCTCGACGCTGGACCTGGTGAACTTCATGGAAGCGCAAGACCCGGCGATCCGTGATGAGCTTCAGGCTCTCCCGGCCCAGGTTCAGTAGTAGCTGTCGTCGTGAGACAGGACTTCATCTCGCCATTGGTTGAGTTGCCCGGCGTCGCTGATTCGATCGCGAATGCGCGAAGCAAGGTTGATGCCTTGCTGTGGGATCGGTCGCTACGTGCAAAGGGGCCGGCACTGAGGGTCGAGGTATCGCGGCATAACGCCCGAGCATCGGCAGCAATCGATGGCATTGATATTTCCTTGTCGGCCTGGTCCTCGGGCGACGCCTTCGATGACTCGCCGATTGGGCGATCTGCCGCGGGGGTGTGGCGTCTGGAGGAATCGCTGCGGGGACAGCTGACGGTTTGGTCGAGCGCACCGATGCAGTCGCTGGCGCGAATGCACTCGCTGGTTGCCGCTGACATTGTTGACGATCCGAACCGGTTGGGTCGACCCCGTGAGGGATCTGAGGTCGATGATCCGCTGCGAATCAAAGCGCTACCCGATGTGAACTCTATGAAGATTCGGTTGTCTGGGCTGACCGAGATCGCCACGTCGGATTCTGGCGCTCCGGCGATCGTTGAGGCGGCGATCATCCACGGCGAGATCGTGGCGTTGCGGCCATTCGAGTGGGGCTCGGGGCTGGTTGCTCGGGCTGCGATGCGGGTGGTGTTGGGATCTCGCGGGGTGGATCCGGACCTGCTGGTGATGACCGACGCCGCGATGTACTCGATTGGCCGGCCTGCTTATGTCGATGCGGTGCGGGCCTACGTTTCTGGGACGCCCGAGGGTGTCGCCCGGTGGATCCGATTCTGTGCGGAGTCGGTGGCGGTTGGCGCTCGCCTCAGCGCTGATCAACTCGCGGAGATACCTGCGCCTTAGCACGGCAATCAGGTTGTAACTGTCACCACAAACGCGGGAGCCCCCGCCTAGGCGAGGGCTCCTCAATATGCGCTGGGACCAGCGAACATGCGCGCGATATGCGGCCTTGTAGGACCGTACCCGTTGCGTGGGTTGTACGCCGCGTGGGTGCTGTTCCCAGTGCTTGCGACCTATCGGTCGTTCACAACACTTTTCTACTCTCATTTGGTGCCTGTGTCATCCTCCGAAAGGACCATCTACGCCAACCGAGACTTCCGGCTACGCGGGCTGAGGTTCTGGGGTCGGGTCAACTCGAGCGGCGGAGTCGATGCGCGGCGTACCAGGCCATTCCGAGGGCGGCTGCTCCGGCCGCAGCGCCGGCGGCGCGGTTGCGATTGTGCGCCTTACGCGCGGCCATGCTGACGGGTTCCCGAAAGTCCAACACTGGCCATACGCGGTCTTTGGCCAGCGCCCGGAGCTCCTTATCGGGGTTCGTCGCGACGGGATGACCGACAATCTCAAGCATCGGCACGTCGGTAATCGAATCTGAGTAGGCGAAGCAGTGGTCGAGGTCGTAGCCGTTATCCGCGGCGAGCGCGCGAATCGCATCGGCCTTACCTTCGCCTACGGCGTAGAACAGGATCTCGCCGGTGTACTTGCCGTCCTCGATCTCGACTTGGCTGCCGATCGCCTTGTCTGCTCCGAGGAGTTCGCAGATTGGCTCGATGATCTCGGTTCCGGATGAGGAGATGACGACAACGTCGCGACCAGCCTCGTGATGTTCATCGAAGAGCTGCAACGCCTCCGCGTACACGATCGGCTCGATTACTGTTCCCAGGGCCTCGCGCGCGATCTCCTTGACCTGCTCGACTTCCCAGCCCTTCACCATCTCAGACATATAGACGCGCATCTGATCCATCTGGTCATCGGTCGCCCCGGCGATGAGGTACACGGACTGGGCGTAGGCGCTGCGCAGTAGGTCTTTACGCGTGATCATCCCGCTCTGATAGAGCGGTTTGGCGTAGGCGAGCGTGCTCGATTTGGCGAGTAATGTCTTGTCAAGATCAAAAAATGCAGCGGCATTCGCCATCTGTTTCTCGCCTCCCGATGCAGTGGCGGGCATTCGCCCATGAGGGATGAGCCTATCGGTCGGCGCCCCGCTCAAGCCGAACTCGCTTCGCGGTGGCCGATTCCCGAAAAATTACCGCGCGCCACTTCGGCCGAAAGGTTTGCAAAACGGCGAAGAATGGGTACATACTGTGACCACTCGGTCACGTACCGACTACACCGACGTCCCCCCACGTCGGTTTGAAGGCCCCCGCATCCCCCCGCGGGGGCCTTCCTCGTTCTCGGCCCGGTTGTCCACAGCGGCATTGCGGCCACCTCGCTTTCCACAGGGGCGACCCGAGCAGCCACCCGCACGTCAGATCAGCGCAACGATCCTTCCTATGGTGTCAACGGCAGAGCGGCGGGACGCGGGTAGTCGCCCAGATGAGCAGTCGGACCATCTGAGTGGATGGTCTAGCTCGCGTACGGGCAGCTCCGCGATGACACAGCGTCCGCTCCTGGCCACCGATGACGTGGATTTGTTAGACGACCTCCTGCGACTTTCGGCGGCCGCCGGGGTCGAACCTGACGTTGCAACTACCGTCGCCGCGCTGCGTAGTCGCTGGAGCAACCACAGCCTGATCGTCTTAGGCTCCGATGTCGCGGCTGCGTTGACGGAGGGGTTCGTGCCCAGGCGTAGCGGGGTCATTGTCTCCGCTCGTTCACCTGCGGCTAGCGAATCCATCTGGGACACCGCCGCGACTATCGGCGCTGACCACGTTGCACTCCTTCCCGATGGCGAAGTCTGGCTCGTTGATCGTTTGGCAGCTGTCGGGGTGGCGGGACGCAAAACCGCACCGACGATCGCCGTGATCGGAGCATGTGGCGGTGCTGGCGCGAGCTCGTTGGTTGCTGGCATCGCGGTGACCGGTCGTCAGTATCAGTACCAGTCCTGCGCCATCGACCTCGATCCGGTTGGCACTGGTCTCGCAACGCTACTCGGGTTCGAGGACTCCTCAGGTTTGGCATGGTCTGATCTCGCTCATACCAAGGGGCGGGTGCGCGGTGATTCGCTGTTGGCTGCACTCCCGACACCGGGAGAGGTCCCCGTGCTGGGGTGGGGCGCCCGTCGTCCTGCCGCCGTCTTGCCGGGCGTCGTGGGGGCGACCATCGATGCCCTCGCTCAATCCTGCGACGTGGTAGCGATCGACGTACCGCGGACCCTCGGGGAACCCGCTGCCGAGGCGATCTGTCGCAGTTCGCTCGTGGCGCTCGTCGTTCCCCGACTAAGCACTGCCGTGCTCAGCGCGGGACGGTTATTGGATTCCGCCGAACTCTCGGGAGCAAATTTGGCACTGGTTGTTCGCGGACCGTCGCCAGCTGGGCTGGACGCCCATCGCATTGCTGACGCGCTCGGGGTGCCGCTACTGTGCGACGTTCCCAGCGACACGCGAGTTGACCGCCGCCTTGAGCAGGGACTCCCGCCGGTCGGCAATCGCGGAGGACTTCGTAAGGCTAGCGATGCGGTTTTGGCTGCGGTGGGCGTCACCGCCGTTGGCATCGATGCGAGAGGTAAGCACAGATGAACTTCGGCGAGCGTGGGCCGAGGCCGGTGGACGGGGCGACGAGTAGGTCGACGGTTCCCGAGGCACTCGTAGATCGAGTGAGGGACCGGCTGGCGTCGGCCGGTGATCCGCCCACTCCATCGCGGGTGGCAGCAGCGTTGAACTCCGAGGGCGCGATCCTGGGTGACGCGGCCGTCCTCGACGTCGTGGTTGCCCTACGAAGTGAGCTCGCTGGTGCCGGTCCGCTCGAGTCACTGCTCCGGGCGCCAAACATCACCGACGTCTTGGTGAACGGTCCCGATTCGGTATGGATCGATGACGGTAAGGGGTTAACGCTGACGGGGATTCGGTTCCGCGATGAGGGGGCTGTTCGGCGATTAGCACAGCGTCTGGCGGCGGCAGCGAATCGGCGTCTCGATGAGGCCACTCCCTACGTGGATGCGCGGATGAGTGATGGAACCCGCCTGCACGCGGTGTTGCCGCCAATAGCGCCACGTGGCACGTGTATCTCGTTGCGAATTCCGCGTAAGCGCGTCTTCACTTTGGAGGACCTCGTCGACCTCGGGACGATCCCGCGCGACGCTATTCCGTGGTTGCTTGCACTCGTCCAAGCTCGCGCGGCCTTCCTCGTTAGTGGAGGCACCGGCACGGGGAAGACGACCCTGCTCAGCGCCTTACTTTCACTCGTTCCCGCAGGCGAACGGATCCTCATCGTGGAGGATTCCGGCGAACTCGATCCCGACCACAGCCACGTCGTTCGACTAGAGGTTCGCCCGGCGAATGTCGAGGGCTCGGGGCACGTGAGTATGCGGGACCTTGTCCGTCAAGCCCTACGAATGCGGCCCGACCGGCTCGTGGTCGGCGAGGTGCGTGGAGCCGAAGTCATCGATCTACTCGCCGCCCTCAATACTGGCCACGAGGGTGGGTGCGGCACAGTCCACGCCAACAGCTCTGAGGATGTTCCCGCCCGCCTCGAAGCACTGGCGCTCGCCGCAGGACTGGGCCGCGATGCTCTCCACTCTCAAGTCGCCGCCGGTCTGGATGCCGTCATCCATATCGATCGGAACAACGATGGGATTCGACGGGTCGCCGGGATTCACACTCTGCACCGCCAAGGCGACGGTCTTGTTCGTGCTCGTCCTGCCGTGGACTTCACCACTGACGGCGTTCACCTTCGTCCGGCCGGGACGCAGTTGGCTGCTCGCCTCGCACTGCGGGTGCCGGGGACGGACACCTTCGCGAGCCAGACGGGCGCGAGCCAGACGGGCGCGAGCCAGGTGGGTGAGCGTTGATCCCGGTCGTGGTCGCCGTGCTTTTCGCAGCTTCACTGCTCCTAGCGCAGCGCCGACCACGTGCGATCAATGGCATCCAACGCCGTCAGGTCGGCTGGGGATCGGCGGGCGGGCAGCCAGGGCTCGAACTCACCGATCGGGTGACTCCGGATTCGAGCGTCACCTCGGCTATGGAGTGGTTCGGGAGGCGACTGCGCCGGCGGTCGATCCAGGCTCGCGCCCGCCGCAGCGCCATCGAACTCGTCACTGCGTTCGCGGCAGAACTACGGGCCGGACAGCCGGTGAGGCAGGCCTTCGTCCGCGCCCAGGAGTCGAGTCCGGGCAGCCTCGCCGCTCATGCCGTCGCGGTCGCCGACCTAGGTGGAGATGTGCCCAGAGCGCTCGAGCTCATCGCCGCCAAGGAACAGTTACCGGTACTGCGCTCACTGGGTGCGCTGTGGCGAGTCGCGGAAGGGTCAGGAGCGGGGCTGGCTCAGGCCGCCGATCGCCTGGCTATTGCCGAATCCGAATCGGAACTCGCCCGCGCCGAACTCGCCGCCCAGTTGGCCGGCCCTCGTGCAACTGCTCGCGTGCTCGCGGGGCTGCCCCTCCTCGGGATGCTGCTCGGCAGCGGGCTTGGTGCCTCGCCCCTGGTGTGGCTTCTCGGCTCACTCTGGGGATGGCTAATCCTTGCGGTCGGCTGTGCATTGGAGGTCGTTGGGCTCTGGTGGATCTCGCGGCTGACACGGTCGGTCGAGGTGTTGTTGTGACCGGCGCGACGCTGATGTCTGCGGCGCTCGCGGTGGCTGCCTGTTTCGTGGCGCTTGGGGGCGGTCCGGTTCGAGATCGGCTCTCGCTCGTGTCAGCACGTCGCGCGATGAGCGCAGCCAATGGCGACGGACTTCTGGGAATTGCCGCTGGTGACTTAGTTCCGATCGACACAGCGGCGGACACACACGCTGCCCAACAGCGGACTGCGCGGCGCCAGGTTGTGGCATGTCTGGTGGTGGCAGCCGCGATCTTCTCGCTGATCGGCGGAGTCATCGGTGTGGTCCTGGCTGTTGGCGCAGCCGTTGCGGGCCCACGGATTCTGCGCCGCCTTGAACCAGGTGATCGCCGACGGCGGCGAGTGCAGATCGAGGTTAGCGCGGCGATGGTGGCGGACCTCCTTGCCGCTTGTCTCGCTAGTGGCGCGTCCACTCCGGCGGCAACTGCCGCCACAGCTTCGGCGGTCGGCGGTCCGTCGGCAGAACTACTGAATGAGTGCGTCGCGCAGTTCGAACTCGGAGCCGACCATCGTCGGGTGTGGGCGCCGCTGATGGCCGAACCCGCCCTCGCACCGATTGCCCGCGCGATCCTGCGGTCGGCCGAGACAGGTGCGCCATTGACCAGCACCTTGTTACGCGTCGGTGATGATCTGCGGTCAACGCGCAAAGCCCAGCTCGACCAGGCCGCACAGGCCGTCGGGGTTAAAGCCGTTGGGCCACTCGGGTTGTGCTTCCTGCCGGCATTCATGTTGCTTGGCGTCGTTCCGCTGATTGCCAGCCTGATCAGCAACGGCCTCGAGTAGCTGAGCGCGCTAACCGCGGCCTTCGTGCACAGGCCGGACGGGCCTTTGTCGATATCCCCAGGCCAGCGTTTGTGTTCCCCACGGATGCCCAAACCAGACAAGGCTGAGGGCATACCCGCTAGCCCGGGTGCCAGCGGTCAACCGGCCGCTGTGGAACTAAATGGGGGAGTAAGGAAATGGCGAACCAACTGGCACGAGTAGTGAATGAGGACGAAGGAATGTCAACTGCGGAGTACGCAGTCGGCACGGTAGCGGCCGCTGGATTTGGCGGACTTTTGCTCAAGCTGCTGCAGAGTCCCGATGTGCAGGATCTCCTGTGGAGCGTCGTTCAGCGAGCATTCTCGTGGCTGGGCTGATTCGGCTAACCGGGGGTCGGGGCTCACGCCCTGGCCCCCGGGCCGTCGGGCGCGAGGCGAGGCGCCCCGGGCGCAATACACGTGACCCCGGGTGCAATATACGTGACACCGGGATGGTGACAGCTGAGATTGCCGTGGGGTTGTTGGCGGTGACCATGGTGCTGGGCTTGATGCTCTACGCGATTGGGGTGGGGATCGCGCATGTACGGACGCAGGAATCCGCTCGGGCCGGAGCGCGGGCAGCAGCCCGAGGTGACACCAACAGCTCGGTTGTGCGCGCCGCCCAGCAGTCACTACCCGGCGCGAACGTTCGCATCTCTCGCTCTGGGTCTTCGGCTGGCAGCCAGGTCACAGTTGTCGTTAATACCCGCATCAAGCCGATCCTCGCCTTGCCGTCGATGAAGGTGTCCAGCCGTTCGGTCGCCGAGGTTGAGCCACGATGAGCTGCTCGAGCGACTGCTGTCACCCGAGCAGCCGCCATGTGGGTAGTCGCCATGATGGCGGCGCCGCGACGGTCATCTGGCTGTCGGTTATCTCCGTGGTGGTCACGTTCGGCCTCGTCGGGATTGCTGTCGGTGAGCTCGCGTCGGGGCGCGCCAAGGCGTCGGCTGCGGCAGATCTCGGTGCATTGGCGGGGGCCGATCACGTGATCACTGGTGACCAGTGCGCCGCAGCCCGACGTGTGGTTTCGGCGAACGGCGCCCGACTGACCCGATGTGTCACGAGCGTTTCTGATGTCGAAATCGAAGTGTCTGTACGTCCGGCGGGGTTGATTGCCCGGATTGCTCGTGGCGCGGGTGAAAGCGCTCCCCAGATCCGGATGTCAGCGCGCGCTGGTCAGCCGCAGCGCTAAGTCCGTAGGGCTCCATCGTGGTCGGAACTGTGCCAAAGTTACCCCGAGATAATCACTGAGACGGTCGCTGGGAAGATACCTAGATCGACATTGGGAAACGAAGGGCCACACTGTGGAGATCACGCTAGCCACCCGCCAGGCGCAGGGACGCGCAATCGTGGATGTCGCCGGTGAGGTCGACGTTCACACGGCACCGGAACTCGACGCAATCATTTCTGCGCTGATCGCTGAGGGGAACTCTCGCGTCATTGTCGACCTGTCAGGGGTTGAGTTCCTCGATTCAACCGGACTCGGGGTTCTCGTCAAAGCGCTGAAGCGAGTTCGCGAGACCGATGGATCGCTCGATGTGGTGGCCTCCGCTGATCGCATCACCAAGGTCTTTCGGATCACCGGACTCGATGCCGTCATCGGAATCCACGCCACCCTTGATGACGCGTTGGCTGGTTGATATGCCCACGGCAACACTCGCAATTCCACCCGCAACCGAACATGTTCGCCTCGTTCGCCTCGTAGCCAGTGCAGCAGCTAGGCGCGGCGGTGTCAGTGAAGACATCCTCGATGAGCTCCGACAAGCCGTCGGTGAAGCGTGCGCCCGCGCCGTGCTGCGGCACCAAGACGCCAGAAGCTCGGCCGAGATCCGGATCGAGATGGAAGACCTGTCCGAGCGGTTTCACGTACGGGTCTTCGATCAGGTGCAAGGCAGCGACGACGCTGACCTCGTAGATGTAATGGCGCTTGCGCTCATCTCGAGTCTCGCGCAAGAGAGCGCCGTCGAGCCAGTGGGCGTAGGGACGCTCGTTGAGATGTCCTGGCCAACCGGAAACGCTGCGTAGATCTCAAGCCAGCCCGCACCCCGGACCCACGAAATGTCTCCGCTGTAACACTTTACGGTTCAAATGCTTGGGTCAAATTTGGGCTGAACCGCCGGGGGTCGGTCGCAACTCCTGTCATCCTTTCGGCATACACTCGCGCCAATTCCGTCTTGAATACGAGACGGTCCCGAAGGTCAGGGTCAGGCTTCGTTTAGGCAGCACGCCGATAAGTGCGTCTGCGTTCAATAGGACTTTGACCCTAATTTACCCGTGACAAGGAGACTCGAATGTCCGCATTTTTGGCTGCCGACGTCACTGTCGCGCTAGAAGGCGCCAACTTCACCTACGCGGTGATTGTGGCTCTCATTGCCTTACTAGCGCTGGTAGTGGCGGCGGTCCTGGTTCGTGGCGTTCTCGCCAACAGCCAGGGCACCGAAAAAATGCAGGAGATCGCCGGAGCCGTGCAAGAAGGCGCTTCCGCGTACCTGACCCGTCAATTTAAGACACTCAGCATCTTCGCTGTGATCGTCTTCTTCGTATTGTTTCTGCTTCCGGCAGAGACCAACTCGGAACGAATCGGACGGTCCCTCTTCTTCGTCGTTGGCGCTGTGTTCTCCGGCGTCACGGGCTACGTCGGGATGTGGCTAGCAGTCCGCGCGAACGTTCGCGTCGCTGCCGCCGCACAAGACGAAGGCGAAATGAAGGCAATGAAGATCGCCATCCGAGCAGGTGGTGTCGCCGGTATGTTCACCGTCGGTCTCGGCTTGTTCGGTGCGGCCCTCGTGGTCATCATCTACAAGGGTGAAGCTCCGAAGGTCCTCGAAGGCTTCGGCTTCGGTGCCGCACTGCTCGCGATGTTCATGCGCGTCGGCGGCGGAATCTTCACCAAGGCCGCAGATGTCGGCGCTGACCTGGTCGGAAAGGTCGAGCAGGGAATCCCCGAGGATGACCCACGTAACGCTGCCACGATCGCTGACAACGTTGGCGACAACGTTGGTGACTGTGCCGGTATGGCAGCTGACCTCTTCGAGTCCTACGCCGTCACTTTGGTGGCCGCCCTCATCTTGGGTAAGGCAGCCTTCGGCGAAATCGGCCTCGTGCTGCCGCTCATCATCCCGGCCATCGGTGTCTTGACGGCAATTATCGGCATCTTCACGATCGCGCCGCGTAAGAATGACCGTTCGGGTATGACCGCAATCAACCGAGGCTTCTTCATCTCGGCGATCATCTCCGCAGTGCTGGTCATCGTTGGGTCCTTCTTGCTGCTGCCAGCCTCACTCGCTGAGCTCAAGGGTGTTGACTTCCCGCGTCTGGGCCTTGAGGTCTTCGAACTGACGACCGTCAACCCGCGTTACATCATCATCGGAGCTGTCCTGATCGGCATCTTGCTGGCTGCTGCCATGCAGGTGCTCACCGGCTACTTCACCGAGACCAACCGCAAGCCAGTTGACTCGGTATCGCAGTCGTCACTGACTGGACCAGCCACGGTCATCCTCTCGGGTGTCTCCCTCGGGCTGGAATCGGCCGTCTACTCCGCACTCGTTGTCTGTGCGGCTGTTTACGGCGCGTTCCTGCTTGGTGGCGGTTCACTGCTCCTGAGCCTGTTCGCGATCGCGATGGCCGGTACCGGATTGCTTACCACCGTCGGCGTGATCGTCGCGATGGATACGTTCGGACCGATCTCCGATAACGCTCAGGGTATTGCCGAGATGTCTGGTGACATCGACGAAGAAGGTGCGCAGGTTCTCACCAACCTGGACGCGGTCGGAAACACCACCAAGGCGATCACCAAGGGAATCGCGATTGCCACCGCAGTCCTGGCGGCTACCGCGCTATTCGGGGCCTTCCGAGACTCTATTAGTGCGGCGGTTATCTCCGTCCAAGAGACCTCACCGCGAGTACTTGAAGGCCTAGGCTTCACCAATGGAACCCAGTACTTGGGCATCCTCGACGTGGCCAACCCACGTAACCTTGTCGGTCTGATCATCGGTGCGGCTGTTGTATTCCTGTTCTCGGGTCTGGCGATCAACGCTGTATCCCGCGCAGCAGGTGCGGTCATCTTCGAGGTGCGTCGCCAGTTCCGCGAGCATCCCGGAATCATGGAGGGCACCGAGAAGCCCGAGTACGCCCGCGTGGTCGACATCGTTACCCGCGATTCGCTTCGTGAATTGGCCACTCCTGGTCTGCTCGCGGTACTCACACCTATTGCCGTTGGGTTCTCTCTCGGTATTGGCGCACTTGGTGCCTACCTGGTCGGCACGATCGCGACTGGTTTGCTCATGGCCGTGTTCCTGTCCAACTCCGGTGGGGCATGGGATAACGCCAAGAAGTTCGTCGAAGATGGCCACTATGGCGGGAAGGGCTCACCGGCCCACGAAGCCACCGTCATTGGTGACACCGTCGGCGATCCGTTCAAGGACACCGCTGGACCGTCCATCAACCCGCTGATCAAGGTGATGAACCTGGTCGCGCTGCTTATCGCACCAGCAGTCGTCACGATGTTCCTCACAGAGCAGACCGCGCTTCGACTGGGGATTGCCGCCGCGGCGACCGCCGTTATCGTGGGCGCAGTCATCATCAGCAACCGTCGTCCGATCGCTATCGGCGAGGACGATATCGACGCCAACCTCAAGAGCTCGGATGATCCGAAATCACCCGGCGATGAGGCGGACAACGGCGCTGACGAAAGCGGTGAGTCGAAGGAAGAGACGGCTCCCGTTAGTTAGCGCAGCACTGAGCTAAGTCCGACAGGGCCGTGAGTTGCACACTACGATGTGTCCCCTCACGGCCCTGTCGGCGTTTGAAGTGACTCCGGTGGGGGTACATCATCGTTCGGTTTGACATCGTTAGTACCGTCAAACTCAGATAGACCACAGCAGACCAAATTGGCCAGACTAAATAGATCAACGCAAAGGAGCACGTTTCGTGCCCACGAAAGATGTCGTTCGGCGCCTCGTCATTGTGGAGTCACCGGCCAAGGCCAAGACGATCCAGGGCTACCTGGGCGCCGGCTACGAGGTCGACTCCAGTGTTGGGCATATTCGCGACCTCCCGAGCAGTGCTGCGGATATCCCCGCAAAATACAAGGGTCTGCCGTGGGCCCGCATGGCCATCGATGTCGATAACGACTTCACTCCGATCTATGTCATCCACCCGTCAAAGAAGGCCAAGGTCGCCGAGCTTCGCAAGAAACTCGAGTCAGCCGATGAACTCCTGCTAGCCACAGATGAGGACCGCGAGGGTGAGGCAATTGCCTGGCACCTCCTCGAAGTACTGAAGCCCAAAGTCCCCGTCAAGCGGATGGTCTTCCACGAAATCACGAAGGAAGCTATCCAGCGCGCTTCCGAACAAACCCGTGAGCTAGATCGTTCCCTCGTTGATGCGCAAGAAACCCGTCGTATCCTGGACCGGCTTTATGGCTTCGAGGTCTCCCCGGTGCTGTGGAAGAAGGTCATGCAGGGCCTGTCCGCAGGTCGAGTGCAGTCCGTGGCGCTACGCCTCGTCGTTGACCGGGAACGTGCTCGGATCGCCTACACCACGGCGTCCTACTGGGATCTCGCCGCGACTATCGACCCCGGATCTTTCTCAGCGCGCCTGTTCTCTGTGGATGGCCAGCGGATCGCGTCCGGTAGCGATTTCGATGACAACGGTCAGTTGAAGAAGGCCGACCTCGTCCGCCTAGATGAGGCCGACGCCCGTGGCCTAGCAGCCGCCCTGACGAACGCCCCGATGTCGGTCGCTTCCGTCGACAACCGTCCGGGGACGCGCAAACCGGCCGCACCATTCATGACGTCGACGTTGCAGCGCGAGGCCTCGAACAAGCTGCGGTGGGGTGCCCAACGCACGATGAGCATCGCTCAAGGCCTGTACGAGCGTGGCTTCATCACCTATATGCGTACCGACTCCACGACCCTGTCGGACTCCGCGATCAGCGCTGCCCGCACGCAGGCCGGTGAGCTCTACGGTAACGATCACGTCTCGCCCGCACCGCGACGCTATGAGCGCAAGGTTAAGAACGCTCAAGAGGCGCACGAAGCGATCCGACCGTCCGGTGACACCTTCCGCACCCCCGCCGAAGTTGCCGGAACCCTGCATGGCGATGAGTTCGCGCTGTACGACTTGATCTGGAAGCGCACCGTTGCTTCCCAGATGGCCGATGCCAAGATCGCCACGACGACGATCAAACTCATGGCTCATGCCAGCGATGGTCGCCGCGCTGAGTTCAGTGCTAGCGGTACCGTCGTGACCTTCCCCGGGTTCCTCGCTGCCTACGAGGAGGGCGATGACGAGTCGTCTGCCGCCGATGATGGCAAGAAGAAAGAAGTCCGACTGCCATCACTGGCCGAGGGAGAATCGGTCATCCTCGCTGATCTCAGCGTTGACCCCCACTCGACGAAGCCACCCGCGCGCTTCACTGAAGCAAGCCTCGTCAAGCAACTCGAAGAACGCGGCATTGGGCGGCCTAGTACCTACGCCTCCATCATGACCGTCCTCGTCGATCGCGGCTACGTCAGCAAACGCGGAACTGCCCTGGTGCCGAGCTGGCTCGCATTCGCGGTGATCCGCCTGCTCGAGGAGCACTTCGCCGGCCTGGTGGACTACGACTTCACCGCATCGATGGAGCAGACGCTGGATACCGTGGCATCTGGGGATGTCGCGCAGTTGCAGGTGCTGGAGAACTTCTACCGTGGCGGTCACGGAATCGCTGGGAAGGACTTCCCCGGTTTGAACCAACTGGTGGCCGGTCTGGGCGATATCGATGCGCGCGGAATCTCCACCTTCCCGATTCGCGACTCCTCGGCTGTACTGCGCGTTGGTCGCTACGGCCCCTACCTCGAGAAGGAGGGCGAGCGGGCGAACGTCCCCGCGGAGATGGCCCCCGATGAACTCACTGCAACAGTTGCCGAAGAGCTCCTCGCGATGCCCTCGGGCGACCGTGAGCTCGGTGTCGATCCGGTCAGCGGGAACGCAATCGTCGCAAAGACTGGACGCTACGGCCCCTATGTCACTGAGCTACTCCCGAAGGAGCCAGAGCCCGAGCCAGTTGCCGAGGGCGAGAAGAAGCCCAAGCGCCGTCGTAAGGCCACCGTCAAACCCCGGACTGCATCCTTGTTTAAGGACATGAACCTCGACACCGTGACGTTCGACGAAGCGATGAAGTTGTTGTCGCTACCCCGAGTTGTCGCCGCACACCCAGAAGATGGTGAAGAGATTCTGGCGCGAAATGGTCGATATGGCCCCTACATCACCTGGAACAAGGAATCGCGCTCACTTCCCGACGAGCCGAGCCTGTTCTCGATCGACGAGGCGGGCGCGCTGAAGCTGCTTGCCGAACCGAAGAAGCGTGGCCGCGCCGCAGCCGATCCTGGCAAAGAGATCGGGCCCGACCCGACGAACGAAGCCATGATCATGTTGAAGGATGGCCGATTCGGGCCTTACGTCACCGATGGCGAGACCAACGCGTCTCTACGGGTAGCCGACGACCCGAACACGATCACCTTGCAACGCGCCTCGGAGCTACTCGCCGACCGCCGCGCCGCCGGGCCCCCGAAGAAGCGCACGAAGAAGGCTCCGGCAAAGAAGGCTCCCGCCAAGAAGGCCGCGAAGAAGTCCGCTACCAAGAAGGCCCCTGCCAAGAAGGCCACCGCCAAGAAGGCCACCGCCGGAAAGTAGCGCCCAGTCGAGGTTGATGTGGCAAGGTTGCGCACGTGAGAAATCAGCGCGGCCGGTTCATCGTCTTTGAGGGCGGCGAAGGCGCGGGCAAATCCACTCAAGTCGTGCGGTTAGCCGAGCACCTCACGGACCAAGCTCACGAGGTCATTGTCACTCGCGAACCCGGCGGAACACCAGGCGCTGAGGCGATCCGAGCACTCGTTCTCGACCCGGCGCATGCTGGTCTCGATCCCCGTGCCGAGGCGATGCTGTTCGCCGCCGCGCGTGCCGAGCACGTCGCGGCTCTCATCGAACCGTCACTCGCCGCCGGGAAGACAGTCATCTGCGACCGCTTTATTGACTCATCCGTCGCCTACCAAGGGTTGGGCCGACACCTTGGAGCCGAACGAATCCGCGAACTCAGCGCCTGGGCAACAAACGGTCTGAGCGCCGATCTCACGATCGTCCTCGACATCGACCCCGTACTAGGACTGACCCGCGCCGGACAGGTAAGCGCCTCGCCAGACCGCATGGAGTCTGAGGACATCAGCTTCCACGAGATGGTCCGAGAGGCATTCCTCGACGCCGCATCCCAACACCCCACCCGCTACGCCGTCATCGACGCCGATAACGCTCCCGACGACATCGCGCTCGCCGTCAACGCAGCAATCGCCGCCCTCAACTGAGCAACGTAGCTGCAGTCAAGTGCGGCGATCGGTGTCAAACTTGGTGGTGCGCCAGGTCGGTCCTACAGCCCAGCGGCTTTGCGAACTGAGCCGACAGCTTCGACGCTCTTGTCGCGGGCGCGACGCAGGTTCGCCTGGATCTGATCTGCCTTACCTTCAGTCTGCAGATCGCGATTCTTGAAGGCGAATCCCGCGATCTCTTTCGTGCGACCGGATACGGCCAGGGCAGTGTTCTTGGTTGAGTCGATGATGCTCATGGGCTCACCCTCTCTTTTCGGGAGGTCCTCAGCTGCTGCGGCGCTTTGTCTGCCGTGCCCACCGAGTGCGACCTCGTTGGTTCCGCAGTTACATGATGCCCGAACCTACGCATCCGTAACATGGATGTGCCGCACCTCACGTACCTCACCATCACGGTTCTCTGAACCCCAGCATTCACAATCGATCTCGGTATCTGTGTTCCAGCGCAACCCTCGGTATCCCGGCGGCGTCGAACTCGATCGGAATGCGCTCGGAATGCACCTGATGATGGTGTCGGGAGCAGAGCAGCACCAAGTTATCCAAACAGGTTGGCCCACCTTGACTCCAGTGTTGGATGTGATGACCCTCGGTCCACCCCGCTGGCTTATCGCAGAACGGGAAGGCGCACCCATCATCGCGGATCACGAGCGCAGTGCGGATCTGTTCTGGGATCACTCGCGTTCGTCGCCCAATATCCAGTGGCTTACCGGCTGGTGAGAGCACCACCCGCTGAATCGTCGCATCGCAAGAGAGTTGCTGGGCCTTCGTGGCGCTGATGAGCACCTCGCCCGGGCCATTCGTGCAACGTGCCGTCGCTGAATGGAACCGCATCGTGCCATCCGCCATCCGCTCTTGCACCGCGTCGTTGTCAGCGGGTGCATCTGGCCGCTGAAGCCGATCCAGCGGCACGGTCACGCAGACATTGGCCGGCGCACCGCCCGCGGTTGGAAAAGTGCCGGACTCAAGCATGGGCGTGATGATGGAATCGATGAACGCATCTGCTCGCTGTGCCGCCGTCGAACTCGCCATCCGATCGCTTTGGCCGTCGTCGCCGTGTCCGCCATGTTGACCGTGTCCGCCATCTTGACCGTGTCCGCCGTGTCCGCCGTGTCCGCCATGTTGACCGTGTTGAGCGCGACGGTGCTCATCCATCGCGGCGTCCTTCGCATCGGGGTTCTCCCGCCGGTGCAGTTCGAGTGCCGCGTTGAGCGCGACCATGACCTTCATGCCCTGGTCGCGGCCGAAGAATCCGTCTAGCTTGAACCCGTCGCCGAGTTGGTAGATCCGCAGCTCCCGACGTTTGTGTGCATTGTTCTCATCGTTCGCGGGTGCAACGGGATCGATCTGGTCAGCCCAGAGCGCAAGCATGCGCTTGTGGTCCGAGATGGTTACCCGCTCGGCAAGCTCAATGAAGATTGAAAGGAACTCGCCCAAAGCCGCCTCGCGGTGCTTGTTTCGCAGGCCGAACGAGAGAATCACGTCTACCTTCTCGCGACCGACTCGGCCGTCCTGGCACGCCTGCTCTAGTTCGGGGAAGCGAGCGAAGGCATTCGCGGTACGGAGGTCTGCCTTTGCTTGCCGATGGTCCATAACGTGTTCGTTGCGCAGGAACGATGCTGGCGTGCCGTTCGGATCCGATTCACGCCAGACTTCGCTCGACTGGATTGTTCCGACCAGCGAAATCCGGTACGCATCTAGCTGCGCTGCCAGAACCGAGACGCGAGCGAGTTGGGCCGAGGCATCCGGTCCCGTCAGATGCTCGGCCTGAGCCTGCAGCGTTTGAACGACAAACATGGCATCGTCGACCGTGGCCTGACCTAGTAGTTCAATCGTCACCTTGCTCACCTCCCAACTCAGCTCGATACAACTGTCAGCTCGAACAACAAGAAACACCCGGAAAAACGAAAAACGTCCGATTGGTTTGACAACCTCTTCGCTACGGCGCACGTACTGCCGAGGGGGATCGAGATAGTCAATCTAATCGAACGTCTGTACGAAGAATATACGATAGAAAGTAGGATCGCAACCCCTAAATCTGAGAAGTGTGGAACTGGGCAGGTCGAGATTGAGAAGGTACGCACACGATCGGCCAGATCGGCCAGATCAGCCGATTCCCAGTTGGCCGAATATCTATGAACCCGGCTCGCCCAAGCAGGTGACGTTATTCCGGCATTGACGGCACCTGTGAGGATGATTCTCGACATGGCTCCCAAGAGAATGTCGCTAGCACTCGTTATCCCGATCCTGGCTGCGTCAACAGTCATCGTGGTCTCGACACCCACCCATGCAGCGTCGTGCACCGTCACGAAAGGCGCCAACTGCAGTGGCACGACGATGAACTGGAAGGTCAAAAGCCACGGCAACCTTGCAAAAGCGAACTTCAAAGGCGCCAAGCTGAAGGGTGCGGACTTCCGCAATGCGAATCTCAAGAAGGCGAACTTCCAGCGCGCGAATCTAGAGTCCGCCAACTTCAGCAATGCCAACCTGACGAAGGCCAACTTCAAGAAGGCAAACATCAAGTTCGCGAACTTCACCGGAGCGACAATGACAAAGGTCCAGCTCGCAAAGGCCAAGGCAGGCAACGCCAACCTTTCCGGCGTGACCCTCACGAAGGCCAATCTGCGCAATGCCAGCTTCATCAACGCGAACCTCTACGGCGCCGACCTCACCGGAGCGAACATATCTGGATCCAATCAGTTCCCGCCGCCTCCGCCGTTCGGCCCACCCGTCGAAGCCAAGCGCACCTCGGACTTTACTAACGCGAACCTCTTCGGAGCCACGCTCAGCGGTGCCAACGCCAAGAATGCGAACTTCGACAATGCTCAGCTCAACGGTGCGTTTGCCTTCGGCACGAACTTCCAGCAGGCCTACTTCTACGGGGCGACCCTCAATGGGGCTCTGCTCGATGGAGCCGACTTATCAAACGTCTTCGCGTTGGGCTCCAACCTCGTGGGCGCAGGGATGCGCGGTGCCAACCTAAGCGGCGCAGATGTGCGCTACGCCACGCTGATCGGGACGTTCCTCCTAGACGCGAATATCTCGGGAATCTTGGATACCGGTGCGACATGGGTAAACGTCACCTGCCCCGGCGGAAACGTCCGAAGCTCATCCTGTCTCGTCTAGCCACGGACACCGTTCACACAACACCTCGCGGGCTTTGCGCCCTGTGTTACCGCGAGGTGTTCAACGCGTAATGTCGGACCCACCACGGATGCTTGTCATTCAGTGCCGGAAACTCCGAAACCTTCGGCAACGTCCGCTCACCGACCGAGGAATCGAGGCAGAATCCACCTATGACCGTTTGGGACTCACTCGTTGGCCAAAGCTCGGTGGTGGCGTGGCTGCAAGGCGCGGCAACCGATGCGGCGCAGGAACCGCCCGGCGCTGGAATGACCCATGCCTGGCTAGTAACCGGACCCCCCGGTAGCGGTCGCTCGACAGCCGCGAGCGCGTTTGCGGCCGCGCTGATGTGTCCGAATGGTGGCTGCGGCCACTGTGATCAATGCGTCGCTACTCTGAATGGTTCCCACCCCGACGTGGAAGTAATCCGTCCCGAGGGAGTCAGCTACAAGACTGCCGATGCGCGCGCATTGGTAGCGCGGGCTTCGATGGCCCCGAGCCGCGGGCGCTGGCACGTCATCATTATCGAGGACGCTGACCGACTCACCGAGACAGCGAACAACGTGCTGTTGAAGTCAATCGAAGAGCCACCGCCGCGAGCGGTTTGGCTCCTTTGCACCCCGAGTGTTGAGGACGTCCTGCCGACCATCCGGTCTCGGTGTCGCCACATTATGTTGCGTACTCCGTCTCCGGATGAGGTAGCCGACTATCTTGTCCGCGAGAAGGGCATCGATGCCGCAACCGCTCGCTTCGCATCCCATGCCGCTCAAGGCCACGTGGGTCGGGCCAAGGCACTGGCTCGCGATGAGAGCGCACGCGAACGCCGCCGCGACGTCCTGAGCGTTCCTGCGGGCCTCCACGATCTGACGACGTGCATGAGCTCAGCATCCAGCATCGTGGCCGCGGCTAAAGATGACGCCGCATCCATCACGAGCCCCATCGATGAGCGGGAGCGCTCGGACCTCTTGCTGGCCTGGGGCCAAGGTGCCGAAGGTAAAGGTCTGCGGGGCGGAGTCAGAGGGGTAAAGGGGGCGCTCAAGGAACTCGAAGACCGGCAAAAGTCACGTCGCACTCGAACCGAGCGCGATCAGCTTGATCGAGCGCTGATTGACTTGCTGGGGTTCTATCGTGACGTCCTCGCCGTCCAGCTAGGAGCAGTTGATCATGCAGGCATCAACCTCATCAATGATGAGATGACCGATGAGGTGCGGGGACAAGCAGAGTCCTGTAGCGCGGTTGAGACGATGTGGCGTGTGAATGCAATTGAGCGAGCGCGCCTCGCCCTCGATGCCAACGTCGCCCCCGCGCTGGCGATGGAATCGCTAACGATCGACCTGCGTCGCCCGTCGTTGCGTTGGGCCAGAAGTTGACCCCCACCCCACAGCCGAGGTTGCGGGGCAGGCTGGCAGCCGCCGTCGCGAGCGCTGCCGCAGCATCACTGGTCCTCGCCGGATGCTCATCAACGAGTAGCGAACCGCCTACCCAAGAGCCGACGGCTAGCGTCGATCTGAGCGCTTACTACTCCCAGCCAATCACGTGGTCAAAATGCAGCGGCGGATTCCAGTGCGCATCCTTCACCGTGCCACTCGATTACGGGGACCCGAACTCCTCACCGATCACGATCGAGATGTTGAAGGCGCCGGCAACGAACCCCAACAAACGTCGCGGTGCCATTGTCGTGAATCCGGGTGGTCCGGGCGGTTCGGGAATCGACTTCGCCCGCTACGCCGCAGGGGTCGTCAGCGGCGAGATCATCGCCGAGTACGACATCATCGGATTCGACCCACGCGGCGTCGGTCAGAGCACGCCGATCGAGTGTTTGGACGGACCTCAAACGGACACCCTTGTTGCCAACCTTGGGACTCCCGAGAGTCCAGCACAGGAGGCGCTAGCAGTCAGTGCCGCTGCATCGCTTGGCGCTGGCTGTAAGGCCAACTCGCCCGACCTGACGCCACACGTCGGAACTATTCCGGCCGCCCGCGATATGGACATCCTGCGGGGGGTCATCGGCGAATCCGCCCTAAACTTCCTCGGGCTGTCGTACGGGACATTCCTGGGATTGACCTATGCCGACCTCTTCACTGACAAGGTTGGGCAGTTCGTCCTCGATGGGGTCATCAATCCAGATCTGACCAACGACGAGTTGGCACGTGGCCAGGCCGACGGCTTCCAGATTGCGCTATCGAGCTTCATTGCTGACTGCCCGACCCATAAGAACTGCCCCCTCCCGAAGGACCCCGCAGCCGCGACCCAGAAGATCGATGACTGGTTGGCCTCAGTCGGCAAGGTTCCGATAGAAGGCGCGCCTGGTCGTCCCTTGTCGCGACCGTTGGCGACTAACGGCATCATCGGGAGCCTCTACGAGCCACAGTTCGGCTGGCCGGAATTGCGAGACGCGTTAGCCGCCGGTTTCAAAGGCAATGGGTCACCTTTGATGCAGATCGTCGACTCGTTCACGGGCCGACAGTCGGACGGTACCTACTCCGACAATTCCCTCGACGCGCTCTATGCGGTGAACTGCTTGGACCGAACGGATCGCGCCGATCCCCAACGCACCGTGGAGCTTGGTGAGGAATGGGCGAGCACAGCGCCAACATTCGGGCGGGAACTCGCCTGGAGCAACCTTCCGTGCTTCGACTATCCAGCCCCGCCGACGAACGAACCGCATGTGATCACCGCCGATGGCGCCCGGGAGATCCTGCTAGTTGGAACGACCCGTGACCCGGCCACGCCGTACGTCTGGGCCAAGGAAGTAAACGATCAACTAGCGAACAGCGTGCTGGTGACCTTCGACGGTGACGGCCACACCGGCTACGGGCGCAATGGCTGTGTGACCCAAGCGGTCGATCAGGCATTCTTGACGGGGCAACTCCCGACGGCTGACACCACCTGCAGCTAGCCGTCGCCGCACCCAGACATGCACTGGGCGGAAGCAGGCAACACCGCGCCTGTGGACAAAGTATTTTGTGAACAGACTCACGAATTTGAAAGATCAAGTATTCACGGAAAGTAGTCGTGAATCGGGCATTACGGGACTTTAGGCGGAAAACGTACCCGAATCGGTTACACAGCGCGATATCTGACCAGTCACTTGGGAAGAGCACGGTAAGAACCGGTGTTAGCGTCGTACCTGTTGTTCGTACCAGCGCCCGCACCTGCGGGGGCGCGAGCAGCCCGTTGAGTCACCGAATCGCGATCGAGCCGAACCCAGGCTCGGGTGAAGCGATAGGTGTACCGGGAACCCACATCACGATGGGGCGAATCCAGAAGTTTTGGTAGGGCGATTCCTTGCGTCCGAGTCCGTCAGCTAACCCGGGAAGCGGTTCGAGGAGGAGTTCGTTCTTACGTATGCGGAAAAATCGCCTAGTGGGCGCCGGCATTGCTGTCGTCGCAACTGCAGCCATCGCTGCCCCAGTCGCCACCACCTCCGCCGTAAACGCGGTGACGACCCCCGCCGCCGCTGCATCGGCGACCGTGTCGGCCCAGGCCAAAGTGGAGCAACGAGCAGCAAAGGACCAAACCCGGGAGCTGAGGGCGAAGGCCACCCGCAAGTCCCTCGTGGAGTACGCAAAGAAGCGTCTCAATGGTGGCCAGTACGTGGCAGGCGCGTCCTCACCGTGGCGCTTCGACTGTTCCGGCTTCACCAAAATCATCTACAAGCAGGCGGCCGGGATCAACATCCCGCACTACTCCGGTGCCCAGCTTCGGATGAAGAAGGGTAAGCGCGTCAGCAAGAACAACCTTAAGAAGGGCGATCTGCTGCTTTGGGGTTCCGGCGGCTCCCAGCATGTATCGATGTACATCGGCAGGGGTCGCATGATCGGTGCCAACAACCCGAGCCGTGACGTCGTGATCGAGTCGATCAACAGCTCGTACTGGAAGCCCCGCTACGCAGGCGCCCGTCGCCTCGTATTCGGCTAGACGTCGCCGACCACTTCATTCACGACCCACCCCCAGCCACATCTGCAGTAAGCCTCAACAAAACAAGCCTCAACAAAACAAGGCACAACAAAACAAGCCTTACCACCACGTCCCGGCCCACCCATCACGGTGGCCGGGACGTGTTCGTTCGCGCTGGGAGGAGATCCGTCGTCGGGCAACCGAGGGCCGCCGCTGCCAGAATGTCCCTATGATGATCAACGCTTCCGCTCCGCTGGACTATACGTCGACGCCGCGGACACCGAGCTCGATGAAGGCCGCCCAGTACTTCAACATCGCATTGGCGCTGATCGCTTGGTTTGGGCTCGTCCTGCGACTCGTCCTGTCGTTCCAAGAAGGTGGCCTGCATGCGGTCTTCATCTCGCTGAACTACTTCACGATCCTGTCGAACATTCTCATTGCCGGCGTCGTTACCGCGTTGGCATTCAATCCGCGCCGAGACGGGACGAAGTTTCGGTGGCTACGGCTTGGCGCGCTCGTCCAGATCGCCATTACCGGCATCATCTTCATCCTCGTCCTAGCCCCGCTCTACACCCCCGAAACGACACCTAAGGGCTGGGATGCGGTGGCGAACTACTGCCTGCACTACATCGTTCCGTCGATGGCGATCGTTGGCTGGCTCATCTTCGGTCCTCGTCGCCGCGTAACCGTCACCGTTGTCTTCAGCGCGCTGATTATCCCGATCATCTGGATCGTTTATACGTTGATCCATGGCGTTGTTGAGCCGAGGGCATTCGCCGACGACATCTCCTATCCCTACCCGTTCATCAACGTGGACAAGCTCGGGTATCTGACGGTGGGGATCAACACCGTGGCGATCGCAGCATTCGGTCTGGTGATCGCGTTCATCTTCCTGGGACTAGAGCGGCTGATGAGTAAGGCCCCGAGCGAGGAAGTCGTCGAGATCGACGTTGAGCAAATGCCAACCCCGACCGCGTAGCCGGTATTAGCGAGGACCGTGCGAGTTCCACGAGTCGGGAAGCTCGATGAGGTCCACCACGTCACTTGTGAACGCCCCAGCCACCAGGTCGGCAAGGGTGACGTCCTCCAGTACCTGTCGGTAGGCCGAGCGTGCGGCAACCCACACCTGGGTCAAATGAGTAGCGGCCCCGGCGTACTGCATATCTTCTGGCCGATGGCCGTAGATATCGAATAGGTTGCCGGTCTGGGCCCGGACTACATCGGCAACGCTGATCTCCGCGGGGTCGCGAGCTAGTTGATGCCCACCGTCTCGACCGCGTTGACTCGTCACGAGACCGGCGCGCCGGAGGTCTCCCAGGATCGTCTCAAGGAAGCTGACCGAGATGCCTTGGGTCTTGGCCAGCGCCTCCGCCTTCAGCGATCGACCCGGTTGAGCGGCCATCTCGGCGGCGGCACGAACCGCGTAGTCCACTCTCGCAGAAACTCGCACCTCCCCAGTATGGCGCGGGGCCGCCCCCAACACGGTGCAAGGGCCGGGCGCAGGCGCATAATTGTGCCTATGACAGACACCGGCCTCGTGGCGTGCCCATCGTGTGGAGCGAGAAACAGAACTCCTGTCGCGTCCACCGGAATGCCTCGATGTGGCAAGTGCAAGGCAGAACTGCCCTGGTTGGTTCCCGCTGATGATTCGACCGTCGCCGGAGCACTGGATGCCAAACCGCTTGTCATCCTCGACCTGTGGGCGCCGTGGTGCGGGCCCTGTCGGATGGTCGCGCCGATCCTCGAACAGCTCTCAAGCGAGTACGCCGGACGTATCAAAGTCGTGAAGGTCAACGTCGACGATTCGCCCGCGACTGCCGCCAAATATGAGGCGAGCAGCATCCCGACCCTGGTAATCCTCGATCACGGCATACCGATCTCCCGCATCATCGGCGCTCAACCCAAACCCGCGTTGGCCGCCGCGATCGACAAGGCCCTCGCCGATCGCGCGCGCTAAATTTGGAACCGAGTGATCGCTGGTAGGTGTTGTGCTCGCTTCTCGTCATCGAGCACCCCGAGCCCACTCGTGGGAGCGAGGCACAGCACACCAACTTTGCCCTGGTGGCGATTGCTGTGAACCAGGTGCGCTGCCTGCGGCGCATTCACCAAGTCATAGGTCGTCGACAATGTGGGATGAATCTGCCCCCGAGCGACCATTCGGTTTGCCTCGTAAGACTCCCGGTAGTTGGCGAAGTGCGATCCGACGATCTTCTTCAGGTTCATCCACAGGTACCGGTTGTCGTATTCGTGCTTGTACCCACTCGACGATGCGCAGGTCACGATCGTGCCTCCCTTGCGCGCCACATAGACACTCGCACCGAACGTCTCACGTCCAGGATGTTCATACACAATATCGGGGTCTTCACCGCCGGTGAGTTCACGAATATGCGCCCCGAATCGGCGGATTTCTGACTGGTCTTGGGTCTGCGGATCGGACCAGAATCGGTAGCCGTGCTCGGATCGATCGATGATGAGTTCAGCCCCCATCGCTCGACAGACGGCCGCCTTCTCCGGGTTCGACACGACGCAGATCGGCGTCGCTCCGCCATTGAGCGCGTACTGCGTCGCGAACGAACCGATACCGCCGGTCGCACCCCAGATCAGCACGTTGTCGCCCTGCTTCATTCCGGCCCCATTGCGCGAGACCAACTGGCGATACGCGGTGGAGTTGACCAGCCCAACGCTGGCTGCTTCCTCCCACGACAAATGCTCCGGTTTGGCCATCAACTGGTTGGATTTGACCAATGCCAGCTCAGCAATCCCACCGTAGTTTGTCTCGAATCCCCACGTCCGCTGTTCAGGATCGAGCAGGCTGTCGTTGTGCCCTTCCGGACTCTCCATCTCGACACTCAGACAATGCGCAACGACGCGATCGCCCGGCTTCCACGCTGTCACCCCCGGTCCAACTCGCAACACAACACCAGCCAGATCAGAGCCCAGTACGTGGTAGTCGCGGTCGTGTTTGGCCGTGAGCTCGGAGTATGCGCCGTACTTCGAGAGGAACTTAAACGTCGGAACCGGAGCGAAGATCGACGCCCAGATCGTGTTGAAGTTCATCGAACTCGCCATGACGGCGATCAGTGCTTCACCGGGCCCAACATCAGGTGTTGGCACTTGCTCGACATGTAACGACTTGCGCGGATCACGCTCGCGAACGCTGACGCCGTCGAACATCTCGACCTCGTCCTTGTGCACGGTCAGGGCGCTGTAATCGTTCGGAATCTCCAGCGCTTCGAAGGCCTGGGGGTCTTGTTCTTGACTCGTGACGGCATCAATAATAGTTTGCATTGGCTCGCTCATAGCGTAGCTCCGATCTTTGAGTCGATGTGGTTCCAGGGTTGCCATTGCAGGTGTCGATCGAGCCGACTTGCGGTGCCCGTTGCAGGGTCGATCGCACATAAACTGGCCCATTCGTTGCCGAACAGATCTTGTAGATTTCCGTGGTCGGCGATGACCCCGGAAATATCGGCCAGATCCGCGAACACAACGACCATTAGCCGCAACGGTTCGTGTAGTCCGCGCAGTGAGTTTGCCGAAGCCGAAGCTAACTCCGACGCCGAGCTTCCGGTCGAATCCGCCGTTGGATCACCGGGGAAGATCGCCTGCCACGGCAACCCGATTCGTAGATCCCCGTGCGCTCCGCTGAGGACACCGATATCGCCGATGACGTTATGTGTTGTCTTGTCTCCGGCACCGAACCTTGGTGGATCAACCGTCGAGAAGTAGTACTGGCTGTTGATCCATTGCGTGACAACCGCTGGTGCCGTCAGGAGCAAATCGAGCGTCGAGTTCGTTGGGTCCAGGTTGGGGTCGTAGGAGTGCAGGAACACCCGTCCGCCAAGGTCCAGATTCGCGGTCAGCGAACGAGGTCCGATCACGAACGCCGCGTTACCGGCCAGACCCCATTCCGGTACCGGCTGGGACCAGTCCGTCGCCCGGCGCAGCACATGCTCGGCTGCGGCCTGTCCGTCGCCGACCACCGCGCGTGCACCTGGCAGTGCGAGCGCACGTTCCTGACTAGACGCGAGCCGAGCCTGGTGTAGATCCGCCTTCACGTTGGCGATGTGCTCGGCGTGCCCACTCGCGGGTGCGAAGGTCGGGTCGAAGCCGATCACATCGGTGGTTGTGTCGTGGGCCGCAGCAACGGCAACCGTGTCAGCCGGGATCTCGATCCCCAAAGCAACCAACTCGGCGCGAACCTGGGGGTTGTTCAGGACCTCGGCCAACTCGCGAGCGTTCACTTGGCCACCGTTGCCACCACAGGCACCACAGTCGTAGCCGGCCGCGAACGCGTTGTTCTCGGTCGTCGAGCTATGGCCACACACGAGGATCAGCCGCGCGAAGTTGTTGACCAGTCCAATGGCTCCCAGAGCGCCGGCTGCGAGCGCAACCTTGTCAGCGATCTCTAGTCCGACCGGTAACGATTCAACGGTGATCCCGTCGACAATCCCGTCGGCAGAGTCGGTCGTTCCCGCTGCCGAGCTACCCGCAACAGGAACTACTGTCGCCATCGATTGGCTGCCCCACCGATCGGCGATCGCTTTCCAGCGCAGGTTCAACTGGTGCCAGTACTCGGGGAAGGTGCTTTGCACCAAGCTGGCCGCACCTGCGAGCAGGCCGCCAGCTTCGGCAACGAGCAGGGGAGTGATGGGCGCGCTACTCGCGGCCAGCACGGCAGCTCGGGCAGCAACTCGCACGTTCTGCGACGGATCGTCAATAGCGTTGATCTGGTGCGTCGGTTTGATGAGCACCGGGCACTGATCAAAGTAGACGCCCGGCTCTGTCTCGTAGCGCAGCGCAGTACCGAAGAATCCGGCGAAACCGAACGTCTCGTAGCGTCCGCTTGTCGCCTCGATTGACCGCCGCATGCGTTCGGAACGGACATCGATACACATGAGGATCTGGGCGTCGGGGCGCTGAACGGAAGCAAGGCCGTCGGTGGCCGATCCGTCTGCCAGAACTGCTCCGTTCGCCGCGCTAGTCTGCGCCGAAACGGTGCTGACCGCGTTGGCACTGACCGCATTGATCAGCTGGTCGCGGAAGCCGAACTCGAAGGCACCCTGCCATATCTGCGCATCCTCGCGCTCGTCCGCACCGTACTGCGAGGACAGGTCCGCGCTTGCCGTATCGGCGGGACGCGAACGAAGATCGATCGCACGAGTTCCAGCCGCACCGGCGATGAGGAGGTCCAGCGCGCACCGCAAGGTGACGAGCTCCAAGACGGCACGGACATCGCCGGATTCACGAGCCCGCCAGTGGGCATGGGACGCCCAACCGGGTCCGGCCAACAGCAGTTCCGAGACGTACTCGAACAGATCGGCTTGGGGTAGCCCGGAGCGTTCGATCAGAACGACCAATGCTTGCGCAGGATCTTCGGGAAGTTCGCGAACCAGCGCGCTGACTCCCGAGACTCCGATGGCTGCGTCGTAGCTCTCGACGCTGGCAGCCTGATGCCAAAGCTTCCAGGGGCTGGCTGCCTCGTTGAGGGCGCGGAACCACGCACGTTGGGCCCACAGTGCGGCGTGCTCGTCGACAAGGTCGCCCGCAGGTGCGCCGCGATCCGGACGTCCGAGTGAATCCACTAGCCGTCCACCGACTCGAGCACTCGCGGGGGTGGCGTCGGTGATGCCGTGCCGTGCCCGGGCGACGAGTTGAGCGACGCGGACCGAGGGCTGTGTTCCCTTATCAGCATCGGCACCGGCATTGACACCGGCATTGACACCGACACTGAGCCCGTTGCTGTGCGACCGCTCAGTGAACACCGCCTCGAGATCTTCGTCGGTGATGCGTCCGCGATCGTAGAGTTCAACGAACGAGGGCAGTGGCAGGTACGTCGCCGCCCCCAGTCGCTGGCTGGCGATCCCGGATGCCTCGTTGAAAGAGAATCGTTCGAACTGCTCCATCGGATTCGACGCCACGAATGAACGCAGCGGCCAACTCGGGGCGCACAGCGCTGACGCTGCGTCCACGAGGGCGGTCACTTCCTCGGGCGATAGGTCGCTCAAGGTGTCAGATTTCACGACGGGCCACGATGCCTTTCCTGTCCACTTCCGGACTGCAGGCGACAGTGCACTGCCCGACAGGCGTACCCCCAGCGGAGTTGCTGGGTCGCGCACGATTCGCGCGGAGTACACGGCGATGGCAATGCCCGACGCGATCACGAGGGCGATGAGCGCGACGGCTGGCGCGGTTGCCCAGAGGCTCGTCAGCGGTAGCGATGAGCCCAGGAGGTGCTCCCAACCGAGCAGTCCCCACTGGTAGGCCGCGGCTCCGATTCCGGCGAAGCCTGCAACGATCGCGACGGTCTTCGGTGCGAACTTCGGTAGCCGAGCGACCCCATAGGTGGCAACGGCCGCCGCGGTGAGAGCCAGGAGCAGCGGAAGAATCGCTGCGAACCCCAGTGAGGTCATCGAGGACGCCAGCGCCGGGGCAGCAACGATCGCACCGATTACAACGGCAGCTACTGGGAGGACGATCGTGCGCACCCGCGGTGAGGCTGCGCCACTGATTGACGCGAATGGCGTGGTGCGTTGGCGGGTCACGGCACCACCGGCGCGCATGAAAAGCCACGCCTTGTAGTAGCCGTGGGCAATGAGGTGAGCCAGGGCCGCGGCCGGCAGTCCAAGGCCGAGCTGAACCGTCATGTAGCCCATCTGGGCGGTGGTCGATGAGGCGAGTTGCCCCTTCACATCGGCGCGCAGACGTGCTGTCCACGTTCCGATCGCCACCGTCGCGATGCCCACGAGGATGAGTCCAAGTAGGACGATCGGCGCAGCTTTAAATAGTGGCCAGGCCAGGACGCCGATGATTCCGGCGCCATTGACGATGCCAGCATGGAGGAGGGCCGAGACGGGTGATGGAGCCTCGGCGGTCTCGGGTAGCCAGCTCTGGAACGGGACGAGTCCGGAGCGCACGATCGCGGCGAGGGCGAACAACAGGGCAACGGCACTCGCGGCGGCTACCGAGAGGTCCGCACTAGCCAGCTCGGCACGGTTGACGGTGGGGAGAACAACGATGGCGACGATGATGCCGACCCACAAGAATGCGTCGGAGATCATTAGGCGTCGACCGACGAATCCGGCGGCAGCCCGCGACGTCTCGGTATTGGTGTGGGCCACGAGGCGAGCGAGCGCGATACCGCTCAGCGTCCAGCCGATCGCAATGATTAGCAAGCTCGCACCGGTCACGAGCAGCGCCAGTGAACCAGTCGCGAGCAGCATCAGCCAACCGAAGCGCTCGGTACGGTGCTGACCGGCGAGGTTAACGATGGAGTAGGTGCTGACGATCCAGGCGATAGTCGCCACGAAGGCGAGGAGGAGAACGCTGATGATGTCGAGGCGTAGCCCAAGGTCGATTCCGCCGGGACCGGCGATCGAGGGCTGAAGTGGGTCGCGGAATAGCAGCGCGATACCGGCAACAATGGCGACGGCGAACATGATGAGTGCAAGGCTTCGTGCCCATTTGAGTACAAACATACGCCGGACATTACATGAACTACTGTTCCGGTATCAAGGTACCGGGTTAGTTTTGCGTACTTTGTGATTCATGTAACTTATCGACAGTAAGGCTAGACTGTGAGACAACGGGAGGGAGTCACCATGGCAGTTCGAAGGTCCGCCTCGCCGGCTCGGGCACCAGAGGCCAGCGAGGCAAATGAACTCAACGCGTCGTCGGCCCCGCGACAATGGACATTCCTCACGAATCATGGGCACGTGCTCGTCTGCCTGAGTCGCAACGCCGATGCACGCATTCGCGATATCGCCGCTGAGGTCGGAATCACTGAACGCGCGGCGCAAGGAATTCTGGCGGAGCTAGAGGCCGATGGCTACGTCACGAAGGTGAAGCGTGGGCGACGCAACCGCTACCGAATCCACCCCGAGCAAACATTCCGCCATCCCGCTGAAGACAGCCATCCCGTCGGGGATCTGTTAGAGATCTTCACTAACCGGAAGTAGCACCAATCGCGTTGAGTTCGCGCTGCATCCCAGATTCCGCTCGGCGGCCGATCACCTGGAAGGCTGCGAGTAACGGCAGATCAAAGATGCGTCGAACCCCATGTAGGCGCAGGTCTGCGTCATACGTCACCGCCGAGCCACGCGGGGTCTTCGCCACCGAGATGATGTCGTAGGACGTGAAGTCGCGGGTCCGCGCTTGCAGGACCGCGAAGCTTGGTTCGATCCACTCGAGCACCTCATACTCCAGCGGTATCCGCCGCGGCCCGAATACTGATTCGACGAGGAACCGCGAACCGACCTCGATAGGCCCGCTATCCAGACGTTTGGCAGCCCCAATCCCGGGATCCCACGCCATGATGTTGCTGAAGTCGGCGATCAGGCCGAAAGCTTGTTCCGGCGTAGCGCCAGATTCGACGGTCGTAGCGAATCGAGCCATGCGGAGCCTCCACAGGTGAACCGGCGAGCGGAGAGTCGCCCGCGCTAGGCGTCCAGCCTACTTCCCGCCGATGTACCCGACACGGAAGCCAAGCCACGGGTACGTCCGCTCGAAGAACGCGTTGTCTTGTGGCTGCAATCCGACGGCCGAGATCCACAGTTGGTAAGCCGTAGAGTTCGGAACCCCGCCGTGTAACCGGCGCCACACTCGGTTGGTTGGGAAGCCGGCTGGCGGCGCGGTAATCGTGTCCGTCCATTCAACAGCGTTTCCGCCCTGATCCAGCGTTCCCCATGGTGAGCGCGTCTTTGCCTGGCCGATAGTGCTGAGGCTGGCCTTGTAGAGCTCTTGGTAGGCGACGGGACTGAGCCCGAGTGGATTGACCGAGTCGCACTCCACGGTTGACAGTTGACTCGGGCACCACGTGGGCGGAGTCGTATCGGGAACGAGGTCTGTCGCCAGCGGCTGGATCGCCGAGTTGGTGACGTTGCCGTTGCCCGGGTTCAGCAGGGTTGAGGTTGGTCCGTCGGCCGTACCTGCACCGAAGACGCCCGGGTTCGTTGGGTACTTCCAGTAGCCGTATTCGCCATCGCCGCCTGGGGAGTAGTACGCCGATTTGATCCACTCATCCTGGCTGGGAACGACGAATCCCTTCGACTTCGTGCGCGTCGCGTTCTTCTTCTTCAGGTTGTACATCCCAGTCTCGGTGACCGGCGAGAATCGAACCGTATGCTTCCTGACCTTGAACCCACCCTTTTCCATACCCTTGGTTTTCGTCGACCCGTTATATAGCGAGTTGACGAACCGGGCTGAGCGCAGGAAGTCGGCGAAACCGTACGGTTTGTTCGCCCACTGCGGGAAGGCAACGCGGTAGTGGTTCCCCGGACGTGCCTTCTTCTTGCGATCAACTTGCCCGTACTTAGGCCACGCCGTGGAGCTCTCTACTCGGCCGTTCCACAGCTTGTGGCGGTTCTTACCGTCTGGGTTCACGACGTTGAGGAATCGAACCCACTCGCCCACGGTGACCTCGTACTGGCTGATCCGGTAGTTGTACGCGACTCTGCCAACGCTTATGCAGTCAGGAATCCCGGCACATGAGGGGTAGATCGCATCGGTGAACGGCACGATGTGGGCGGCCTTGTTCTTCTTGTTCTTGACCTTGACGGTCTTGACTTTGGCTTTGGCTGCCTTAACCGTGGAGCTGCTGGAGTCCCCTCGAGGGGTCGGATCAGCAGCCGACGCTGGTGCTGCCGAGGCAACAGTGACGAAGGCCATCGCCGCGGCGACAGACATGCCGATGCCGACAGTGCGTTGTGCGTGAGCGTTCACGAGAACCCCAAAGAGAGCGGCATGGCTCGCAGTCGAACCGGTGCGTGTAGCGACATCGTGGACCTCCCCGTTGGAATCGGCAACCTGGCGGGGTCCGTTTGAGAAAGATTCTTCATTCGTCCATCCCGAGGGACTGGGACTTTTGTCTCCTGGATCGAGCGCTGCAGCGGAGGATCATGGAGGTAGAGCGTTGTAGCGTCAGGGAGTGCTCATGAGGGAGGGACACATCATGAGTGCAAACAAGAAGCACGAGGGTTCAACCATCGTTGTCGGTATCGACGGATCCGAGCACGGTAACGAAGCGTTGCGCTGGGCGGCGGCCGAGGCAGAACTACGGGACGCCACATTGGTGGTTGCCCAGGCGTGGAGTCCAACGTACGGGGTCATGGCCTCACCATCCGGAGCGATTCCCACTGATGTGTGGTCATCAGAAGACCGCCGTGAAGAGACCAAACGGGAGATGAAGGAGCAAGTAGCAGCAGTGCTAGGCGCGGACCCGTCGGTTCCGGTCACGATCGCCGCTCATCAAGGTAATCCGGCGGATGTCCTGATTAGCACGGCAGAGAACGTGGGCGCCGATTTGCTCGTGGTGGGTAGCCGCGGGCGCGGGGGAGATGACGTTCAGCCGCCCACTGCGGGTGCAGTGGGCGGCTGAACGATAGGTCTGTTGCATTGTTTGTCGCTACCTGTTATCCGTTACCCGGCTCGGAGTTACCGAGTCCGTAGTTGGGCGACGCGATTAGCAATCGTGATTGACTCGCTGCGAGTGAACGCAGCCCACTTCGTCTTAATCTTTGAATTCGCCCGCGATTTGGTGCTGAGGTTAGCGAACTGCACGCGCTGGATCGTCGTCCCGACATAGCGGTAGTTGGTGTAGCCACCCAGATAGATCTTGATGTCACTCGCTGCGCCGGTTCCGATATCGATCGCCACTCGCTGCTTGACAGAGAACCCAGGGGCGCCGTTTGACGTCTTCAACGACTTGACCTTCTGCTTCACTACTGCCGAGAGCGTCACGCCGGGTAGGTCGAATGGTTCGTTAATGTTCTTTGCGCATCGCTTGGTCGCTTTGTTCAGCTTCTTCCAGGCCTTCTTTGCCGCCTTCGGGGAGGTGTAGCCGTAGATGTCGCTGCTGGCGACGCGTTGTTTGATCGGTTCGCCATCAGGGTCGAGCTTCTCAACCAGCGAGACGGTGCTATTCATCTCCTGAGCGGGCCTCTTCCCGAAGACCTTATCGCCCTTGGAGTCGACGCAAATCTCGAACGGGAAGGCTCCCGCGCCTTTGTCGTAGTCGGTCGTGCGACTGGGGTTCTTACTAAACGAGTTCGGAATGTCGCTGAGTTGCAGGGATGCGCGCTGCATCTGACTCTCGGTCAACGGGAGTCCGGTGTCTCCGGCAGTCGCGGGAGCCGCCAGCCCAATCGAGGCAATCATCGCCACCGATCCGAGGGTTGCGGTTCCCAGTAGCGTTGCTTGCTTCTTCATGAGTCCTCCAAGACCGATCGATGCGTACTTCTTATTTGATAGTGCCCGCGATGGGTACTCAGCGCGAGTTGAGCTGCCTGCACGAAGCACGATTGACGGTGAGTCACAAAATCGCCCGGTTTCGATTCGAATTGGGTAAGGGCGGCTGGGACGTCATGCCCGAACGCGATTAGGTACGGTTAGTCCCGCACGACCGGCCGCCTTAGCTCAGTTGGTAGAGCAACGCACTCGTAATGCGTAGGTCAAGAGTTCGACTCTCTTAGGCGGCTCCAAGATCAATTGTGCGGCTCACCTGCGTAAACGCCGGGCTCATTGTGCTGCTACCCATCGGTCCCGGGAGCAGGTTCCGTCTGAGAGGCCACATTTTGGCCACCTTCTTCAGGTTCGGTGACCGACGCAGCGACCTCGTCGAGCGCGTCCGCGACGGAATCCAGTTCGTGCTCAAAGATGTGGGCGTAGATCCCAGCGGTTACCACAATCGAAGAGTGCCCCATCGCTTTTTGAATCCTGCACGGAGTTCCGTCATTCCCGCATTGTCACTGACCGCCACCGTTGCGCCGCGATGGCGCACCGCACCGCCCCCGATGCGGGTTGAGGTCTTCCTCGTATCGGTTCCGAGTCAACGTCGGCATACCTCACTGCCTTAGGAATCCGACAGCCCGGAAGAAATGTACCTGCCGCAGGCGATTTCTCCCAAATGCTCACGCCGATTTGGAGCGGTAGCGCGTCCCTTACCGACACCCCACTCGCGTGGAATAGGCATTCGTCACTGAAAGCTCTGTTCGGGGTCCTGCGAGCTAGTTCCGGTCCCCTGTATTGGCCATGTTGAATTCTTCTCCACAAGCGCGCAGCTCGTCGATTTCGGTTTGCGCGTCAGTCAGGCTCGTTGTTAGCGCGCTCTGGTCGCGATTGTCGATAGCCGAGTCTGCTGCATTCATGGACGACTCGACATCATTGGCTAATGCCGTGCAGCGTTTCGCGATGTTCTGCAGCTCGGAGGGAAGCTGCTGTTGTGCAGCCTTCATCTGGGCAATATCGTTCTTAATAACGGGAAGAGCCGTAGCCAACGCAAGTTGGAGGTCCTCGGGACTTGAGTCCGACCTGCTGACAGCGGCCAGGCGGACACCAACGTCGTTGGCCGCCGTCACGTATTGATTAGCGACTTCTCCGCCAACCGAGGATTGCTCGCTCGCGCTTGTCGCGCAGGAACTGACAGCGACCGCAACGATGGCAGTAGCCGTAAGACCGCGTACCACCGACGCTGTGGTGGTGCGTGCGCTCTTCGAGCAGTGATTATGGGACATGGGGAAGACCTTAGTGATCGCTGGAACGGGATTCTTGTTGATCAACACGCGATGACCACCGATGAGACGGATACTTAGCGCACACCGAGCTTGGTGGCGAGCACCCACCGGGTTCGGTCGCACACTGCGTTGCGGTCCCGAATTAGTGGGTGAGCCTAGCCTCAAAACAGCCCGCATTGATCCAACCAACCGTAACCAGGGGTCCAGCCAAGATAAGCACAAAACCCGCAACGGGAACTGGGGGGACTGCCCAGAGTTTGGTTGACATTCGGGGTGTGTTGTTGATCAAGCCGCTTGGGCGGCTCTGAATAGTGTCTCGAACTGGATCGGGGTTAGCTTGCCGAGACGTCGTTGACGCCTCCTGCGGTTGTAGGTTCCCTCGGTCCAGACGACGATTGCTAGGCGTAGTTCTTCGCGTGTGCGCCAGCGCTGCTTGTTGAGGACGTTCTTTTGCAGCAGGGCGAAGAATGACTCCATCGCGGCGTTGTCGCCGCACGCTCCGACTCTGCCCATTGAACCTCGCAGGTTGTTGTTCTTGAGCATGCGGACGAATGCCTTCGATCGGAACTGGCTGCCCCGATCGCTATGGACGATGCATCCCGGCGGCGGGTTGCGAGTGACGATCGCGTTTCGGAGCGCGGTTGTTGCTAGCGACGCTTTCATTCTCGACCCGATTGAGTAGCCGACGATCGCGCCAGAGAACACGTCCTTGATCGCGCACTTGTAGAGCTTTCCTTCATCGGTCCAGTGCTCGGTGATATCGGTGAGCCAAAGTTCGTCTGGGCCCGATGCGGCAAAATTTCGCTGCACCAGGTCGTCGTGGACGGGTGGGCCGGGCGTGCGGTTCATGCCCCGCTTCTTGGAGTGCACCGACCAAATTCCCTGCTGGGAACACAGCCGCCAGATCCGGTTCTCAGACGCGCAGAACCCGTGATCGGCGAGCTCGTCAGAGATGAACCGGTAGCCGAACTCTGGGTCGTCGTGATGGGCGTCGACGGCCGCATTCGTGAGATGCGCATCGTCCCAGTCCCGCTGGCAGACAGGCTCTTTGCGCCATTTATAGCACCCGGTAGTTGAAAAGTTGAGAACCCGGCAGGTCACCGTGACGGGGATACCGTCAGCGGCAAGGTCACGGACCAGCGGGTAGATCATTTTGGGTTGACATCCCGCGAGAGATAGGCGACCGCGCGGCGCATCACTTCGGCTTCCTGTTCCAACAGCCGGATGCGTTTTTTCGCAACTCGGAGCTGATCGGACTCAGCCTTGGTGACACCAGGTCTCACGCCATCTTCAACATTGGCGATCTTGAGCCAGCGGTGGATGCAGGCTTCGGAAATCCCGAAGTCTTTAGCGATTTGGCTGATCGGCGCTTCGCGCTTGCGGGCGACCGCGACAACGTCACGGCGGAACTCTTCAGGGAATGCTTTTGGCATGACGGACATCCTTCCAGCAAGGACGAATCCTCACAGATTAGATGTCAACCAAAGCCTGGGCAGTCCCGCGTCTCGGAACACGTCTTGGCGACTTCCAACGTATTGCGGGAACGCTAGGCGGTGAATGTTCCAGCGCAGCCGATATCGCTTCGAAAGCAGACCGGTCCAGAAGCCAAGCGAGAGCTCGGCCACCACATGATCGACCGTTGCCGCGGCGCCCTTCTTTTTGGCGTTGCGTTTGGCTTCCTGTAGTTGCTTATCCTGCGGATGGTAGAGCGGTGTCGTGGCGGAGCTCCACCATTCCTGGGTACCGACAGCGGTGGCTAAGGCATCGCTAATTGCGTTGCGGAAGGTGACTTCATAGATGTAGAGCGGTGTCGAGAATGCTTCGGAAACCTGCATGTTGAACGTGACTAGGTCGTGGGCGGCTGCATTGTCTGACCCGCATGCGGCCAAGTAGCTGGCGAAACGAGGCGGCACAACTAGTAGCTGGGGGACAGGAGGCGAGGGGTTGCTAGTCATGACAATCCTTGTTTGTGTTGGTGGTCGGATGAACGGTCTGCAGTGCCGGTGACTTGTCGTTCCGGCGGCATCTTTAACCGGCTGGAATTGATGCGCACACGCGCGCTGCGTGCTACATTTCTCTTGTACGCCCCGGTCGAGGTCTCAGGACTTCCGTATCGGGGCAAAGCTTTTTGGTGTCGTAGCGCCGGACCTGTGTGGTTAATCCGCACCGGGAACCTCCGTCGCTGCCTTCTTGGTCGGTCGGCTAAACGGGGGCAAGAGTCGGTAGTGACGGACCTCTGTGTAACCCACGGCAGTAAACGGGGCTTCCTTAAACGTCACGTCAACGTTGAGTACCCCACGGCTTTGCAGTCCGTTGAGTCCGGCACCCAGAGAGTCGGGGCTGATCCCATACCAGCGCGCGCCGCGCTCGATGTTGAGCTCGAACGTCGGACGCAGAGTTAGCGCGATCAGCAAGACTGCTTTTTCGACGAGGACCAGTGTCCGGTACCAGTGCGCCGGATCGGTCCAATACACGTTGGGTATTTGCAGGAAGGGGTCACGGTTCTGAACGCCAGGCCGAGTGTAATCGCGACCGCTGCCATCCTCGAGTACTAGATGCACTTTGGTTAACCGCCCGTCGCGACTTGTCGTGATCAATTTTCGGTCGCGGAGCCTACGCAGAACCTTGGACACCTGGGGTCCCATCGAGTCCGACATGGGCAAGCCCAACACCCGGCCCCAAAACTGCGAAGGCTGAGTGGTGTCGTAGCCACCGTTGGCGGGGGAGCTAATCAATGCCAGGATCGATAAATAAAGGTCTAGCCCAGTTTCGTCTCCGTTGCGTACGAACGTGGCTAACGGACCCCCCGTGGCATCAATTCCGGGTGCACGCCGCCTCTGGACGAACGCGCTGCGGATCGGGGTGCGAGTACGGCGCGCACGTTCAACTAGCGCCACTACCGTCGCATCCTGGGTCAGAGTCGGTCGCTTGTTCACGCACTCATTGTGACACGCCGATCCTAGATTACCAATCCGTTAACCGTTAATCGACTTATCCGTCTAGCGGGGTCTTTAGAAGACCCCTGTAATGTCCAGTGCAAGACCGAATGCTAGACCCGATTCAAGAACCAATACGCGGATTAGGTGGGCAGAGCTCAACGCTGGATCCGTCTATTCACCCCGGCTGCCCGTCACCATCGCTGACGCCCGACCTTCTCAGCATCTTCGGAAGTGGTCATTCGTGGTGCAAAAAGATCGACGAGTAGCGCATCAGATACAAGGTTCCGCCCGCCCCAATTGACATAAGGTGGGTTATCGGCGCTTTATTACGTTCCCACTCGTTACGTACGTTCTCGCCGATTATTGCTACCGTGACACCCATGACCGAAATCAGCGTGACCGAAGCGCGCACGAAGCTAGCCGACGTCGTCGATGACGCCCGCGTCAGCCACACACCTGTCTATCTGACCAGGCGCGGGAAACGCATCGCGGCCGTCGTCGACGCAGATGACCTCGACCAGCTACTCAGCGCCGCCGAAGATATGGCCGACATATCGGCGGCCGCCGCAGCGCGCAACGACCTCGCACGCGGCGATATCCCGATCCCGTGGGACGAGGTCAAAGCGGATCTCGGAGTGTGATGGTGTGAGCTACACCGTTGAACTAGCACCAGCTGCCGCTCGACGACTCAAAAAACTAGACCCAGCTGCCCGTGCGCGGATCCGCGGCGTCATCGAGCTACTGCACGACAATCCGCGCCCGCCCGCTGCAACCCAACTCGTGGGAGGCGACGGTGAGTGGCGAGTACGCACTGGCGACTACCGCGTCATATACGACATCGACGACCACACCGTGCGAATCCTCGTCCTAGCCATCGGCCACGGAAAAGACGTCTACCGACGACGCTAGTCCGATCCGGGGCTTCCTTAGTCTTTGGCGAGAAATGGTCGATTATGGATGACCATTCCAGCCACCAGGAAATGACATCGGGCGTGAACCTGCCCGCGACTCGTGACCTGCCGTGGACACGAACAGCCGCGGATACTGACTGCAAAGGAACACAAGCGGACGGGCCGTACGACTTCGCGGGGTAGCCGCTTCCCTGCCAGTGAGTTAGCGAGCGCCCGGCCCGTAAGGGGATCCGCTTGCGGCCCGGAAGATTCGACGGCTGGTGGCAGCGGTCTTGAGAGCTCAAGCTAATCGAATCCCTTCGTCTGAGAGGATTCCGTCGTGACGGGTGGAAGAACACCTACAGGATGGCCGATCCGAGGGGCTGGAGCATGAGTATCGGAAGCGTGGTACTTGCGCTGATCGCGGCATTCGTTGTCAGCATCGTCCTCGCTGCGCTCGGATTGAGTCTTACTGGGTTTGAGTGGATTCTCATCTTCGCCGGTCTAACCGCGGCCGCTATGGGCGTCCTTTTTTGGCGCCGTCGAAGAAGATCCAGAAACGCTGATAGTTGAAATGCCCCCAGCTACCTATGTCAGACAACCGGTGCATACGTCCACCGACCCGCTTGCGGCTCGCACAGCAACCCGGTCGGGTTGAGACTGCGTCGGGAGGACGCGGTACGTCCTGCGAGAATGAACGGATGGCTATAGCAGTTCACGAGCTACAGGTGGCGAGTTATAGCCCTGAACGGATCAGTGCTCACTGTCGCCCCTGACATCTGGGCGAATAGCAAGGAGGGTTGGCAACTTATGGGGACCAAGACCAAGGACTGCAAGGGCAGGAAAGCCCCTGATGTCAGGTGTTTCTACTAGAGATGGCCGAAGTCGCCGATCTTCCGGGATGGCCATGGGGCGAAGTTCCCAAAGGCGCGAGACGCCTTGACTGGAGTGCCCGACTCCAGTCGGACCCTGCTGCGGCCTATTGCGATATTCGCTACGCGGTCGTGACTCAGGAGAAGTTGAGCTTCCTTGTGGACGTCGTCACCCCTGAAGAGATTGACTTCGTTGAAGAGGAACGCCCGCCTGCTCCCAAGCGTGCCGAGGACCCGCGTTTCTGGGTCACTGTCGGCGGAGTCGAAGTCGAGTCGATCGGCGAATGGGACGGGAGCGACCTAGAACGGCTGCGCCAGCTCGATCATCCTGAAGTCAGCTTGCATGACTGGGTAAGCCATCTCGGCGATCGCGCAGCCGCAGTCACGATGAGTCCCGTGCCTAGAGGAAAAATCCGATTCAGCGTGCAATGGCTGGCGCGCGGTCTGGAACGCTGCGGCGTCGATTTCGACATGGCTGACGGCTGATCCAAACAAGTTTGTGCTCGCAATCCGCTGCCCGGATCATTCTGTCCGCGCGCGATGAGCCGCACTCCCCTTGGAGTGCGCTACTTGTCGGTTCCTGACAGTTTCCTTAATGGCACCCCTTCTTAGCCAACTCGAACGCCTTCCGCTCATGCGACGGATACCCGTCCACTGCCCGCTCTCAACGCTAGTGAGTTCGGCACCATGTCGCAGCTCGGCCCGCACCCGAATCGGCGGTCAAGACCTTCGCTGGGCTCCGGTCCATCCAGGCAGCACCCAGCCTAGCGAAGACTCGACGCGTCAAAAAAACCTAGCCCCGGGGTATCCACAGCACGATCGTTCTGCGGACTTCGGGCAGCACCAAGAGAGAAGCGGAATCAAAGCTGTGAACGGATCAACCCACCGGACAAAACTAATCGCCGACCCAGACTACGAATACAAGGACTGCCATGACCAGCGCGGCCGAGAACAGGAGCCAGCCGTACAGGTCACGTCGGACGAATGCAGCCAAGGTTGACACGACGACCCCCGCACCCGCTGTTACTTCGAAAACCACATACGACCGGCCACCTATCCCATCAAAACCTGCCCCAGCAAACAGGAGAACATATAGCAAGAGCCCGGCAAGTAGAAACCAACTACTCAAAACAATCGCCGAACAAATCACTGTGCCGACGGTGACGACCCATTCGTGCTCACGCGTCCAGGCCATTCGGCTACGCATTTCGCATCACCTGGACCACTGCTTCCTCACCAATCGTTCGTACTAGGCCGAGCCCTGCACGCAGCGTCATCACGGTGATTCACTGGATCTCCGACCACACATCTGAGTAACTTTCCAGACTTGCACCAAAGTGTTCAATCGTTATGCCAACGACGATACTGAACCACGGCCCCTAGATCGGTTGCGGGCCGCGACCGGTTCGGACTGTCGCTCCGTATGCGGATCGTTCTACGGACGGGATACCTATCGGCCGCCTGTGAGAGTAAGCGTCGGTCAATGATGAGCTTGGATCGCGTGGCGTCGTTGAAACCATAGCCAACCGAACCTACCGATCACACCGGTCGTGAGGCCCGCAGCGAGCATGATGGGGCCTACTAGCAGGCCCCATACCCCTGGTTGGTTTAGCGCATTTGGGTTTCCCAGCAGTGCAGCGATCGCTGCTACTTCGAGGAGACCAATGCAGGCGAATATCAGCCAGCTAGCCAATGACATTCGGAGGTTCCACGGTGCCTGGGCCGGGTCTGCTGCCGTTTGACCCTTAGCGTGGATGAGGGCGCGGCTGCGGTGCAGGGCGACGGCGTTTGCCGTGTCACGCGAGTCGAAAACTTCGTTGTAAAGCTCCATTCGCTCGTGCCGTAGAGGGTTCTTGAGACCCCCCTGAACGACGAGGAATCGCCACCGACGGTCGCGTCTGATCTGCGGGGAGAACAGGTTCGACGCGATCCGACGTTGAACGCTGATTCGTTCAGCAAGGTTCGCGGAAATGAGCCCCGGAGGGTCAAGAAACTCGTCTACCTCCTGGAGGACGCCGACAGATACCACTGACCGATCAGCAAATCGAAGCTCTTGACGGCGCTGCTCCTCGAAGAAGAACAGTCGCACTTCTACATCGTTCGTCACCCAGTTACTCCTGTGTCGCGGACCATCTCGGTGATCATAGATCGCAGGCTCGCTGAGACCTCAACGTCACGGAGTAAGGGTGAGCGCAAGCGGGTCGTTGAGCGGCCGGGGTCGATGCTTCGACAGCTGCTAGCTGAAACGCACTCGACAGCCAGGATTGTTCGACTACTGGTAGATGTCTCGGCGGTGTCCCGCGTGGATTGCCAAGACTGTGAGTGTGTCGTCAGAAATATCGACGATGATCTGCCAGTCAGCGACCCGGTAGCGCCACAGGTCGCCGAGTTTGGATCCGCGCAGGGCGTGGCCGTATTGGCGAGGGTCGTCGGTGTCGGCGATCCGGTCGGCGAGGAATGCGACGATGCGGCGTGAGTCCTGTTTGTCTAGTTTCCTCAGGTCGCGAGCGAAGCTGTCCGTGTAGGTGACTTGATATGTCACGACTCGTACTCAGCAGCGAGATCCGCGAGCGGATGGACAGTGTCTTTGCCCGCACGGACGTCTTCTAGCCGTTTCTCGCCTAAGTAGGTGTCTTCTAAGTCGTCGATATGGGCCAGTAGTGCTTCCCTGGCGTAGAACGACTTCGAGCGCCCGGTGTTTTTAGCTAGCAGAGCTAGTCGTTCTTCAACTTCCTCAGGTACTCGGACAGACAACATGGCAGTACTCCTTCTATGTCACACAAGTATGACATAGAAGGAGCGAGTGAGCCGTACGGCGATATCTGACATTGCCTTCGTTCGACCGCAGCAGGTCCACAGCCGGGCCGTTTGAGGATCGTTCTACGGACCCAGCAGCGAGCGCGAGTTTGCGGCGGCTGGTCATTTGGCGGCGATCATTGGAGGAGTCCATGCCGCGTAGAAGATTCCCTTCCGAGATCGAGATCTGATCTAAATCACCAACCGTGTCACACCCAGAGTTTCAGACAGACCCCCATCTTCACGATTGATTCGTGCAGCAGAAGCGGGCGCATAGGATCCGTTTGGAGACAGAGTCGAGGTGGTCATGACATGTTCCTGACCAAGTTCGAGGGGACCATCGTCAAGTACAAACTGAGGTATACGGTGCTGTGGGTGTGGGGAAACCATAAAGTCAAAACTGGTTGGCAAAATGGCTAGCTGGATCAGATCAGGGTATCTAGCAATCAGCGCGGCAGCGATATTGGCTTGCGTCCTAGTCCTGGGGTTGGCCTGTCTCGCCCTCGTCACGGCGGTCGTGGATATCTCGGCGAGCCATGAGCTTGCAGGAGTGATAGATGTGCGATCCGAATTCTTGGCTGCAGTGGTCAAGATGTCTGGCGCGACCGCGATGGTCGGCGCTGCAGGCTTCGTCGTCTTCACTATTGTCAACGGTCAATCGGAGACCACTCGGCGTCTTGCGTGGCTATTCCTGCTGATTTTTTCAGCAGCTTTGGTCACACGCCCGGCTTGGTTCGGGACCTTTACGCTCATTACGAGCGTGCAAGGACTCTGGGTAATCCTGACGTTCTGGTTACTTCGTACATACCCGAGTACGCCGACAGCCCGTCGACCAGATCGTGCAAATGGATACCCCTAGGCACTGCAAGACGAAAGCGCCGGGCCTGTCAGGAATCTTGTTTATGAGTATTTCTACAGCTGGTCCGCCAAGCGGGTCGACGAGTGGACGCCGATCTGGCGGGTCACAAGGGATCGCTGAGTGGCCAGGACCGAAACATCGGCGGCCGACCACTTGACACGCAGGTTCCCGTCAGGTTTGCTTGACGAGTGGAGGTAGCGGACAGTGCGTTCAAGCACGGGATTAGTCGACCCTCGATCGAGTCGGCCGTTCGTGTGCCCTTGGCCGAGATTCCGCTGGCTTTCGATCGAGACCTCGTCATTGGGGCTGACCACACTGGGCAACTCTTGGAGCTAGTTGTCCTAGATCCTGACGACGATCCCGTTGTTATTCACGCAATGCCACTACGTAGCAAGTACTACCGTTTCTTGGAGAGGTGATCACGATGCCACGAACCCCCGAACAGTTAGCAGCAGCAGCCGCTGAGACTGAGGCGATGCTGGACAGCCTTGATGTCGAGTCGGCTCGACCTGAGGACATCAGCGACCTGCGAGCGATCGCGGCGGCGCTGGACAGCGTCGCCCAAGGAGAAATCGGTCTCGCCGAAGCCGTCGCCCAGGCACGGGCAAACGGGCGCAGCTGGGCCCGGATTGGTACGACCCTGGGGATTTCCAAGCAAGCGGCCCACGACCGATTCGCCAAGCGGTCGAAGGCTGCGTCCTAGTCTCACTTCGGCGCGGACAGCGGCGTTACTAGGGGATCGTGCTGTGCACGGTAGGTACCGTGCGGATAGTAGATGTCGCGGTCCTCCCGGCATCTTCCCGCCAAACTAATCCGTCCGGCGTGTGAGGCCGGAAACACCGTTGAATACGCAAAGCCGCTGTTGCGACTATTCCTTGAAACCCGCCTTGCTAAAAAGCCCTGACGGGACGCACTAACCCGGCGAGATTCTTGCCGCTGGTGAACTGGACGCCGTTGGTGAAGAGCGTGCCCCACGCGTTGGTCGCATCGGACTGCGATGAGGACCAGTAGCCGCCGCCGAAGACCCCCCCCCGCCAACACTCAACCTCTCGGTATACAGCTGGGCAAGTTCTTCCTTGGATGGCAGTGACCAGGCCCCTGCGAACAGGTTCCCGGAGTAGGCGCGGACACTGTTGGCGGCACCCGAGGTACATGCCCCGGAGGCGACCATCAGGTCAGTGTTCGGCTTCCCGGTCCCAATGGCGGTACCAAACGTGCCTGCAATGACCGTTGACGTGTTGCTACACCACGCAATTGATGGGTCAGGCCCCCCCCACGTTGTACCACGATTTTGGGGCTGCCTCCATGTAACGGGAGCCGTCAGCGGCCATCTCGTCGACGTAAAACACCCTCCCACCGCCAGGACCCGTGTCACCCACTATGCATGTGTTCGCCGCGCCGCCGCCATCCGCGCACGTCACAACGAATGCGGTGACAGTAAACGATTGCGACACCTGTGGTGCGGGCGCGTACGTGCCATTACCGGCCTGATCGGCATTGATCGTGCACGTGCCCTCAGATACCAGGGTGATGACACCACTGGTCACGGTGCATACCGGGGCCGTTGCCGTGGTGTAGGAGACCGGCAAACTTGACGACGCGCTCGCGCCAAGGGTTGGGGCCGTCGCGTTGATCGCCGTGTCCGCCAAGCCCGGGAACGTAATCGTTTGCGCAACCAGCGTCACCTGAAACGACCGAGACACCTGCGGTGCGGGCGCGTACGTGGCATTACCGGTCTGGTCGGCATCAATCGTGCACGTGCCCTCAGATACCAGGGTGATGACACCACTGGTCACGGTGCATACCGGGGCCATGGCCGTGGTGTAGTCCACCGCCAAACTAGAAGACGCGCTCGCGGCCGGAACCGGGGCCGTCGCGTTGATCGCTGTGTCCGCCAACACCGGGAACGTGATCGTCTGGGACCCCTGAGTCACGTCGAACGATTGCGACGCTTGTGGTGCCGCCAAGTATTGGGAGTCACCGGCCTGATCGGCATCAATCGTGCACGTCCCCAGCGACACCAACGTGATGACACCACTGGTCACGGTGCACACCGGCGCGGTGGCCGTGGAATACGACACCGGCAAACCAGAAGACGCGCTCGCTGCCACGACCGGGGCCGGGGCGCTAAACGCGGTATCGGCCAGGCCCGGGAAGGTGATTGTTTGAGCGGCGGGGGCAGGGGGTGTCGGGTCAGTAGCAGTCAGGGTCCCATTCACCAGAGTCCAACCGGCAGGAAGCGATGCGGGAGTCCCGAGCAGTCCGCTGGCCTGGATACCGGTCAGATCCGCTCCGGCCAGTTTCGTTTTCTTCACCACACAACCGCGCAACACCGCAGCCCGCAGGTCGACGTTGGTCAGATTCGTTCGCGAGATCACACAATCAGGTAGCGCTGCCGCCGCCAAATCACACCCGGCCAGGTTCGCGCCCGGACGAATCTGGCGGGCCATGCAGTCACGGCCCGAGCGAGTGGTCGCTACCGCTGAACGTGTGGTGCGGGCACTGAGGCTGCGACCATTCTTGGCGGTGAGGTGCGTGACCGTCACATACGCCCGATTGAAACGCTTACTCTTCTTCTTCCCCTGCTGCTGAGACACCGTCAACACCGCATCACCGGCCGCACGAAGCTTCTTGGCTTTCTTCTTACCCAGGTTGATTCGTATCTGCTGCACCCGCGGTGGAGTCTTGGTCTTCGACCGGTTCTTCAACACAACCGGGGCACCCCCACCTGAATCGCCCCGAGTTTCTTAGAGGGTCGTGGCTAACACTCTGTGAGGGTCCCCCCATCTGCCGGACACTTGATTATGCGGCTTGATCTTGCTTGAGGGTGATGGTCTGACTGTACTGCTGTTCCCACTCGATCGGGCTCAAATACCCAAGTGTCGAGTGCAGCCGGTCGCGGTTGTACCAGTTGGTCCAGGTGAAGATCGCTTGTCGGGCCTGGGCTCTGGTAGCGAACCGGTAGCGGTGGACCAGTTCACGTTTCAGGCTGGACCAGAATGATTCCGCTACGGAATTGTCCCAGCACACCCCGGTGCGGCCAACCGACTGACGCATACCTAGCTGTGCGATCTGTTCACGGTAGTCCCCGGACATGTATTGGGCTCCTCGGTCCCCGTGGAAGATCACCCCGGTGGTGTCACCACGGGCGTGTGCGGCCATGGTCAAGGCGTCAGCGACCAGTTCCGTTCGCATGTGATCAGCCATCGAGTATCCGATCAGACGCCTGGATCCAAGATCGATGACGCTGGCCACATATAGCCAGCCCTCATCAGTAGCGACGTAGGTGATATCTCCAATCCAGGCAATGTCGGGGCAGCCGGGCGCGAACCGGCGTTTCAGCAGATCCGGGATCTCAAACGTGTCATCAGCGGGGATGGTGGTGCGCACTTTCGCAGGTTTGAAAACGCCCACAATCGCGTTGACCCGCATGAGGCGTTCAACTTTCTTGTGGTTCACCACCCACCCGAGTCGCTGCAGTTGCGCATGAACCATCGGCGAACCATAGGCCCTGTTCGAGGCCCGGTGAATCCGAACGATCTCG
>Ga0209491_10000554_pt1 | contig 75084 bp, 65 predicted proteins | sample BON02_FD_187213 | JGI IMG/M metagenome (GOLD analysis project Ga0209491, IMG submission 187213) | Freshwater microbial communities from Lake Bonney liftoff mats and glacier meltwater in Antarctica - BON-02 (SPAdes) (version 2) | ecosystem: Environmental > Aquatic > Freshwater > Ice > Glacier...
TATCTTTTTCATCTAAATGCTTATATTTACTCATGTTGTTAGTGCAACGTTTTAGTACCTGGTAGGAAATTACATCTTTTTGTAATTTCCTACCTATTTTTTGTTGCACTTACTACTTGAACTTAGGTACATTGATTTTATCTGAACAAATAGAAGAAAAATAAACTGTATTCCCAATATACTATTGTAGAATTTAGCTCTTTGGACAACCAATCTCCTCATATTTATATCTTTCCCTTATCGTCTCTAGAATATCAAATAATTCTTCTGACTCCATAGAGGTAACCAGCTGCATTCTATATGATTTAATATCTCTAAAGCCTCTAAAGTAACTTCCGTAGTGTCTTCTTGTTTCCAAGACCCCCAAAGCATCCCCTTTCCAAGCGATAGAAGTTTTTAAATGTTTAAGTGCTGTATCAACTCTTTCTTCCACCGTTGGTGGTGCTAAATGAGTCCCTGTCTTCATAAAATGTTTAATCTCTCTAAAGATCCAAGGGTAACCAATTGCTGCTCTACCAATCATGATCCCATCTACGCCATACTTATCTCTATATTCAACACATTTCTCTGGCGAATCAATATCCCCATTCCCGAAAATCGGTATGTGGATTCTTGGATTCGCTTTTACTTTAGCAATTTCAGTCCAATCTGCTTCCCCTTTGTACATTTGCATTCTAGTTCTACCATGAATGCTTAATGCTTTGATACCCACATCTTGCAAGCGCTCCGCAACTTCTTGAATTTTAATACTATTGTTGTCCCATCCTAATCTTGTCTTAACCGTGACGGGAAGGTTCGTAGATTTTACCACAGCGTCTGTAAGGGCCACCATTTTAGGAATATCTCTCAATATTCCGGCTCCTGCCATTTTACAGACAACCTTTTTTACTGGGCAACCAAAATTAATATCAAGTAATTCTGGATTTGCTGCTTCCACAATTCTTGCTGATTCCATCATAGAATCCAATTCTGAACCAAAAATTTGTATGCCTATTGGTCGCTCTTCATCATAGATATCCAATTTCATCACACTCTTCTGGGCATCTCTAATAAGGCCTTCGGTAGAAATGAATTCAGTGAACATCAAATCTGCTCCGTTTTCCTTACACAAAGCACGGAAAGGAGGGTCACTTACATCCTCCATAGGAGCAAGTAATAAAGGAAAATCACCTAATTCAAGTTTGTCAATTTTGACCATAGACCGCAAATATACGTCATCTAGCGAATACTCTACATGCTCAGATGAGATTTTAAAGTATGCCTTATACTTTGCCCTATCAAAAACTTGCACTCTTAATTATTTGATTAATTTTGCAAGCGTATGACGAATCCAAATAAGGAGCAATCGAAAGGTGCTTTAACCAAACAACCTTTACTTATTTTCATTTGGGCTGTTTTGCCTATTATAAGCGTTTTTGGCATTAGCTTGGCGGGTACTACCCCCAATTCTGAAGAATTATTTATAAATAGTTCTTTGATTCAAATGAGTCTTTTGCAAATTGCTTCGGTTACCATCATGTTGATTTTACCTGCTCTTTTAATTTCCTACATCTATAAAAAACAAGTTTTCAAATTTTTAAACCTTCTTAAACTACCTTCTTTAGAATTGATCTTACTTTCCTTGGGAATTATGTTTAGTGCTAATTTTTTCATCAATTACTTATTAGAACTTAACAAGTTTATCCCATTAAGCGATGGCATTGCTGCAAAATTTGAAGCCATGCATAACAATGCGCTAGCCACTCAAGCTTATTTTCTAAATTTCAATGGCAGTTTAGAATTTGCGCTTGTATTTCTAACGATGGCTCTTATTCCGGCTCTGGCGGAGGAGATGTATTTTAGAGGATTGCTAGAAGGCATTTTGCTTGATATGAAGGTTGGTGCTGTTCACGCCATTTTAATTTCATCTTTGCTCTTTGCCATGATGCATTTTCAATTTTATTATTTGTTACCTCTACTATTTATGGGTGCTGTTTTAGGCTACGTCTATTATAGAACTGGTAATTTATGGTTAAGTATGGCCATGCATTTCATGAACAATGGCTTGATTGTTCTGGTCACTTTACGGAATCAAACGGCAAACACCCCCATTGATTTAGAAGCTAATCCACCTATTTATATTTCTGCCATAGGATTGGTTGTTTTCGTATTCCTTATTTATTTATTCCATAAAAAAACCATAAAGAACTAACTTCGCACGGAATGAATACATTAGTAACACGAGCCATAAGCGGAATTATATTCGTTATCATTATGATCAGTGCCTCCTATTTTCAATTAGGATACATTGTATTGATGGCATTAATAACGGCTTTTTGCACTAATGAATTTTTTGATATTACAATCAACTTAAGAGAAGAACGCAGAAACCTTGGCACTGTTTACCGAATCTGGTTAATGGGGACAAATGTCTTGGCTTTTCTCATTACCGCAGCTTTTATGGCTAATCGATTGAGTATAAAGTACATCAGTGTTTTGCCTGTATTGATATTTGGCTTGTTCATTGTTGAATTGTATTCTAAAGCAGAAAAACCGCTCATCAATATCAGTTTAAATTTAAGTGCTTTTGTTTATATCGGCATTCCCTTTTCAATGCTAAACTTCATCGTCTATAGCGATGGACTATACATTCCGGGCACCTTATTAGGGATCTTGATTTTAGTTTGGGTTTATGATAGTGCTGCTTACTTGATCGGCAGTCAATTTGGTAGCAGACCCTTATTTAAACGGATTTCTCCTAATAAAACCTGGGAAGGGTCCATAGCGGGACTGTTAGTATTAACAGCCCTTGGCTTCGGACTAGGATACGTCTTCAAAGGGCTTAGTTCTTTAGAGTGGGCCGTAATTTCTTGGTTAATTGCCTACTTCTCATCCACTGGCGATTTAGTCGAGTCGTTAATGAAAAGAAGTTTAGGAATTAAAGATACCGGCAATATTTTACCCGGGCATGGTGGCTTTTTAGATCGATTTGATGCTTTTATTTTTGTCATACCGTTTATCGCTTTCTATATTCTCTGCTTCACCTAAATAAAAGCCAAACAATTCTTCGTAAATAGTGTTATTTTTGCGCGTCTTGTACAAATTAATATGAAAATTAATAAAAAATACAACATTCATAAAGAAGGGTATAAAATCATACTTGCTACGGTTTTCATCCTTTTAGTTCTTAATATTACGGTAGACTTCATCGATTCTGCAGGATCTTTTCGAATATTTTTTGGGTTCTTATCTTTGGTTTTCTTTGGTTTTGTGGTTGCTTTTTTTCGCATTCCTTTTCGAATATTTAGTCTGCAAAATGACCAGATTATTGCGCCAGCGGATGGCAAAATAGTCGTGATTGAGGAAGTTGAAGAACCTGAGTATTTTAAAGATAAAAGAATTCAAGTTTCTATCTTTATGTCCCCTACAAATGTGCATGTTAACAGAAACCCTATTGCCGGCGATGTTAAGTATGTAAAGTATCATCCTGGAAAATACTTGGTTGCTTGGCATCCAAAATCTTCCACCTTAAACGAAAGGTACACTGTCGTTCTTGAAAATAGACATTCAGAAATATTGGTGCGGCAAATTGCGGGTAAGTTGGCAAGAAGAATTGTAAATTACCTACAAGTTGGTGAACGAGTAGATCAGTGTGATGAATTTGGTTTTATTAAATTTGGCTCGAGAGTTGATTTATTCTTACCATTAAATACAAAAATAAACGTAAATTTAAAGGATAAAGTGAAAGGTGGCATAACGATAGTTGGCACAATTCCTGCATAACCATACTAAACTAGAAAATTATGAAAAAAATTAGCGTATTAACAGTTGTACTTGCTTTAGCAAGTTTCGGTTTTGCCCAAAGCAATACCACAGAAACAAATAGCTCCTCGCAAGAAACAAAAACGGTTCAGCCCGTTGTAGAGACAACGAAAGTAGGTCCTAAAAAACAATTCAATACAGATGCAATTCAGCATAAGGAAGCCATAAAAATTCAAGATAAGAAAGAGATCGTTGCAGAGCCTAAAAATTCTAGATTAAATGCTACTGAGGACGAAAGAACGCCATCAGATTCAGGGAGCAGAGACTAAATTCTTCTTCAGCATAAAAAAAGCCATTCCTAGGAATGGCTTTTTTTATGTTGTGATGAGCCTTTAGATTACTTTAGCTTGTTATTCTAAAAGAAGGTCTTAACTTTGGAATTCATTTAAACCAAATCCAAATAAAGATGATTGACGTTAAGCTATTGGCTACTATCACAGAAACTCCAGGAGCTCCTGGTTTTGAAAATCAAATTCGGAATTTTATCAAAAAACAAGTAAGTCCATTTGTGGATGAGGTAAGTATAGATAGAATGGGTAATTTGATTGCGCTTAAAAAGGGAAAAGATTCTAGTAAACGTGCAATGGTTGCTGCTCATCTTGACGAAATTGGATTTATTGTAACAGGTGTTGACGATAATGGATTTGTTCGCTTCCATACCTTAGGAGGTTTTGATCCTAAAACATTAACTGCCCAAAGAGTTATTGTTCACGGAAAAAAAGATCTGATAGGTGTGATGGGTAGCAAACCTATCCATTTAATGACGCCAGAAGAAAAAGGTAAAAGTTTAAAGACCACAGATTTTTTCATCGATATGGGAATGAAAAAAGCGGAAGTAGTAAAGTATATTGAAATTGGCAACCCAATCACGCGTCAAAGGGAATTGATAGAAATGGGTGATTGTGTGAATGCTAAATCTTTAGATAATCGCGTATCTGTCTTTATTTTATTGGAAGCGCTAAAGGAATTAAAAGACCAAGAAGTTCCTTATGATTTATATGGTGTTTTTACTGTTCAAGAAGAAATAGGAATTAGAGGTGCAACAGTAGCGGGCCATCATATTGCTCCCGATTTTGGTTTTGGTTTAGATACCACAATTGCTTTTGACGTACCAGGTTCTCAAGCTCATGAACAGATTACTAGAATGGGAGAAGGAACTGCTATTAAAATCATGGATGGTTCAACGGTCTGTGATACAAGAATGGTTAGGTATATGAAAGCAACTGCGGATAAGCATAAAATCAAATGGCAAGCAGAAATTCTAACGGCTGGCGGAACGGATACTGCAGGAATGCAAAGAATGTCGAAATATGGAACAATAGCTGGAGCAGTTTCTATCCCTACTCGACATATTCACCAAGTAATTGAAATGTGCCACAAAGAGGACATTAGATTTTCTATTGATTTATTGAAGGCTTGCGTAAGTGAGTTGGATAGTTTCAATTGGGAACACTTATAAAAAATTAAGAACTGCGATTTTGTAATTCTAATAAAAAAATTCGAACCTATGATTAGTTGGAAAGAAGAGAACAATGAATTGGTAAAGAAATTTAAATTTAAGGACTTTTCTGAAGCCTTTGCCTTTATGACAAGGGTCGCTATTTTAGCTGAAAAGCAGAATCATCATCCATGGTGGAGCAATGTCTATAACCAGGTGGAAATACGTTTAACTACGCACGACTCTGGTAACACGATTACCAAAAAAGATAGAGAATTGGCTAAAGCTATTGATGATTTCATAGCTTAAGCTCTTCTTTACCATCCAATTGCATTATCTAATTCCGCAAGCGATATTTGAAGTTTAGACTCTATTTCTGCTTGTTTTTGCATGACCTTCAACATCATAATTTCACGATAGTTAACCAAGAAAAGACTGCTTTCACCGATTTCAAAGATTCGTTTCTCTGCCTTTACTAAATTGCTATTATCCACTACATTCTTTTCGCTGAGTTGCAGTTGCTCATTATAAATTTTAATTTTATTTTTTATACTTTCAATTTTGTTTCTTTGCTTCAATTGGGCAAGGCTGTAATCCAAATCTGCAATCTCTAGTTCCGCCTTCACGATAGCCAAATCGCCCCTTTCCTTTCTAAGAAACAAGGGCATGCTGAAATTTACATTCCATTTATAATTTGCAATATTAAATTGTTCAAAGCCTGTTTCCTTTATCGGTCTTGAGATAAAGTTATAACCCAAATTTAGCTGTGGTTTCAGCATCTCCTTTTTAAGTTTCCTCTCTATCTCCAAATTATTCATTTTGAATTTATAGTATTGAACCATTGGATTGGCCAATGCCAAATCTTCTTCTTTACCTTCCACTTCAGCTAAAACTGCATCTAGATCATTTAATGTAAAAGCTTGAGGAATTGCATCATCATTAAGCTCCGCTGGAATAAAACCTTCCAACCATAAAAATGAGGAAGTCAAAATCGTGCTATTCATAAACTCCAATTCTGCATCTGTCTCTTCAATTTTTCTATTCTGCACTTGTACTAAGGCTTCTAAGGTGTCAATAGCTGGCTTGTCACCAAGGCGATTACTACTTTTTACAAAATTAAAGGTGGTTACGGCGAGCAAGACGCCTTCTTTAGCAATGCCCATTTTTTTGTATGCTTCGTACCATTGCCAATAGGCCGTCCTTGCGTCTAAAACTAAAGTATTTAACAACTGTTGACGCTCTAACTCTCCCATTTGAGCATAGTTCTTTCCTTGCTGTAAATCCGCTCTTCTCTTGTCCATAATCAACCCACGCAATACGGGCAATTCTATTCCTGCACTAATCAATCCACTTAAAGGAAGGTTATTTTCAGGATTAATGAAAATTCCATTATTCCAATTATAGTCCAGCTTCACATCTGCGCCGATCCAGGTAGGAATTCTTAGTCCACCGTTAGCTACCTGAAAGTAATTCTTTCCATCGAATGATTTTTGATCATAGGATACATCTAGTTTAGGGTCAAACCACCCCTTTGCTTTGAGCAATTTAGCTATTCCCTGTGATTCAAGCAACGCTGCTTGCTGGGCAATTGGATGCTCTTGAAGAACCATCAATAAAAAATCCTTCTCACTAACAATCTCTTGCGCAGACATTAAATAAAAAAATAAAACAAACAGGATACTACAACTACTTCTTCTCATTACTGTCATCATTTTTATCTGAAGTCATACTTTTAGCATCATCATAAAAATTGGGCGGGAAACCATTAATCTGTCTCCAAAGCTCATAAGCTATAGTCACTTGGTTTAACAAGGTCATGGCATTAGCACCGGCTCCAACGCGAATTGCTTTAGGCCAAGGCTTGTCCTTGGGGTCGGGAGAAACCAACACCCTATACATATTTTCATCATTTGTAAAATTGTCTATTGCAACAATTAGCCCTCCAAAAGTACCAAAACTAGCACCTTCCCATCCGCTAAACACTACAGCTGGCCATCCATCAAATTGTAAACGAACCCGCTGCCCTTTTACCAATAGGGGTAAATCCATGGGTTTCACATACATTGCTATGGCTAAATCTACCGAAGCAGGCATGATGCTTATAATTGGCTCACCTTCTTCAATATTTTCTCCCACCCCTGTAATAAAGGCTTTGGTTATATAGGCATCTTGAGGAGAAATTACATAATAAAGACCCGAACGAATAGAATAATTTACAAATTGATTCTGCAACTTACTCACTTGTGTTTCTGTATCGTACATGGAAGACATTGATGCATACTTCTCACTTTCCGACTTTGCTATTTTTTCGGCAAACTCATTGTCAACATTATTGTACTCTACTCTAGCATTAATCAACATATTTCTGCTAGTTAACAATTTATTTTCCTGAGAAATATTTTTCGCTAAGGACTCTTGATATTTCATTCGTTTTGTCTCCAAGTCGGTCAGGGATTTCAGTCCTTCATCATACAGTTCTTTCGCTCTATTCAATTGCTCTTCAGCAATTTTCAAATCCAAATTTAAAGCAATCAAATCAATGCTATCGGAAATTATTTTAAGCTTCGCTTGCTCCATATAATTTAAGGTTTGTTGCTTCTTTAATCCTTGATTTTTGATTAAAGCATCAATCTGAGTATCTAGTGCATTTACCTTATCCATATAGGACTTTACACCTAATTCTTTCGCTTTAATTTGACTCTCCACGTTTTGAACTAAGTTTGGATCGAAGTAATCTTCCTTAATTTCTGAAAGCAGGGCTATCGTATCACCCTTCTTTACGAACTGCCCCTCACTGACCATCCATCGCTCAATTCTTCCTGGAATAATCGCTTGAATCGTCTGTGGTCGCTGGTCGGGTTGCAAAGCGGTTACTGTTCCATTGGCACTAATATTTTGGGTCCAAGGCAATAAAGCAAACATAATTAAGATAAGAAAAGCGCCTAAACTCAATTGATAAAGTACATTTGATGTTGGTCGAAGCTTTACCATTTCCAAAGATTTCAAATTCTTTTCTTTGAAATCTCGATCAATTCTATTCTCTGATATATTAAGCATCTAGTATATTTTTAATTTCTTCGTTTTTCTTCAAATCACTGTATTTGCCTTCCCTCTTTATTCTCCCTTTGTCCATAACAAAAATTCGATCACATTTTGAAGCCAGATAAGGATCATTAGAAGAGCTAACAAGGGTCCAAGCTTGTTCCTTGTCGCAGATAAAATCAATGATTTCATGTTTATCTTGGGAAGATAAATTGTTAAAATTATTACCAATTAGCAATAATTTAGGTTTGATAACAATAGACCTAGCCAAGAGAATTTTTTGAATAACACTTTTAGAAAGTGACTTACCCGTTGGTTTAATTATTGCATGCATGCCAAGATTAATATTGTCTAAATAATCATTAAGTTTTACCTTTTCAATCGCCCAGATTACCTGTTCTACTTGAACAGACCTTCTATTTAAAGAAATATTTTCATACAAACTACCTTCAAATATTTCTTCGCTTTCCAAATAAGAACCAATAAAAGTTCTAATTCTATCTAAATTTAAATCGATACTATGATACTCGTTAAATTTAATAGAACCTAATGTTGGCGTGTAAAGCGTACTTACTAAATTGAGTAAACTAGCTTTACCAGAAGCATTTTTACCAATCAAGCAGACTTTCTCACCATCCTCAATTTTAAAATTTATCTCTTCTAAAACTTGTAATGATCTGCCTGGATAATTAAAATTGACATTGCTAAATTCAATTTTCATTCCTGACGTTTCACATTTGAATGTTGTGACATTATTTGTTTGTCGCTCTAAATCCAAATCTGTAATGGTTCCTAATTTATCAAAAGCAGTGAGCACATCATAAATCGTTTCTGCACTAAGAATTAATTTCTCTACAGAAGCCAACACCAAGAGAATAATAATCTCTGCAGCCACAAATTGACCAATATTCATACTTTGATTTATGACTAAGAAGCCTCCAATTAACAACAAAGACAACGCAAGGACGGCTTTAAATCCGATCATACTCCAATATTGCTTCAAAAGAACTGCAAAATGACGTTGTCTAGCATCTAGATAATCTTTAGCAATGCTATCCGCTTTTTCGATATGTAATTCGCTATCGCCGCTCAATTTAAACGAGAAAAGGGATCGAGCAATCTCTTCCAACCAATGCGCTGTTTGATATTTATACTTTGACTCATCAATACTAGTTTCTAGTCCTACTGCAAAGGTTACTCTAATAATCAAAAACAACAAAACAGATATGAGTATGCCCAGTAGAATAAAGAATGGATGATAAAAGGACAATAATAAAAGCCCAAAAGCAATTTGCATTAAAGCCGAGGTAAAATCAATTAATATTTTGGAAAGTCCTTTTTGAATCGTTAGTGTATCAAAAAATCGATTTGCCAATTCTGGAGCATAAAAATGATACATGTCTTCTGACTTAATTTTTGGCAGTCTGTAAGCTATCTCCAGTGCTGATTTGGCATAAATTCTTTGCTGAATTTTTTCCGAAGTTTGAAGTTGCAATACCTGCAACCACCCTGCAAGAATAATACCCCCTACAACTATAAAGACGAGAACTAACCAGCTCGCTGTAACTTGTCCAGTTTGGACAAAAGAAATAATAGATTGAATGCCCAAAGGAAGTGAAAGCGCAACAAAGCCATTGAATATGGCATAAAGGTATATTTTCCTTACGGACTCTCCCTCCGTTTTTAATAAACCTATAAATCGTTTAAGTGGTGAAATTGGATTAATCATAAGATGTCTTATTTAGCAATAGATTTTTTAAGTAATTGAAGAAACATTTCTTTTATTTCAGTGTGACCTTCTTGAAAGTCACTCAAAGTTAAAAAATGATCTGCATAATATTTTTGAACTTGTATCCCTTCTACTACAGTAGAAACCAAGGAATGGGAATAAGGATAATCCGGATTGATTTCTTCAACAATTAATCGAACCCGTTTGCAAAAATTCTTATACGCCTTGAAAAACCCTTCCCTATTTTCTTGATCTACTTCTTTAGAAAAAAAGGCTTTCGAAGATTCGTTAATAATTATCCTCTGTAAAACTTCAATATTCTTGTTGTTTGACAATTCGATTCCATCCGTTGGCATTACAATTAGATGGATTGCCTTGTCTAACTTCTCATTTGGATTTCCTATGTTTGAAGTTAGAAAAAGCAATCTATACTCAAGCCAAGTCCAAAACCAGGACATATGATAAATAAGCAGTTTATGCTTGTTCTCAAAATATCTGTAAATAGAACTTTCCGTGGTGTTCAATTCTATAGCCAACTTTTTGAAATTAAAATTTTCCATTCCCAATTCATCAATCATCACCAGTGATTCTTGAATAATTCTTTTACCTAGGATTGAAGAACTTGGGTCTTTAAGATAAATCTTATCATTTACCTTAATACTAAGGTTATTCATTAAGTGTTCCATTTGTAAAAAAAACAGTATAAATACTAACTAAATCGATAGTAATACTACCATAACTGCGAATTTAATAATAAAGTTCACAGATTTAAGAAAATATTTTCCATTCAAGCAATCCTTCATATGCCATTCCCTATCTTTATACGAGTCTTTAGAATAATAATTTAAGAAAACAGATGCACAAGAGAAACAAGCACAGCGACCAGTACAATTTTGACGAACTGATTCAAGCATTTCCGCCATTGGCAAAATTCGTTGAGAAGAATAAATACGATACGCTTACAATTGATTTTTTCAATCCAAAAGCAGTAATTGCCTTAAATACGGCCCTGCTTAAAGATCAATATCAAATTAACCATTGGCACCTACCCAACGAATATCTTTGCCCTCCCATTCCCGGCAGAGCAGATTATATGCATCATGTAGCCGACTTGTTAGCTGACGATTTAAGAGGAAAAATTCCTAGAGGAAAGCAAGTGAAGTGTTTAGATATTGGCGTTGGTGCTAATTGCATCTATCCTTTGATTGGTTCAAAAGCGTATGGATGGAGTTTTGTGGGTAGTGACATTGACAAGGTTGCCTTAAAAAATGCTCGGGAAATAATTGCTAAGAATCACTTGGAAGATACCATTCTTTTAAAGCATCAAAAGAATGAAGCTCATTTTCTAGAAGGCATTTTACTGGAAAAAGAAATTTTCGCCCTCAGCATTTGCAATCCCCCGTTCCATGAATCAGCTCAGGAAGCGGCTCAACACAATGTTAGAAAGAACAAAAACTTGAAGGACAATAAAACCGCAGAACGTGCCTTAAATTTTGGAGGACAATCACATGAATTGTGGTGTACTGGAGGTGAAAAAAAATTCATACATGATTTCATCAAAGAAAGCGAAGCCTTTCCAAGATCTTGCATTTGGTTCACGACTTTAGTTTCGAAAGAAAGTCACTTAAAAAGCATAGAAAAGCAGTTGGCGAGCACCGCCGCAACGGATTTTCGTTTAATCCCCATGGAATTAGGAAACAAAAAAAGCAGAATTGTGGCATGGACCTTCTATTCTGACAAGCTAAGAAACGCGTTTTTGGAGAGTTTGGGTTAGGGTTCCGAACCCTAAATTTTGCTGAATAGAAAAGAGAATTGAGTGTATCCGTAGATTTACACGAAGTATCACAGACAAGAACGGGCTAAAAAAAGAAATGAGAAATTCGAGCCTTTAAAGTATAAAGTAGCGAAGCATAATGCAAAGCTTGAACTCTAGGAAGTCGGCATGGAAGCAGATGCTATCCAAGCTTTTCAAACCCAACATAACTCTGCAGTGCTTTCGGAATTCTAATGCCATCATGTTCCTGATTGTTTTCAATCATGGCCGCCATGATTCGCGGCAAAGCCAAAGCACTACCATTTAGGGTATGTGCCCAACTCCTATTTCCGTCCTTGTCTTTAAATCTCAGTTTTAGTCTATTGGCTTGGTAGCTTTCGAAATTTGAGATACTGCTTACTTCCAACCAACGTTTTTGAGCTGCACTATAGACTTCTATGTCATAAGTTATACTAGGCACAGAACCCATATCACCCCCACATAAACGTAAGACACGATAAGGTAATTCTAAAGCTTGAACTAAGCTTTCTACATGTGCCACCATTTCCTCCAACAATTCATAACTTTTTTCTGGATGGGCAATTTGAACAATCTCTACTTTATCAAATTGATGCAAGCGATTTAAGCCTCTCACGTGAGCGCCATAAGAACCTGCCTCTCTTCTGAAACATGGTGTATATCCCGTCATTTTGATTGGTAAATCTTGTTCTTCTAACAAAACATCTCTGTATATATTTGTAATTGGCACTTCTGCTGTAGGAATAAGGAAATAGGGGTCTTGCTTCATTTCATACATCTGTCCTTCTTTATCTGGTAGCTGTCCAGTCCCTCTTGCGCTAGCTTCATTTACCAACAATGGGGGTACAATTTCCTTAAACCCAGCTGCAACAGCTTGATCTAAAAAGAAATTGATCATGCCCCGTTGCAAACGAGCACCTTTACCAGTGAATACTGGGAATCCACCTCCAGTTAACTTCACCCCTAATTCAAGGTCGAAAATTTCAAATTTCGTGGCCAATTCCCAATGTGGCAATTCATTGTCTTGAGCCAATACTGGAAATTCTCCCCAAGTTCTTACAATCTCATTTTCTTCAGGCGTTTTACCGTTTGGTACACTGTGATGTGGGATATTTGGAATCTGCAATAATTTATCCTCCAAATCCTGCAGAATAACAATTTGCTCTTCTTGAAATTGCTTAGATTCTTCTTTTAAATCAAGAGTCTGCCCACGCATGATTTCCGCTTCCGCTTTTTTCCCACTTTGAAACAAGTCTCCAATCTCTTTGGATAATTTATTTGATTCTGCCAATACTTGATCGAGTTTAGATTGCGTGGACTTTCTCTTATCGTCTAGAGCAATCACCTCTTTCAATAGCGCACCCGCTTCTTTTATGTTTCTCTTTTGCAATCCTATCACAGCAAGGTCAAAATTCTCTCTTATATAATTCACATCAAGCATCGAAATCTAATATTTCTTGTAAAAATAGTTATTGTATTGTCAATATATAAGGAATCCAGACGAATTTGTTCAAATAATGTTTGCAGAAATAAAAAGTTTGCGTAACATTACACCAGCATAAAAAGCTACGTGTCAGGTCTGGCACTTCAAAACAACTTCAAAAACATTTTTTCGCAAGAAATAATTTCAAAAACAGTCACACACATGTACGATATTTTGCAGCTGAACGATATGCTCGTTCCTGAACTTAAGGAGATCGCTGAAAAACTGAATGTAAAAAACAGTAAAAAACTAGCAAAATCAGATTTAGTTCTCTCCATCCTTGATGCTCAGGCTTTAAACCCAAAAGCTATAACGGAAAGCAACCCTACTCCTAAAAAAACGGAAGTAAAACAACTCTTAAATATTTCAAAATCCGATACCGCTATGGAAGAAAGCAATTCTCCTTCTGAAAATTCAGAAAAGAAACGGCCCAGAAAACCAATGTCAGCGAAGTTGAACAAACCAGAAATAAAAAAAGAAGCTTCTTTGTTTCAAGATAAACCTGAAAAAGAGGAAGACCTTGAAAAGAAAGTAGAACATAAAAAGCCTCAACACAGAAAAGAAGAAAGAGAAGTTCAACCTGATAGAGCGCAGACTACAACAGACACTCCACAAACGGATTATGTTGACCAACCCAAGAAGCAGCCTAACCCGCCAAGAGAGAAGAAACCAGTTGTCAATGCGTTTAATGTAGAGCTAGATGGTGTAATCGGTGCAGAAGGTGTATTAGAAATGATGCCTGAAGGTTATGGTTTCTTAAGATCTTCTGATTACAACTATTTGTCTTCTCCAGATGATGTGTACGTATCTCCTTCTCAAATCAAATTGTTTGGATTGAAAACTGGTGACACTTGCACGGGAACCGTTCGTCCTCCGAAAGATGGCGAGAAGTATTTTGCTTTATTGAAAGTTGATAAAATCAATGGCAAAAATCCTGAAGAAGTAAGAGACCGAGTTCCCTTTGACTATTTAACTCCTTTATTTCCATCAGAACGATTCAAATTGTCAACAAACGATCCTAAAAATTACTCAATGAGAGTAATTGACTTGTTCACGCCTATAGGAAAAGGACAAAGAGGAATGATTGTGGCGCAACCTAAAACAGGTAAAACTACTATTTTAAAAGATGTAGCTAACGCAATCGCCAAAAACCATCCAGAAGCTTACTTAATGATTCTCTTGATTGATGAGCGCCCTGAGGAAGTAACAGACATGGAACGAAGCGTGAAAGCAGAAGTCTTGTCTTCAACTTTTGATGAAACTCCTGACCATCACGTGAAAGTGAGCAATATGGCTTTACAAAAAGCGAAAAGATTGGTTGAATGTGGTCATGACGTAGTCATCCTGTTAGACTCAATCACCCGTCTAGCTAGAGCATACAATACCGTAGCCCCATCTTCAGGTAAAGTTTTATCTGGTGGTGTTGAAGCAAATGCCTTACATAAACCAAAAAAATTCTTTGGCGCTGCTCGTAAGATTGAGAATGGTGGATCACTAACCATCCTTGCTACAGCTTTAGTGGATACTGGTTCAAAAATGGACGAAGTTATCTTTGAGGAATTCAAAGGGACGGGTAACATGGAATTACAATTGGATAGAAGATTGGCTAACAAACGGGTATATCCTGCTATTGATTTAGTGAGCTCAAGCACACGTAGAGAAGATTTATTATTGGAAGAAGACGTTTACAAGAAAATGTTAATTCTAAGAAATCATCTAGGAGATATGAACCCTGATGAAGCGATGAACTTCATTTTAAAGAACATGAGAGGAACAGAATCTAATGAAGAATTTTTAGTTTCTATGAATGGCTAAACTAATATTTTCAGTAAACCTATATTAAACAAAAAGTCCTTTTACACTGCACTTGCAGATCGTAAAAGGACTTTTTCTATTTCATTGGCCTTCCATAAAGCTTTATCTTCCTTCCAACAGCCCTTTTTTAGCAACAAACTCATTGGTATAATTGGCTTTTCTACCTTTTTAACGGCTGGATATTCTTAAAACTTAAAAACCCCATGTTTTAAGCGTTGAGAACTAAAACAAATAAACAATCAAGGCGGTAAAATTATTTTAACAAATTACAGCCGCAGTTTATTAACAAAAAAACTACGCTATGCTTTCTAATTTTTGTTGAATCTTTCTCACTTTATAGGCTTGGTCATCGATGTCTAATTGCTTGAATTTCAACTCGCTTTCAGCTTTCCCTAAAGCTATTTCATTTTGACGAATTAAACTTTCGAAATTTGCAATATCCTGGTGATAGTTTTCATTTTGTTTCTGTAATTTCTTAAAATCCTTTTCTAGTTCCTTCAAGATTTTTTCGGCATCTTCCTTTGCCGCTTGTCCTGCATTTGCCAACTTTAAAACAAACTCTTTTTGTGCTTGCATTTGAAGAACCTTGCTAGACTGATCCAATTGATTCAAACTTATCTCATCCTTTTTCGTCACAATACTTCGTTCATATTGGCTAATGACAGCTAAAAGTGTTTCGTAGCTTGATTCTAAACTTAACTTTTGATTTTCCAACTTCTTAAATTCCTTTTCTTCATCCTTCAATTCCTGAAATACGGCAGTTCTATAACTTTCCAAAGCGAAATCTCGAACAAACTTTTTGGCAGGAATATAAACTTCTTCGTCCATTTCTTTAGAGATATAGCTGCCATTCAATTCAAAAGCCGCGACCAACATAATCTCTCCGTCAAATTCTTTTATGTAACTATATATAGTTAGAAAGCCCGGTGCAATTTTTTCGTAGACCTTGTTTTGGATAGAAACTTCCCCATTCTCATTTAAGGTTTTCTCCTTGGTATCTTCCTTAAGATATTTTTCCCAGTCTTTCTGAACTTGTTCGTAGGATGCTTGAGGAATCAAGGTAACGAAAGCCGGAATCTCTCCCTTCGCAAAGGTTTTTGTTTTGAGAACTACGCTTATTTCCTCTTGTGCTTGTAGCATCGCGAAAGTGGCAAGTAAACAACTTAAAATAAGGTACTTCATGAAATTTCTTTAAGGTATAAATATACAAAATCGTACCAAACTCAATTTCACAAGGAAGCGAGAGCGTTAATTAGATATGATCAAGTTCGAATTAGGCTGCTTGTTCTACTATTTCCTCATTCTTCACTTCATCTGTAGAAGGGAAAAATTTATTTTGGTAAATAATGACTAGAATTATCCCGACACTTATTGCAGCATCCGCAATATTAAAAATAAATGGGAAAAAATATTGTCCACCATAACCAGGAATCCCTTCAGGAATTCTAAAGATTTGCACCGAAATCATATCGACAACATTCCCTTGCATAAAACTTTTATAGCCAGTTCCCCAGGGGACAAATTGTGCTACTTCATAAGTACTATCGCTAAAAACTAATCCATAAAATAGACTGTCAAAAACATTACCCATAGCCCCTGCCAAAATAAGCGACATCACGCCAATGAATAGTCTTGATGCTTTACTTTTGATCAATGTGATGATATAATAAGAGATTACCGCAATGGCAATAATTCGAAATAGCGTAAGACTATACTTTCCCAACTCACCGCCCCAAGAGAGCCCCATTGCCATGCCTTCATTTTCTACGAAGTGCATTTTCAAGAACGAACCTAAAACCTTAAACTCTTCCCCAATAACCATGTGGGTTTTAATCCATACCTTGGACCACTGGTCAACAAGTAGTAAAAGAAATGTAATTGTAAATGCAAGAATTGCTCTTTTCTTCAAGACTTAGCTATTTTGAGATTTCTTAGCTTCAATACTTAGCGTAGCATGAGGAACTATTCGCAATCTTTCTTTCGCAATCAACTTGCCCGTTTCTCTACAAATACCATAAGTCTTGTTCTGAATTCGAATCAATGCTTTTTCCAAGTGACTAATAAATTTCGCTTGTCTCGAAGCTTGTTGACTTAAATATTCTCGCTCCACTAATAACGAACTATCTTCCAAGCCATTAAACTTGTAGTCCGTGTCTGAAGATCCTGTATTTTTTTTCAAGATTTGATCTTGATAATCCTTAAGCTCTATTCTTGCCTCTACGAGCTTACGTTCGATTAATTCTTTGAATTCTATCAATTCCGAATCCGAATAATTTGTTTTTTCTGCTGCTGCCATATCTTTAAATTTTTATGATTTCAAGCTTTAGTTGAATATCATTTACCTCAATCACTAAACCATCTTTAAGAGAATCCACTACTTCGATGTCGTTAGCTAGTATCTCATCACAAATATAATTTTTATATTCATCAAGTGCCAATTTAAATTCAATACTAATTAACATTTTAATCAATATTCGATCTGTCACTTCAAACTTGTGATCCTTTCTGATGTTCTGCACCCTATTAATAAACTCCCTTGCATTCCCTTCAGCTTTTAATGCCTCCGTAATATGAATATCAAGTGCGACAGTCAGCCCTTTACTACTTGCCACTAAAAGGCCGTCTATATCATTGGAGTTGATTTCAAAATCATCCTCATCTAATACTAACTCTTCTCCCCCAATGTTTATCTTATACGTTTTATTTTGTTCAATAAGTCTTATTTCTTCCTGACCAAATTTCGCAAGCTCTGCACTTATGACCTTCATATGCTTCCCATACTTAGGACCCAGCGTTTTGAAGTTTGGTTTGATATTTTTTGAAATAACTCCAGAAGTATCATTTAAGTACTCAATTTCTTTTACATTAATCTCGTTCAAAATGTAATCCTCAACTTTAGAAACTTTCCCTTCTAGTGTATCATCCAAAATAGGAATGATAATTTTAGCAAGGGGCTGACGCACCTTAATCTTTTCCTTTTTTCGCAAGGACAATACCATGGATGAAATATTTTGAGCTATACCCATTCGCTCTTCCAAATCCTTGTCAATACAAGCCGTATTTGCTTTTGGGAATTCTGCAAGATGCACAGATTGAGCTTGGTCTTTTCCACTTACTTGATTTAAGTTTTGGAATAAGAAATCACTAAAGAATGGGGCAATAGGAGCCATCAATTTACTTAAGGTATCCAAGCAAGTATAAAGTGTTTGATAGGCAATGACCTTGTCCTCAGAATATTCCCCTTTCCAAAATCGTCTTCTATTTAATCGCACATACCAATTGCTTAAATTGTCGTCCACAAACTCTTGAATCAATCGTGCTGCGTTGGTTGGTTCGTAGTCCTCAAAACAGGTGGTCACTTCTGCTACAAGTGTATTTAAAACAGATAAAATCCATTGGTCAATTTCTTGTCTTTCTGAAGCTGGCACTTCTTCTTCTTTGTATGAAAATCCATCTATATTAGCGTACAATGAAAAGAAAGAATAGGTGTTGTAAAGTGTTCCAAACAATTTTCTTCTCACCTCATCGATCCCTTCAAAGCTGAACTTTAAATTATCCCAAGGTTGTGAATTAGAAATAATATACCAACGCGTGGCATCCGCACCGTAAGTGTTCAAGGTTTCAAATGGGTCAACTACATTACCTAAACGCTTGGACATTTTTTGACCATTGCCATCCAAAACTAAGCCATTTGCAATTACATTTTTATAGGCGGGTGTCCCAAACAACATGGTTGAAATAGCATGTAAAGTAAAAAACCATCCTCTAGTTTGATCCACGCCCTCTGCTATAAAATCTGCAGGGAAATTGTCCTTAAAAACTTCTTTATTTTCAAACGGATAATGCTGTTGTGCAAAGGGCATACTTCCCGAATCAAACCAAACATCAATAACGTCTTCTTCTCTGTGCATAGGTTTCCCACTTTCAGAAACTAAAATGACTCTGTCGATATAAGGCTTGTGTAAATCAGCCAAAGGTTCATTTTTTGTACCTAGCTTTTCATTTGCTTTTTGCATTTCTCGGTTCAATTGTTCAACTGAACCAATACAGATGAGCTCTTCTCCATCTTCTGTCCTCCAAATAGGCAATGGAATACCCCAGAATCTTGAGCGGGATAAATTCCAATCTTGAAGATTCTCCAACCAATTCCCAAATCGCCCTTTTCCGGTACTCTCAGGTTTCCAATTGATTTTATTATTGTTGGCAATCAATTGATCTTTAACTGCTGTTGTTTTAATAAACCAACTATCAAGGGGATAGTATAAAATGGGCATGTCCGTTCTCCAACAATGTGGATAATTGTGCACATATTTTTGTACGTTATACGCTTTATTTTCTACTTTTAATTTTATTGAAATGTCTACATCAACTGATCGGTATTCCTTTTCTGGAATGTCTTCATAATTCTTAACATACTTACCAGAAAACTCCTCCAAACCATCTACAAATCGGCCTTGTTTATCTACTAAAGTCAAAGAGCCTATGCCATTGGCTTTGGCTACTTTCATATCATCCGCGCCAAAACTAGGTGCGATGTGAACGATTCCTGTCCCATCCTCTGTAGTTACAAAATCACCCAAAATAACACGAAAGGCATCCCCATCTTCTGGTTGGAAATAAGGCAACAATTGCTCGTAAGAAATGCCTTCCAAATCCTGTCCTTTTAGCACCGAAATTATTTTCCAAGGAATTTCTTTGCTCCCTGTCTCATAAGTTGTAAAATCTAAATTTTCATTTTCCGTTTTGAACCATTTTCCAAGTAATTTTTTAGCCAAGATTAAGTTCACAGGCAAAAAAGTATATGGATTAAAAGTTTGTACATAAACATACTCAATCTTCCCTCCAACGGCTAAAGCCGTATTTGAAGGCAATGTCCATGGGGTGGTTGTCCAAGCAATAAAATAAGGGATCGCATTATCCTTAAACAAGCATTCAGATTTCGCATTTCGAACAATCTTGAATTGCGCTACTGCACTGGTGTCCGTAACATCTTTATATGCGCCAGGTTGATTTAGCTCGTGGGTACTTAACCCAGTTCCCGCTGCTGGTGAAAACGGTTGAATGGTATACCCCTTATAAAGCAAGCCTTTGTTGAACAACTCTCCAATAGCCCACCATACCGATTCGATATAATCATTATCATAGGTCACGTATGGATTATCAAGGTCCACCCAATAGCCCATTTTCCTAGTTAAATCATCCCAAATACTTTTATATTCTAAGACTGTTTTTCTACATTCTTTGTTATAATCTTCAATGGAAATTTTTGTTCCAATATCTTCTTTGGTAATACCCAGTTCTTTCTCTACTTTTAATTCTACAGGCAAACCATGTGTATCCCATCCACCTTTTCTCTTCACTTGAAATCCTTGCATCGTTTTATACCTGCAAAAAATATCTTTCACTGTTCTACCAATAACATGATGAATGCCCGGCAATCCATTAGCGGAAGGTGGTCCTTCATAAAAAACGAACGCTTTGCTTTCATCCTTACTTTCTATTGACGCTTTAAAGATTTGCTCTTGTTCCCAAAAGCTTGCAATCTTTTTGTCAATTTCACTAAGATTTAGACCGTCAAATTCAGGATAGAAACCAGCACTATTTGCATTTTTCTGCTTCATGTTTCGTCTTTGTGTTTTAATTAAGTGAGCAAAAGTAAGAAGATTCAAGCTAGAATGTAAAATATAGCGCTTGCAATTACGTTTTTGACTTGATTTTGTTTTTACTTTGTAGCTCATGATTCGATATTTTTATAGCCTTTTTATCTTAAGCATTACCTTTTTCAGCGCAAGCGCTCAGAGCATTGGAGACTGGAGAATGCATATCAATTATAGAAATTCCAATAGCGCCGCTATTGGTGGAAGTCGAATTATTTCTGCAAATGACAAATCCCTCTTGCTCTATGATTTTGAAGATGGAAGTGTGAATACCTTAGATAAGGCTAAAGGCTTGAGCGATTATGGCGTTAGCGCTGTTGCCTATGATGAAACTACGGGTTCATTTGTTGTGGCCTATACCAATAGCAATGTTGATTTAATCAAAGGAAATAATATTATCAACTTACCTGACATTAAGAATAAATTGACTGCAGGGTCTAAAACCGTCAACCAAATCCATACCTACGAAGGGTTAGCTTATCTAAGCACGGATTTTGGCATCGTAGTAATCGATTTAAGTAATGAAGAAGTAGAGAATACCTATATCATTGGTTCTACAGGAAATCAAACCATTGTTCTTGATTGTACGATTAGTCAAGATACTATTTATGCCCTGACCCAAGAAGGACTTAAAAAATCCTACTTAGGCTCTGAAAATCTATTGGATTATAATCAATGGACGCACAATTTCGCCCCGCTCCCGCAGCTTAGCGACATCGAAATGCATGAAGATACCTTGTTCGCTTTAGCAAACGGTCTTTATAGGTATCTTGATGGTGCCTGGCAACTTATCCAAGCCGATAATGGAAGTGAGTTTAAAAATTTACGAAGTTCAGAAAGTTTGTGCTTCATTAGTGACGACCTTCACGTACTAAATTATAATAAGGGCTCAATAGACACCTTAAATACGAGCTTTTTAATCGATCCCTCATTCTGTTTGGTTCACAATGATATTCCATTTTATGGGGATTACAAATTCGGTCTTTTCCAAGGTAGTCAATCCATTAGCACTTTTACTAGCCCTTATACGAATAAGGGTTTTAATGCCACTTCATTTGGAAATAGCGTTGCGATTACCTCTGGAGCTTTCAATTCCAATTTGGATGGTCTAGGAAATGTAGAAGGAGGATTTTATATTTTTGAAAACAATTCATGGAACAACCAAAACATTTACTCCGGTATAGGAACGGCAGTGCCAAGTCAAGATTTGAATCGCATAGTTTACAATTCCTTTAACAACAAATTGTACATCGCCATGTTTAAAGGTTTGATTGAGTACGACTTTAATACTGTCACCATTTATAATGAGACGAATAGCCCCATTGATTCTGCTATGGGCAATGGTTTCTTTAAAAAAGTGAGTGGCGTGGACATCGACAGCAAGGGGAATACGTGGCTTATTAATCCGCAAACTTCCGCCGCTTTAATTGTGAAAACTTTGGATAACAATTGGCTAGAATTCTCCTTAGGTAATGATGATGATAAATTAAATGACTTGTTTATTGACAGTTACGATCAAAAATGGATCCCATTGCGCAATCAGGGTTTAACGGTCTATAAAGAAGGTGAAAATTTAAGTGCAAGCGGTGCTCAAAAAATTACTTTATCAACAAACAGCAATCAGGGAAATCTACCAAACAACAATGTCAATTGCATTACTGAAGACAAAAATCAACAAATTTGGGTCGGCACTGATGAGGGAATCGCTGTTTTTAGTTGCCCTGGAAATGTGCTAGACCCATTGAGTCCATGCAAAATATCAGAACGACTGACGAATACATTGGATGATTTTACAGAATATCTTTTTGAAACCGATGCAGTGACTTCTATTGAAATAGATGGCGCAAATAGAAAATGGATTGGTACAAGCGCTGGAGTTTGGTTGTTAAGCGAAGATGGTAAGAATGAAGTACAAAGTTTCAATACAGAAAATAGTCCCTTACCTAGCAATACCATACTAGACATTTCGGTAAATAAAGGAACTGGCGAAGTTTTTATCATCACAGATCAAGGGATTGTATCCTACTTTAGTGATGCTACTGAAGGTGCTGTAAATCATAATGAAATAAAAGCTTATCCAAATCCTGTTCGACCAGATTACACTGGTTTCATTTCGATTACCGGCTTGGTGCAAGATGCTTTCGTAAAAATCACCGATGCCAGTGGCGTGCTCATCGAAGAAGGTTTCGCCTTAGGCGGCAAATACGTTTGGGATGGCAATGATTACAATGGAGAAAGGGCACGAACGGGAATCTATTATATCTTCAGTTCCAATCCATTAGCTACCGAGAAAGCCGTAACGAAAATAGCCTTTGTGAAATAGGCTGCAAATTGCTACATTTACAAAAGGAATGATTACCAAAGAAACCATAGCGAAGATTAATGATGAAGCGGACATTGTAGATGTCCTCAGCGACTTCATTACACTTAAGAAAGCGGGGTCCAATTTTAAAGCGAACTGTCCCTTTCATCACGAAAAAACACCTTCATTTGTTATTTCTCCAGCTAAACAAATTTACAAATGCTTTGGTTGCGGAAAAGCGGGGGATAGCGTGAAGTTTGTTATGGATCACGAACATTTTAACTATGTAGATGCTTTAAAATATCTAGCACAGAAATACAATATTCCTATAGAAGAAACTGTCCAATCTCCGGAATTCATAGAACAAGAATCGAAGCGTGAAGGCTTATATGTGGTGAATGAATTTGCGAAAGATTTTTTCTCGTTCAACATGCACGAACATGAAGAAGGGAAATCTATCGGTTTAAGTTATTTTAAAGAACGTGGCTTTACAGATGAAATCATTAAGAAGTTTCAACTCGGTTATTCCTTAAATTCTTACAGTGCTTTAACAGATGCTGCGCTTGAAAAAGGTTACCAATTAGAGATCTTACAGAATGCGGGACTAAGTTCCAAAAAAGAAAACACCAAACTCGACTTTTTTAGAGAGCGGGTAATGTTCCCTATTCATGGGGTTTCAGGTAAAGTGCTCGGCTTTGGAGGTCGAATTCTGAAAAACAACGTTAAGGCTCCCAAGTATATCAATACACCAGATACCGACATCTACGATAAGAGCAAAGTGCTTTACGGCATCTTTTATGCAAAAGTTGCCATTCGAAAAGCAGATGAATGTTTTCTAGTAGAAGGCTATACCGATGTTATTTCCCTTCATCAAGCCGGGATTGAGAATGTAGTTTCCTCTAGTGGCACTTCTTTAACGAAAGACCAAGTTCGTTTAATTAAAAGGTATACGGAAAATGTAACTGTTTTGTATGATGGTGATGCTGCGGGCATAAAGGCGGCCCTAAGAGGAATTGACATCATTTTAGAAAATGGCTTGAACGTGAAGGTGGTTTTATTGCCTGAAAACCATGACCCAGATTCATTTGTAAGGGAAAATGGGCTCTCCGGGTTCGAAGAATTCGTGGCAGAAAATAAGAAAGATTTTATCTTGTTCAAGTTAGAATTATTACTGGCAGAAGCCAATAATGATCCTATCAAAAAAGCCGCTTTAGTTGGGGATATCATAGAAAGTATCTCTAAGATTCCCGACGCCATCAAACGTTCTATTTATCTCAAAGAAACTTCTGGTTTGTTAGGCGTTGGTGAGCAAATTCTTTTGAATGAATCCAATAAAAAGAGAAAAGAGATTCTCAACCAACAAAAAAAGGAACAGGACCGAGCAGAAGAAAAATTAGAAGTTGACCATACGGTGGTTGAAGATCTAGTTAAAACGGATGATGACTATATTGATGCAGGTATTAGCATAGAAAAGTATGAGCGAGATGTTATTCGAACTTTAATTGAATATGGAGGCAAACCCTATACGGAGGACAGTTTAACTATCGATTACATTTTAGATCAATTGAATGGGATTCCATTGGACAATGAATTGCATTTAAAATTGGTAGCCTTAGCGCGAAGTTTAAGCGCAACAGAAAAAGTAGGCTTAAGTGACTTCTTTGTGAATCATCAAGATGAAGAAATCAGCAATTTAGCAATTACACTTGTTCTAGGCAATTACAACCGTTATGATACGGAGCTTTCTGAAGGCTGGACGAAGAAGAAAATGTATACGCTGACGAAGAACGATATTTTTAAAGAGGACATCGATACCGAGTTTTATTGGCTGAAATTTTACCGGATTAAGTTGCTTGAAATAGAAGTGATGAAGAGAATGAAAGCCGCCAGTCCAGATGATGATTTCACCAAGCTTTTGCTTATGAAAAAGAAAGTAGATGCTGAAAAATCAAATTTAGCTAAGGATAAGAAGACGGTGGTTACTCCGAAGTGATTGGGTTAAACAAAGCGCAAGTGTCAAAGCGCACGTCATCGCTTCGCTAAAGACTTGCGTTGGCGGGGAATCTTAGGAGTCATTAAGAAAGAGGAATAAACCAATAAAAAATTCCTCAGAATTAACCAGAAGGACATTTATCTTTTAAAATATTAAAAGCCTTTAGTCTTTAACTAAACGACTCGCTGCAACTAGTCGATCAATCTCCTTCCCCAGCGCAATCAATTCTTTAGCAGCATTTGAATTTGCCTTTACCGTTTTATCTAAACTGTTTGTATGGTAGTTCAAATGGAACTGAGGAAAATCGTAATTGTCTATTGGATATTTCTCTGGATAGCTTTCCCATGAAAAGTTGGCAATTTTAGAAAACAAGGCTAAAGCGGCATTTTTTTCAATTCTACCTGAATATATCCCCATTTGATCCACATGGTTTTTACCCTCATAACGCACCTTCCCATCCGCAAAAATCGTGACTTGGTATACCGGACAAGTGCCGTAACAGGGGGTTCGTTCTAAGGAGATCTCCTTCGTGCTATCTATACTTTTACGATTGTTCTTACTTGCCGAACAAGACAAAGAAAACAACAAAATTAATATGCTTAAGATTCTCATAAAAGTAATTTAAGGGTTCTATTCGTATTAAAACAAAAAGCCCGCCAATAAAATAGCGGGCTTTTCAATATCATCAATAAATATTTTACATATCCATATCGTCATAAGAATAGATATACCAGTATACTTCACCGTTATCTAATCTAACTTCCACATCTTTTGCGTCGAATCCCCATGAAGTATATTTATACCCATCTTCAGCAACTTCTTCTGCAGCACCGTATTTAGCTATGAAGTTCGCTTGCATGTCTTTGTAGAATGCATCAGCCTCATCGCTATCATAGTTTCCTTCCGCATCGTAGAAGTATACGTAACCATCAACAGAGTTTAATTTATCGTTTTCGTCAAAATACAAATCTAAGTAATATAGGTTTTCCCCTAATTCCCAATAGTAGTACAAATAACTTTCAGTTTCGTCGTCAAAAGCATCTTTAGGTAATTTTGATTTTACAATTTCTCTAGAATCGCCTAACTCTAAACCTACGAATTCACCATCGTTTGTAGACATTACGTCTGCAAAATAACTAGAATTGTAAGCTGGAGCATCTTCTAAAGCTCCGCCACCACAAGAAGTAATTGTGAATGATGCGACTAAAACTATGCTAAGAATTGATAAGAATTTTTTCATTTTTTAAAATTAAAGGTTAGAATTAGTTTACTGTCCCAAAGGTAGCGAGTTTAAAAGAATTATCATAAAATTATTTTTTGAATGGATTCCATCCCTGCGCTTGAAGTTCATGAAGGTGATTTGCACGGGTTTGCAATTGCAAGCCTTTATCCGCAGCAACGATTTTACCGATAACCGCAATATCAATTTCATCCGTATTCAATTTGCTTTCATCGGCAGCTGAGATTGTAAAGAGCAATTCATAATCTTCTCCTCCACTTAATGCACAGGTAATTGGATCAATATTGAACTCTAAGGCTTGATTATAAGTGTCATTATGAATTGGAACATTCGCTTCATATACCAAACATCCCACTTTAGATTGTTTACAGATGTGCATTAACTCAGAAGATAAGCCATCTGAAACATCGATCATGGAATTAATCTTAACATCCTGTTCTTTTAAAAAGGCGATAATGTCCTTTCTTGCTTCAGGTTTTAATTGTCTTCCCACTAAATATTGATGGTCCTCTAATTTGGGTTGCATTTTGGGGTTTTCTAAATACACTTGTTTCTCTCGATTTAACAATTGCAAACCCATGTAGGCTCCACCTAAATCTCCGCTCACACAGATAAAATCACCCTCTTTTGCTCCATTTCTATATACTAAATCTTCTTTTTTGGCATGGCCAATAGCGGTTATAGAAATACTCAATCCTTGCAGTGAACTTGTGGTATCGCCACCTACTAAATCGACATTGTAAGTATCACAAGCATGCTGAATTCCCGCATAGATTTCATCTAGCGCTTCAACAGAAAACCGATTAGAAATAGCCAAAGAAACCGTGATTTGACTAGGCACTGCATTCATAGCATAAATATCTGAGAGATTAACGATTACCGCTTTATAACCCAAATGTTTCAATGGCATAAAAGACAAGTCAAAATGCACACCTTCTATGAGTAAATCCGTAGAAACTACAGTTTGAAGTCCACCGCTATCAATCACTGCAGCATCATCACCCACTCCTGTTACGGTAGAGGATTGTTGGTTTTTAAAATCTTTCGTTAAATGATCTATTAAACCAAATTCGCCTAAGGCGCTTAAAGGTGTGTGTTTTTCGCTCATCTTGCAAAGATAGCTTTTAGTTTATTTAACTATCTTTGAACATAGAACAAAAAGCGACTTTTGAATAAAAAATCTCTATTTCATCTAAGTATTTTTACTTTGATTGGCTTTAGTCTTGTTGCCTACATCTTATTGCATTTCAGTAAGCGTTTAGACTTTTGGACGATGCTTTCCTTTGATGCTATTCGTTTTAAAAGTATAAGTATTGGCCTAGGGGTAGGTTTGTTGGCAGCAGCGTTGGGTTTGCTTTTAGTCAATTTTCTACCAAGTGGGAAATTGGATAACATGATGGATAACATGATGAAAGAGTTAAATCCTCAATGGTATCATATCTTGTTCTATTCTTTTTGTGCTGGGGTAGGCGAAGAAATTCTATTTAGGGGTGCAGTGCAACATTACATTCAATTGTGGCCAGCGGCCATTATTTTTGTTTTGATTCACGGCTATCTAAATATAAAAGACAAAACCATGTTTACCTATGGTATCTTTCTAATTTTCATATCAGGATCTTTTGGTTATTTGTTTAAATTCCTAGGTATTTATGCTGCCATTAGTGCTCACTTTATTTATGATGTCATCATGTTTGGCTACATGAAGAAAAAAGTACAATCACTTTAGATAATAATCTTTCTCAAAATTAAAAATACCCTATGATTTCAAAGAAAACTCTTGCTATAATAAGCTTTGCTCTTCTACTTGTTTCTTCTTGTAAAAAAGAGGATGTCCCAATTCCATGTGGTGAAAATTCTTATCAAATCGACGAAAGTAAAATTTCTCGTAAAGTCTTAGTTATTGGTATAGATGGGTTCAGAACTGACGTGATGAATCTAAGTAATTCGCCATTTCTACATGCACTTTCTCAAGATTCTTTCACCTATTACACCGGTCAAAATAAAGTGGAATATTATACATCGAGTGGCCCAAATTGGACAAGTTTATTAGCAGGTGTGCATTGGGAAAAGCATTTGGTAATTGATAACTTCTTCTCAGCCTATAATCCTTTAGAATACCCTTCCTTCTTTCATTACATTGAAAATGCCAAACCCGAAATTAAAACGGTTTCTATCAGTCATTGGATTCCAATAAACTATGTGATTGTTGGAGATGAAGCAGACTATAGTCCCATCCAAGCTATTAGCGATCAAGAAGTTGCCGCTAGAGCCACCGCGATTATCAATAGGACAGATAACGTTGAAGGAGATGTGATTTTTCTTCACTTTGACGATCTCGATCATTTTGGTCACGCCAATGGCTTTCACGACACGATTCCTGAATATGTTCAAGCTGTTTCTACTATGGATGGTTATGTTGCAAGTTTGTTAAATACCGTTGAAGCAAGAAGAAGCTTAGGCGAAGATTGGATTGTTTTTATTGTCTCCGATCACGGCGGATTTGGGACGAGTCATTCAGGGTTGCCAGACGAGCCAAGTGTAAATCAAACTATTTTTTATGCCAATCACCCTACCGCAGTATTTAAGACAAACTATATCAGTTCTCAAGCAGATCTAGTTCCAAGTATCTTAGCTTTTCTTGGAATTAAGCATGCTAATTTTGATTGTAAGGCAGATGGCGTTTCAATAATTGAATAGCTAAACCTGAAATATTCATAAGAGTTAAATGAAGAAAGCCCATTGAGTTGAACTTAATGGGCTTTCTTTTTAACTTAAAATTGACTTATTTATTTGCTTCGAATAACTCACTTACTTTATCCCAGTTTACAACATTGAAAAATGCATTGATGTAATCTGGTCTTCTATTTTGGTAATTTAGGTAATACGCATGTTCCCATACATCTAAGCCTAAGATTGGAAAGCCTCCACAACTTACACCTGGCATTAAAGGATTGTCTTGATTTGCAGATGAACAAACTTCTAAAGCGCCATCTTTAACACATACCCAAGCCCAACCAGAACCAAATCGAGTTGCTGCAGCTTTTGAAAAAGAATCTTTAAATCCATCAAATGAACCAAAATCTTTGTCAATTGCTGCTGCTAAAGCTCCTTTTGGTGCTCCACCACCATTTGGACTCATTATTTGCCAAAACAAAGAGTGGTTATAAAATCCGCCCCCATTATTTCTAACTGCCGCGTTGTCTGTGTGGTGTTCCAACAAATGCTCAATTGAATGGGAAGACATGTGTGCGTCTCCAGCAAGAGCTGCATTTAAGTTGTTGGTGTATCCTTGATGATGCTTAGCGTGATGGATTTCCATTGTTCTAGCGTCAATATGTGGTTCTAATGCGTCGTACGCATATGGTAATTTTGGTAATTCGAATGCCATAATATATTTAATTTAAGGTTTAACAATAGATTGTGTACTTGTTATAACAACTTAATGCTATTTAAGTTTCACAAAATACAAATGTATTGAATTGAAATTGTCTCATCAAAAAAATATCAAATAGTCTGAAATAAATTTTACTTTTTATACATTTACTGAAATGAAAAGAAGAGAACTACTTAAATTAAGTGCTTTAGCTACCGCGGGAATTGCCCTAAAGCCATTTGCCCTATTCGCAGAAGAAAACCCATTTAAAGTTATGAAGAGAACCGATTTTGGAAAGGATTTTTTATTCGGAACGGCCACAGCGGCTGCGCAAATTGAAGGAGCTTGGAATGAAGATGGCAAAGGCGTGTCAAATTGGGATGTGTTTTCCGCAAAACATGGAAAGATAAAAGATGGTAGCACTAATAAGTATGCCTGCAATTTTTATCACAAATATCCTGAAGACTTGAAAATGATGCAGGATATCGGTTTTGATGTTTTTCGTTTTTCAACCGCATGGAGTAGAATTTTGCCTTATGGGACGAAGCACGTCAATCAAAGAGGTGTGGATTTTTACAATAGAATAATAGATGCTAGCCTTGAGAAAGGCATGCAAGCTTGGTTGACTTTGTATCATTGGGATATGCCTCAAATTTTAGAAGATAAAGGAGGATGGACGAATCGGGATGTCGTCAATTGGTTTGGGGAATATGTAGATTTATGTGCAAGAAAATTTGGAGATCGCGTGGATAATTGGATGGTATTTAATGAACCTTTAGCGTTTACCAGTTTAGGCTATTTGCTGGGAATGCATGCTCCGGGAAAAATCGGTATCAAGAATTTTTTGAAAGCAACGCACCACACCACGCTATGCCAAGCTGAAGGTGGTAGAATTCTTCGAAGCAACCTAAGTAATGCCAATATTGGAACTACTTTTTCCGCTAGTGCAGTAGAGCCAATAAATGAAAAATACAGAAATCAAAAGGCTGCCAAAACCTTGGATGCCTTTCTAAACCGTTTATTTGTTGAGCCTACATTAGGCATGGGCTATCCCACAGAGGACTTGGCTTTAATCAAGAATATCCATAAACATATGGCGCCGGGAGATGAAGAAAAAATGAAGTTCGATTTTGACTTCTTTGGAGTTCAAAATTACTTCAGAACCGTTGCAGCATTCAGCCCTTTTATTCCCATCCTATGGGCTAATTTAATAAAGGCAGATAAACTGGTGGAAGATAAAGAGACCCAAATTACCGAAATGGGTTGGGAAGTAAGTCCGGAGGGGATTTATCGAATTTTAAAACAGTTCAATGCTTATGGCAAACCCCTTTACGTTACTGAAAATGGCGCAGCTTTTAAAGATACGCTCAATGCAGATGGCAGTGTTCATGACCCTTTGCGTGTTAAGTTCTACCAAGATTATTTAGCGAATGTGCTAAAAGCAAAAAATGAAGGCGCCGATGTTAGAGCTTACTTCCTTTGGACTTTCATGGATAATTTTGAATGGGCAGAAGGCTATGAGCCAAGATTTGGGATTGTTTACAATGAATACGCAACACAAACCCGCTATCTGAAGGATAGTGCGTTGTGGTGGCAGAATTTTTTAAAATCTTAATAGTTTTAAGTGGCCCGATAACTTTCACTCCAAGAATAAAATCCAAACCCCACGGAAGGTCTTATGACCTGCCTTTTTAACCCAAGTTTGCTTCTATACGAACAAGGGGTGTTTTGTGGACAGTCGCTAAGAATAGCCTATTTAAGTGATTCAATATTCAAAAAAGTAATTGTAATTAATTTTCCTTCAACTGTGCATTCTTCCACTGCGTAGGAGTCATGTTCGTATTTTGCTTGAAAATACTGTTGAACGTAGATTTTGAATTGAATCCACTTTCAAATGCTAAGGCTACAATAGTAAGATGGTCGAACTTTTCATCTAACAATCTGCGTTTCACCTCTTCTACGCGATACTCATTAATGAAAGTAAAAAAGTTTTTTCCTACGTCATTGTTTAAAATTTCAGTCAGATGATGACGAGAAATATTGAGTTGCTTAGATAAATCTTGAACCGTTAATTCTGGATTCATATAAGGCTTTTCGCTTAGCATAAAGGTGTAAATATGTGCTATATAAGCTTCTTTTTGCTCATCAGTCAAATTAGAATTCTTATACTTCTCAATTTCTTTGCTCTCGTCTTCCCTAATTTTCGAAACAAATTCTGCATCCTTTTCTTCAGGAACTACCTTAAATAAATAGGGCTGCTTAATACCAAAGTAACTGACTGAAAAAGCGAGTATCGTTAAGAATACATCCGATACATAGGCAATATTAAAATAGGATTTTTGTGCTACAACATTGTAAGTTCCAAGTGCAAAATAGGTCAAATAAGTAAGACCAAAAATAGCTGTAAGAATATACAACCAGTTCAGTTCATTGCTCTCAGAAAAATATGAAAATCTATCTTTCAATTGTCGACGGTGTCGCCCTAAAATAGTCAATGTCAAATAGGTATAATAGCATACTGAACCTGAGAAAGACACAGCATACAAAAGGCGAACAAAGGTGTATCCATCGTGCGTAAACACCATGTGGTCATCAAAAATTAAGTTGCCCTTAAAAAAAGCGAAGTAGCAAACGGTAAACAAAAGAAAAGGTATAAAATGGAAGAAGTCTCTTGACTTAAAGAAAAATCTTCGATACAATAAGTACTTGGTGTATAAAAACAAAAAGGGACCGAAGGTTAAGGGAATCAAACCGATAGAAAACTGATTGTCAAAAAACTCGCCATGCTCCACACTAATCATTAAGATCATCATCTTAAAGGATATGGTTAAAAGCCAGGCCAGCAAAATATAATCAGATCCCTGCTTGTCTCTCTTGGTTAATAAAACCAACGCAACAAACAAAGATTGTGAAATACCTATATAATATAGCGTTTCCGGATTCATGATTTACTTACTTACTCGTGTCCAATTTTGGGTCTTTGCTAAAAAGAAAAAGAATCCGTAAAATCCGGTCAATTTCAACTGGTTTCCCTCCACCTGAATTTTACCGTTGTAAGAGTTCCCCGTTTTATAATTATAAATTACGCCACTCTTCCACATGTCTTTATCTTCAAGATATTCAAATTCCGTCCATACTTCAGATCCAAGTAATCGCCTATTCCGAAGTGTTTCCTCATCGTTTTCAGTATCCAACATCAATTTTGCATTCTCTGCATTAATGTAAACTAATTTACCTAAGTAAACATTATTCCTTTTCAGCACTTCTACAATTTGAGTCTTGTCCTCATTCGACCACCTACCTAATAATCTATCCGCTTCTTGAGCCATCAAAGAGGTCAAGGTAAACAAAGTAAATAACATTATAACTGCGGTTCTTTTCATAAACTATGGCTTTGGCTAAAATAAAAAAAGCCGCTCTATTTAGAACAGAACGACTTTAAAAAAAACACCTTAAATTAAATATGGTTAAATACTTTCGTATGACTCTGTATTGCTAAACCAAAGTAAAATAATCTAACTGACTTAAAATAACTATTTCCCGTTCTGCTTGTCCGACTTGCTAAAGACGAACTGATTGTATATTAGAAATCAATGAATTAAATTTCTTCAAAAAATCCTGTTTTTTTATTTTTTCTTACGCTATCCCAGGTATAGACCTTGCCATTCATGGCAATATAGACCCCGCCTGAAAGTGCCTGTACAAAGGCTAAGGCACTTCCTAAATTGAACAAGGCATCACTAGCACCAAAAGCATAAGGCACCATGGCTCCGGTGAGGACTATCGTTTTCTTTAGATTATGCTTAGCGAGATATTCCGCCGTTTTAACAAGCGTATCTGTGCCATGCGTTATTAAGATTCGATCTTCGTCTGCCATTTCACAGTTGCGTCTAATGATGTCTCGATCGGTGTCTGTCATTTCTAAACTATCCACCATCATTAAGGTTCTTATAGAATAATCTACCGTACACCTTCCTAAATCCAAAATCTCAGGGATATGTGTTTCGGTAAAATGCAAGTTACCATCAATCATGTCGTACTCTTTATCAAAAGTGCCCCCTGTAACTAAAATTCTAACTGACATATGCTAAGCTAATTTTCACAAAAATACGGGCTTAAGCTGAGCTATTGTAATAAATTAGACAAAGCTTTCTATTAACGATACAAAAGTCCCAAAACCACCGCGGTAACAATTGGTAAAGGTATGGTCCCTTTCATTTCCCATTCATTATCCCCATAAGTGCCGAATCGCTTTCGGATTACATTGTCCTCAATGAAGTACTCGTTCTTATAATTATTGTTCCAAAGCTGACGAAGAACCCCATTTTGCCAAGACCATTGTCCTTGAGGATTTCCTCCCCAATAGGGTTTTAAACCACTCCCATCCCAAGACCATTCATCTTGCGTACGGGGATAATTTCTGGGAGCCAACTTATTGTTTTCATAAATCCAGACCATAGGATGACTCATACTTGCCCCATTTGGATAAAGATATTTTCCATCCCACACCCAAACAATCCCATTTCCAAAAACGGGTTGAATAACGGATAGTCCATCTTGTGTGGTATTTGAGTTAGCCTTGATTTGAGCTTGCAAACGCTCCTTCATTTTATACAAATTCCACAAACCATAAAAGCTAGCGTAGATTTGCGCATTACTTACTTGAATACTAGGAATAAAGGCAAGTAAGCTGTCATTTAAAACATTATAAATCGCCCAATTATCTAAATTCTTAACAAGCGTTGCCACAGGATAATCCCTATCTGAAATATTGAAATAAATAACGGACTCTTGAATGCTGAATGGGCTTTCCGCTCCTTTGTTGTTGTAAATTAAGGCTTTTTTCTTTTGAGCAAAGCTATCTAAGGCCAAGGTAAAAAGGATGTCTTTATAGTCGCTTGAATTTCCTTTGAAAACAATATTCCCTTTGGTAGAAAAGACAACTTCTCCCATTCTGTTTTGGACTTTTCCTTCTTGCAAAATAAAAAGCGTGTCTTGTTGTAAATCCAAGACAGGGAGTTGCGCACTTAAATGCCCAATAAAAAATATCCCGATAAGTTTAAGCCAATTCATATAAATCCTCTCTATTTGTCAAATGCCAAGTTTTGATTCCCAATTCTTTTGCAGCAAGAATATTTTCCAACTTGTCATCTATAAACAAGGTTTCGAATGGAATAAGTTCGTGCTTATTTAAAATAAACTGATAAGCAGCGGCATCAGGTTTTCGTTCGCCTATTTCATGAGAATAATACACAAAATCAAAGATTTCATCTAAAGTTTTTAGTTGATGTGCTGGAAGCAGGTGTTGCTCCACATAATCGATGTGTATCTTATTGGTATTACTCAATACGAAGGTTTGATAAGTAGAACGCAAGTTCTGTACCAATTGTATTTTACGAGAAGGAATTTGTATCAACATGGCATTCCAAGCTGCATCTAGTATTTCATCAGAATTTTCTTGGTGACTTAAATTATTGAGTTCTGATCTGAATTCTGCAGGTGTAATTTTACCAACTTCTAATAAATCAAAAATACGGGTTTGTCCTTTTAGCGTGTAAATCGATTCTTTCGGATTGGCAACGAAGGAAGCAAACGCCTTTTCAGTGGCTGCAATGTCTAGATCCACGATCACTTCACCTAAGTCGAAGATGATGTTTTTAATCCCTTTAAGAATTTCCTTCATAAAATACTTGAAATTTTGAGCAATATACTTACTTTTGCAATCCTTTGAAACTATACAAGTAATTGTTTAGTTTTGAAGAAGCAAGCACTGGTCCTATAGCTCAGCTGGTTAGAGCACCTGACTCATAATCAGGTGGTCCACGGTTCGAGTCCGTGTGGGACCACATTAGTAATCAAGGGTTTACAAGGTTTTAACCAAGTAAGCCCTTTTTTATTGCACGTGATTTGCACGCAAATCACGTGCAATAGTTTACCACTTTTTTCTTGATCCTTATTTAATGAGATCAAACATTAATCATATTTCCTTTGAATTAAATACTTAGTAACAGCTCCTGAGCCTTTTAGGTTGGAAATTGAAAAGGTATTGTGGTGCTCCTGCCATTGTTAGGTACTTCATTGTGAAGATTATCATCAATATAAAATTTAATATTCATTCCAGCATAGCGCTCTCGCCATTTGTAAAATGTCGCTTTACTTAACTTATACTCTCTACTGAGGTCATCAGCTGTCTTGCCTTGCTCAAATTCCTTTAAAATCTTTGCAATCTGTGTCGGTGAAAATTTACTCCTTCTCATATTTACTGTTTAAAGTTATTAAATTATTCTACTTTTAAACAGTTCTGTTTTTGGGGAAGCTTACATCAATTATTCTTTGGGAATTTCTTTCGATCGCCTCAGTTTCTATTCTTACTGTTTGATTTTGCTCGATTCTAATTCGACAATAAAACCTTTCCAAAAATTCCTCTTTCGTCATTCTTCAATTTTTTAAGTTGCTTAAACAAGCCAGTACTATTTTAAGAAATATAATTTCCGGCTTCCTATATAACGATCATCCAAGTGAAACATAAGAAAATAAACCCCGTCATCAATATTGTCGATCATTAATTTTTGTTCAATAACTGATGGATTCAGCTTGTGTGTGTTAATTAATTGACCAGTTGTATTATAAATTTCCATGACAAAATTTTCATTTAGCATCGAGAAATAGCGGTTTTGAATGGTTAATATTCCATTGGAAGGATTAGGAAAGATAGTTACATACTTCGATTTGAGATTGTTTTCTTGAATACCAATTACTGAATCAGAGATTGAAACAACTACCTCAACACTGTCTATTCCGTCACCAGCATAAGAATAAAGCGTGAAAAAATAAGACCCTGTATCAGTGAATGTGTAAGAAAGAAAAGTTGGATTGGTCCCAGAAACAGACTCGCTATATGCATAGATTTCTAATGAATCTATAATAGAACCATCTTCGTTTGATATAATAAGGGTAGCATAGCAATAGGTTTCGATTAAATTACTGAGGTATACCGTATTTGCCACGATACTATCTATAGTAAGAGCCGCTGATGGTTCCGCACCTGATGTATAACCACATTTGTCAGCTTTGCAAAACCACCCATCGTTGTCATGATAAATTCCATTTTCTGTAATGCCTCCCAGAATGTAACCCGCTATAAAAATATTCTCATTACTATCACATTTAAGTTTGTAAATATAATCGTGAGTGTTAAATTGATTGTCGTATTTAGATATTAGCCGTTCCCATATTAGAGATCCAGTTGAATCTAGTTTAACAAGCCATCCTGTAGCATTATTACTGGCAATATCATAGTTGTGCGTACTTCCTGCAAGAAGTATTTCTCCGTTTTCTAATAGAGAAATTCCTACAAAGCCATCAAACAAGTTTCCTCTATTAAACTTTTTATCCCAAACAATTGCACCTACATTGTCAGTTTTGATAATCCAAGCTTCAACATCACCATTCATTTTTTCAGTCCATCCGCAATGGTATATATATCCTTGATTATCTATAGAGAGATTATAGTAGAAGTTGCCATCTGATCCCATATCGCCATAAGTTGTGTCCCAAACAATATTCCCAAAAGTATCTATCTCAAACAGGTAAAAGTCTTCAGCCCCAGAACCATAACTAGAAGTGTAGCCAGAAACTAGCAAGTTGCTATTATCTAAAATTTTAATAGCAGAACCTATATCCCAGCCATTACCCCCTATTTGAAACGTGTCGATAGGTTGACCGAGATAATTAAGTTTTGTGATAAAAATGTCATAGTTAATACTAGGGCTTGAATCAATATCCGAAAAACCAAGCACGTAAATTGAAGATTCAGAAATAGCTACATCGTTAAAATTCGTAAAATCACCATAATCCATTAGCATATAATCTATTATATTAAAATTTGAATCTACTTGAATAATGAGTCCATTATTAGTGGAAGTAGTATTTGACGCTTTCTTTTTTGCATTTCCAAATAGAAAGGAATTGTCCATAAATGAAGCTGGGACAAATCCTATATTCAGATCATTAGAATCAATTTCTAACAATTTGTGACTTAATGTATCACGTTGTTCATTGACTTTTATTATCCAAGTATTTACAAAAACAGTATCTCTCCAAAGGGGAGTTTCAGTGCCTCCTATCAGGTAGAAATTATTGTTTTCAGGAATAAAGTCGAATAAAAATTCTCTATTATATTGACTAAAACTAGGTTGTGCGGGGTGAACATATGAAAATGCATAATTGTTGTAAGCATTATTAAATACCTGAGCTTTAATTCCGAAACTCAGGTATATAAAAAATATGATAATAATATATTGTTTCATTATCTTAAAATTACATCTTTTTGTAATTTCCCACCTATTTTTTGTTGCACTTACTACTTGAACTTAGGTTTTCTTATTTAGCCTGTCTAGATTTTGTACTACTCGAATCTCTTGATCTACTCCTTCGCCAAATACATCATCATGGGGACCCCATTATCAAGCATGTCAAGAATTAAGGTATCTTGACTTAGTCGGGCTAGCTTAACTTCTTTTTTCACCAAACCCTCTATTTTGGTCACTAAAAGGTCACCACTAAATTTCCAAGTGCCTTCTTCGTTATAATCGCCTCCTTTATATTCGTATTTGTTTGGCGTAAAATTAAAGTTGACCGAGCCTTTACCAATTTGTTGCATATCTCCATTAGTTTCCCATTGATAACAATGCCATGTTCCCAATAAATCTGACTCATTGTAAACTGCTTCTGGTTCGCAAGCAAAAAGTAAAGAAAGGAAGCTGAAACTTAAGAAAATATTTTTCATGATGTAAGCGTTTTATTCTAGAACGGAAGCTGAAGGTTTATATTATTTTAAGGAATTAGATTCCAAATATTTCTTATCAAACCAAAACGTACCAAATGGTATAATTGAAGCTACCGCAGCTATCGCCATTGTTTTCAATCCCCAGCCCAGTTTTCTCGCTACTGGAAAAATCAATGCGATGTACAACATGAATAGTCCACCGTGGATGGCTCCTCCTATATAATTAGGCGTTGGCATTTCCCAGATGTATTTTAACGGCATCCCAATAAACAGGATATAGAGGTAACTCATGCCTTCTAAGATCGCTACAATACTCATGATGCCTACGATTGATTTTAACTTCTTCATTGCTTGTATTATTTGAAGTGCAAAGATACGATAAGAAGATGGATAGATTGTTAGACTAATAAGGAGATCAGATACCTTCCGTGATGCCGGCAGGGTCCTCTTCGAGAGACCCTGCCGGGGGGGAATTTTAACTTCTTCATTGCTTGTATTATTTGAAGTGCAAAGATACGATAAGAAGATGGATAGATTGTTAGACTAATAAGGAGATCAGATACCTTCCGTGATGCCGGCAGGGTCCTCTTCGAGAGACCCTGCCGGGGGGGGACTTCTTCATTGCTTGTATTATTTGAAGTGCAAAGATACGATAAGAAGATGGATAGATTGTTAGACTAATAAGGAGATCAGATACCTTCCGTGAGGCAGGCAGGGTCCTCTTCGAGGGCCGCTGTATGGGATTAGACGTCTAAAAAAACATTCCTTTAGCTTGTTTTTTGTGATCTTCTTGCTTGCTTCATGTACAAGTCATAATAATGGCCTTTTTGAGCAATGAGTGCTTCATGACTGCCCATCTCCTTAATTTTGCCCTGTTCGATTACGATAATCTTATCACAATTTTTAATTGTGGACAAGCGATGTGCAATGATTATGGAGGTTCTATTTTGAATGACTTTGCTAATTCCTTGTTGAATCTTCGCCTCCGTTAAAGTATCAATTGAAGAGGTGGCTTCATCCATAATTAATATGGCTGGTTCCTTTACAACCGCTCTCGCAAAGGAAACTAATTGTCGCTCACCACTAGACAAACTGGCTCCTTCTTCTCCTACTTCATCATCCAACTTTGTAATCAAATCATCTGCCCCTAAGTCATTCAATAAGACTTTTAACTCTTTATCGTTTGGAATTTTCCTATCAGTTCCTCGAAGACCGAATAAAATATTGCTTCTCAAGGTTCCTGAAAACAAAAATGGACTTTGTAAGATGACCCCAAGTTGCTCTCTCAACGATTGCAAACTTCGTTGACGGTAATCTACTCCATCAATTAACAACTCACCAGATATAGGTTCATAAAACCGACCAATCAAAGCGGTTAAGGTTGTTTTACCGTGGCCGGTTGGCCCTACCAAAGCAATACTTTCCCCTGCCTTAATTTTTAAGTCGAAGTGCTCTAAAATCTTTTTATCCTTATTGTAATAAAACTCGACATCCTTGAATTCAATTGCGCCATTAATTTTCCCGAAATTGCCTTTTGCGTCTTGATCTGTTATATCGTTTTTCTCATCAATTAAGGAGAAGATTCGCTCGCCTGCGGACAAACTATCTTGAGCTAATGCATAGAATCTTGCAATATCAAAAATAGGCTCAAAAATATTTCTAGAATAACCAAAAAAAGCTGCCCAAACACCCAAACTTATACTTGAGATAATAAATAAATTTCCTCCGTACATAATAACAAAAGCTGCCGCGACGGCTCCAGTCATAAAAATCAACGGCACATATAAAGCAGTATACAAAGAAGACTTAAAGGCATAATGATGCATCTTTTTTGTTTGCATTCCATAACCAGCCATCGCATCTGTTTCCTGAACAGTTGCCTTGTTTACTGCAACCCCATTGATGTGTTCTGTAACATAGGCTATCATCTCACTATTTTGCTTTCTGGCACTCCTTGAATATTTCAAAATCAACAAGCGAATTTTCATGGAAACATAGAGTAATAAAGGCATACTCAATAGAACACCTAAAGCCAATTGCCAATTAAAATAAAACATGTAAATAAAGGACATAAGAACCATTGAGATTCCCCAGACTACAGATACAAAACCCCAACTGATTAACTCCGTTACGCGATCTGCATCACTCGTGATTCTAGACACCAACCAACCCGTTGAATTTCTGTCGTAAAAATTGTAAGACAAGTGCTGTAGTTTATCAAACATTGTTTGCCTCAGGTCATAAATAATCCGTTCTTTCAAATTCTCAGCACACCAAATGAAAGCCAAAACTCCAAGTGCCATAACTAACATCCATGCGATAAATTGTAAGGCAATTGGACCGAATTGTTTCGCACTAAAACTATAAACTTCTCCTGCCTTTTGTGCCATACTAATGTCTTTCAAAATCGGCGACAAAACATCATCAATAAAACGCATCCAAATAACAGGCAAGGTGGCATCTGCAATGGCTACAAAACCAACGGCTATAACCAATGAATAAAAAAGACGTGGATAGTTTGATTTGGCTAAGCCAAACAATCGCTTTAAGAAAGGCCACAAAGTGTCCTTTCGATTAAATTCTTTTTCTTGTATATCGTTATTCATTGTTTCTCCTTATTTAGGTAGTCCATACTGCCTACAATTCGCCAATTTCACTTTCCAAAACATTCTGAATGCGATGAATTTGCTTGTAAAAGCTACTTAATTCCAATACTTCTTGATGATTGCCTGAAGCGCTTACCTTCCCTTTTTCCATCACCACTATTTTATCCGCAAAAGGAACTACTGTTAAACGATGACTAATTATCAAGGTCGTTTTTCCTTGCCCTTGACCTTCAATATTTTTCAAAATCTCTCCTTCAGTTCCTGTATCCACTGCAGAAGTTACATCATCAAGAATTAGAATATCTGGATCTTGCAACAGCGTTCTTGCTAAAGAAACTCGCTGCTTTTGTCCGCCAGAAAGCGTTACTCCTTTTTCTCCAACCATGGTATTGTACCCATCAGAAAATATAGTTTCTACTTCCAAGAGACTAGACCAAGCTGCCGCCTCTAAGATTTCTCGTTGCTCCGCTTTCTTTTGCGCATAAGCAATGTTTCCTCCAACCGTTTCTGTGAACAAAAAGGCATCTTGAAGTACTAAGCCTATTTTACGACGCAATACCGATTTGTCAATGCTATCGATATTAATTCCGTTCACTAAAATTTCCCCTTTCTCAAGGTCATAAAATCGCAAGAGCAACTTGACTAAAGTAGACTTTCCACTGCCCGTTGGACCCAAAATCACGACAGTTTGGCCCTTATCAATTTTTAGATTCAAACCTTGCAATGCATAGTTTTCTTCGTTAGGATATTTATACCACACTTCCTTAAACTCTATACTTTCAAAAGCACCAAGCTCAACATGCTCAAATTCATTAGCTTCCTCTTTCGCATCTAAAATTTGCTTAATTCTATCCATGGCGACTAAAGCCATTCCCATTTCTGAAAGCGTTCTTCCCACTTGTCGCAACGGCCAAGCCACCATAACGATATAGGTATAGAAACTCACCAATTCTCCTAGAGAAATAGTTTGCATTAAAACCATGTATCCACCCACCAAGACGGATAAAATTATTTGACCATGAACGAGAAAATCGGAAAGCGGCCAAAAGATGGTATGAAGCTTTGCATGATTCAAGGCCACTTTTAACTTTCGCTCATTCTGTAAATGAAACTTTTTCTTTTCTTCATCTTCTTGGGCAAAGGCTTTGACCACTCGAATACCCGCAATGTTTTCTTGCGTAATGGCATTTAGCTTATCCGCTTCGTCTTCATGCTGCTTCCATACTTTTTGTTCCTTTTTAAAAAACAAAATTGCACTTATCGCAATGAGTGGGGTTGCACAAATTGAGATAAAACCAAAAACAATATTGCCTTTAAACAACCAATAAGACGAGAAAGCAAAAATTGCCGAGAGGCGCAAAACCTCAACCAATTGATTTCCAATAAATCTTCGGATGGTTTCAATATCCCCTGTCGAGCGTTGGATCAATTCTCCTGTTGAAATTTTGGAGAAATAGTTCATTGGCAAGCGTTGAATATGAGCGAATAAACCATTTCTTAAATACTCTGTGGCATCCTCTGTGGACTTGGCATTTATCGCTTTTGCACTAAACACAAACCCAGCTCGGATGAAGGAGATCAGCAAATAAAGCAAGGCCAAAAGAAGAAGCATACTGAAGAATGTTCCCGTACTCCATTTGTCCAGGAACAAAATTATCGCATCTATCACGGCATCACTTTTACCCAACTTAGCACCGCTTGGATTAAAAATAGGCACAACGTAATCAATGGCTACTTGAAATATTTTAGGTTCAAGCATTCTAAAAAATATACCCACAATCAAGAGCAAGGAAGAGGCCACGAAGGACCAAATCCAAGGTTTAATGAGCAGAAATATGTCTTTTATATTTTTCATGGTTTAATTTTTACAAAAAAAAACCGCGAGCGGTCGGCTCACGGTTCATTATATATACGTTATAAGAACTAAATAACACCTAGCCAACAACGGCTATTGCCAAAACCTAATTCAAATGAAATAGTTTTGCCCTCCAATGGTTTATGTGTTCTTTTCCTATTCATTTAAGCGACAAATATAGAAAAGGATTGAATAAGTAGGTAGTTTTAAAGAAATAAAATTCCCGTAGTGTATCTTTACCAAATGCAAAGCACCTTGTATTTATTACCAACCACCCTAGGAGAAAATTGGGCAACTATTCCTGAAGAAGTAAAAGAAATAGCTTCGAACTTAGATATTTTTATTGTAGAGAATTTGCGCTCGGCTAGAAGGCATTTAAGAAAGTTGGGCAACTCGAAAGAATTTGATACCGAAGTAACTTTCTATGAATTAGACAAGCATCAAGCTAATATTGAAAACTTGTTTAATTTCATCAACAAGCACAAAGAGGAGGGTAAACACATTGGTTTACTTTCCGAAGCGGGTAATCCATGCATAGCAGATCCCGGAGCAGGAGCAGTAGAGCTTGCTCACCAACTGGGTCTGATTGTAAAACCTCTTGCGGGTCCATCCTCCATTTTAATGGCTTTAATATCTAGTGGCTTTAACGGGCAACAGTTTTCTTTTAATGGTTATTTGCCTATTGACAATCATGAAAAAAGAGCAGCTTTAAAAAAGTTAGAAAATATAGTGCGTCAAAGTGGCTTTACCCAAATTTTTATGGAAACGCCCTACCGTAATGAAAAATTAATAGAAGAAATGATTCAAACGCTTCATCCCGAAACGAAACTATGCATAGCGGCAGACATCGGTGAAGCAGATGAGTTTATAGAAACCCGATTGATTAAAAACTGGAAACAACATCCTAATTTACACAAACGACCAGCGGTTTTCGTTTTAGGAAGATAGTTTTTAATGAATAGTTGAATAGTTGAATAGTTGAATAGTTGAAATATACTAAAAAAGGACAAACCAAAATTTCAGATAAAAGTTTCACCAAACACCAAAACATGATAGCCATAGACAACAAACTCATTTCTGATGATATTAAAGACAAACATTTTGTGTGTGATTTAGCGAAATGCAAAGGGGCTTGCTGTGTAAAAGGGGATAGTGGTGCTCCGATTGATATGGACGAAATGGAAATTTTGGAAGACGAAGATTTTTTAGAAGCAGTTTTTCCCTATATCACTGAAGAAGGTAGAAAAGCCATTCAAGAAAAAGGTCCTTTCTATTTAGATGAAGAAGTGGGTGAAATGAAAGTGAGTTTAAAGGATGATGATGCTTGTGCTTTTGTGAACTATAAAAATGGTATTGCCCATTGCGGAATTGAAAAAGCTTGGATTGATAAAAAAATCGATTTTAGAAAACCTGTTTCTTGTCATTTGTACCCCATTCGCATCCAATCTTTTCCAGAATATGATGCGGTAAATTATGAAGCTTGGGATATTTGTAGTCCCGCTTGCAGCCATGGCGAAAGCTTGAAAGTTCCTGTTTACAAGTTCACCAAAGAGGCCTTGATTCGAAAATATGGCTCCGATTTTTACGAAAAATTAGAAGCAACAATTGAACATCTAGAAAAATAAATGTTAACCTTTTATTAATGCTTGCTTAAGATGGAAACTATTACTTAACTTTAGCTGAAATTTACCTCTTTAGCTATGCGCACCTTATTATTCCTTGTATTAGCAGCAATTTCTTTTGAACTTTCTGCTCAATTAAATCGCTTTCCTTATATTCAAAGCACCACTAAAAACAGCACGATAATCGCTTGGAAAACTGCCAACGATGTCTTTGGGAAAGTAGCTTATGGATTGTCTGCAAATCAGTTAAATGACACCCTTTTTGAAAACAGTGCCATTAAACGACATGCTTTAGAATTAAAAAATTTAACTCCAGATACCGAATATTTCTACAGAATATTCTCAGGAAATACGGCTTTAGCCACAGAATATTTTAAAACGGCTAGTGATAGCACCGACCAAGAATTTTCTTTTATTCAATATGGAGATTGTGGGTTTAACTCTACTGTTCAAGCTACTATAGGTGCTCTAATGGAAGCAGATGACGCCGAATTTGCAGTAGTATGCGGCGATGTTGATCAAGGCGGTGTGCCTCACATAAGTCAAAGCCAAGGAGGAGATAATTATGATGACATCTTCTTTAACATTTATAACAACGGAACTACTACTAAAATGTTAGCTCATGAATGTCATTTCACCGCCATTGGGAATCATGATGTTTATGCGAATAACGGTGCAACTTATGAGTTGGAGTTCCATTTACCTCATAACAACATGGATAGCACAGAGCGTTATTACTCATTTGAATGGGGAGATGCAAAGTTCATCGCTTTAGATGTGATTACTCCTTTTGACCCAACAACATTTCCACTAAATCAGAAACCGATTAACCAAAGATGGTGGACCGATTTCAGACCTGGATCTGCACAGTATGATTTTTTAGTGAATGAATTACAGTGCAATGATAAAAAATGGGTTTTTGTTTATTTTCACGAAGGGCCTTGGACAAACTATTGGGGAGCCGATTACAATTTGCCGAATGCGCTTGGAGGAGATTATTATCAGTTTGGTGGTAATACTATGGCACGGCAGTATTTGGTGCCCGTTTTTGAGCAATACAACGTTGACTTTGTAATGGTAGGCCATTCGCACTTGTATGAACAGGCAGAAAAAAATGGAGTGATGTACATTACTTCAGGAGGTGCCGGAGATGTAGGGGGTAATATTCTGTACAACAATCACCCTGAAATCTTAAAATCTATAGTGCAGAATATGTATGTAAAATACACCGTGGATAGCAATACCATTTCTTATGATGTTATAAACAAAGACAATATCGTTATAGATTCCTTTAGTCTAACGAAAAACTATACGGCTTATCATGTTGATGCCCTTACTACAAATCCAACTTGCTTTAACGGAAATAATGGTTCCATAAGCTTAACTGTTCAAGGACCAAAACCACCTTACAGTTTAGAATGGTTTGACGGAAGTACAGGGAATACCAAAGCTGGATTAGCTGCAGGTACGTATTACGCCTATGTCAAAAACGCCTATGGTTGTGAGAAAGTGGTATCCCTAACCCTTGAAAATCCACCAGCACTAAGTCTTTCAGTTTTGAGTGAGAACAATAGTTTCTCTTTTTGCATTGGCGATAGTTTAGCGCTTTACCCTAGCACTGCATATGCCAGTTATTTATGGAACAACGGCAAAACAGATTCTAGCATTTTTGTTTCTCAAGCTGGCTCTTATAATCTAAGCGTCCTAGATAGCAATGGCTGCGCTGCTAACATTCAAAACATTCAAATTACGGAAAGAAGTAATCCGAATGCAAATTTTGGCTTTGCCAACAACAACGCGAACTTTAATTTCTTGTGTCCAGATACCAATGTTGATCAATACTACTGGGATTTTGGAGATGGAAATTCAGCAGTGTCTAACTCCAATTTAAGTGTTCATCTTTACGCTAGTAATGGCACATACACCGTTAGTTTGATTGCTGTGAATAGCTGCGATTCTGCTGCCGTAAGTAAGGTCGTTATTGTGAACAGTTATCCTACAGACACTACGGGAATTCAAAGTATTTATGTAAGTGATGCTTTACAAATCATTCCCAATCCTTTCACGTCTTCAGCTGAGTTAAAAGTTAGCGGTTTAGGTTCTAGTCTTCAGTTAGAGATTTACAATCTTATCGGAGAAATAGTAAGAATAGATCAATTTAATGGGGACACCTTTTTATTGGAAAGCAGGAACTTAGCAAAAGGCACTTATTTCATAAAAGTAAGCAGCCAAGATGGAAAACATGCTTACGCGAAGGTAGTGGTTAATTAAGCGCGTCTAACTTATCTTGAGCCTGATTTTTAAATCCAGAATTACCATTTGCTAATTCTTGAAAGAGCTTAATGGCTTCGGCAGTTGAACCTTTTGCTTCCAGTATAATAGCTTTATACCATTTGGCATTATTAGCTAAAGAAGATGACGGTTTTGCAATAACCGAATCAAAATATTTAAGCGAATTGTTTGATTTGTCTAGGGCATAATAACTCATGGCAATATAATATTCAGCCGCTGTTACATAGTTCTTATTATTGATAGCCTCTAGAAAATACTCAATTGCTTTATTGTAGTCTTTAGCGTTGTAGTTAGCCATTCCTATATCAAAAAATGCTTTGTCCGAATTGGTTTTAACAGATTCAGTTATAGCTGGAGATTGCATTTCAGTAGCGCTTACCTGTTTGTTTACTGATTCATCTGAAAGGCTAGAAACATCACTTTCATCAAATTCACTAATGCCAGAGTCTTCCTTAAAGTTATATGAACTGACAGCTGGTGCGATTGCTTTTACTTTAGTGGTTTCTTTGTTTCCAGTTTTATCATCAGCCGAAGGCATTGGTTTCTCGCTTTCTTTTTTTGCAAGCACGTCCTCAATGGGCGCTATCTCTTGCTCAATGTCCTCAACAACATGAATATCTTGAAACTCCGCAATTTCTTGCACTTCAAGTAATTTCGACTGGAGATCCGTTTCAGGTATCGGAAAAGCTTCCGTTTCTATGTCTGAAGTATTCACTGCAACTTGCGTTTCAGTTTTCATAAATTGATTAACCAAAAAGGCCCCAACAATTAAAAGGACGACTGAAGCGGCAATTCTCGATATTTTCCAAATTGGAAATGCATAGCTTCTTTCTTGTTTCTTGCCCGTTTTTTGAGCCACACTTTTTTCGATACTTTTTACCGCAGCAAGCAAAGCCGCTTTATCTTCGATAGCATTAAATCCTTCCAATGCTTCTTTTTCGAAAGCATCTTGTTCCATCGCTTCCTCAAATTGACGAGTTTTCGCTTCACTAAGTGAACCAAACAAGTACTCTTTAAGTGCTTCAGAATTCGTATGATTTCTTTCTTCAGACATTTCCTTCTTCTAATTTTATTTTCAAATTTCTTTTTCCGTTTTGAATATGACTTTTAACTTCCTTAAGAGAGAAAGTTAATTCTTGAGAGATATCTGCATAACTCTTCCCTTCAAGATAAAACATTTTCAAACATATTCTTTGATTGTTTTTAAGACTGGGTAAAAGTGATTCCATTTTGGTAATCATTTTTTCTTTCTCATCTATAGGATGTTGAGACAAGTCAGATTCCATAGTTTCCGACAAAAAAACTTTGTAAAGATCCTCCTTCTGGTAGCGTGAATTCGTTTTCCTAAGTTCTTGAAGGCAATAGTTTTTGGAAACAGTGAACAGCCAAGATTTGAAATTTTCTATTTGATGACGCTTAAGTTCTTGCATCAACAATTCAAAAATGCTCATGGTAGCATCTTTAGCTATCTCGATATCCTTAAAGTACTTGATACATAAACCTAAAACAAGATGCGAATATCTACTGTACAATTCACCAACATATAAATTGTCATGGGAATAGCGAAATCTGTCTATAAGCTCGTTATCCGGCAATTTAGTCAATCCTATTTTCCCCCCTTGGTGCATATTCTTCAAATATAACCATATTAATACAGTATAAAAACGAAAATAATTTATGGAATAGTTAATTAATTGAAACAATACCGAATCGAATAGCGTAACTTATAGAAACAAAACCTACGAAAATGAAAAAAATACTAAACTTAATACTCGTTCTATCCATTGCCTTACTTTCATTCACTTCATCAGGAGAAGAGAATATTTATGAAAGCGCAAACCTTAACTACAACGTTATTAAAACCAGCGGGGTTGTAATAATTACTGTAGATTTAACTGATGTTGCAAGTTACGATGAGATTATCGTTATGCGAAGTGACAAGCCTTCAGGTGTTTTTAGAAATGTAAAAGAATTATCTAAAGAAGATATCAATAACTTAGCAGTAGATCACCAAATCATTGATAAGTATCCATTACCTTCTGCAATGACAAGTTATTACAAATTGCAAACAGTTAATAAAAGTGGGGTATATAGATCATACCCTTGCGTGAAACTGAACACTAAATAAAGATTCATAGTCTTAGTTAAGAAAAGCCATTCCGAATTATCGGAATGGCTTTTCTTGTTTTAGGAAGACCTTAACGAAGCCAACTAATTCTATTCATCAAAGGTTTAAGGACATTCGTATAATTTTCAAGATTGATACTTTGAAGTTCCTCACTACAATCATCAAACCCCAAATTATTATTGTACTTTTTTGCTGCAATATTAGCTTTTTGAACTTTTGCATAAACGGTAGCGAGCTTTCTCTCCTCAAAAGCAAACTTCAGTAATCGCATAGAAGCCAAAACAGGAATTTGTGTTCCCCAATAAGCTTCCTCATAAATAAACAAACCCGCAAAGGCCGCATTATCTTTCTCTTGTAAATCAGATAAATTAATCAATCCTAAAGCTTTAGTTCTATATTCTATAATAAAATAAAAGTCACTTTCGCCAAGGCTAGAAAACCATTTCTGTTGCATTGATTCAGTGATGTATTGATTGAAGAACATAAACTGAACAATTTTCTGATCATTTCTCCATTGGCGCAACATTTCAATATCTCCCTGATCAATTTGTCTCAGTCTAATCTTTGAAAATTCCAGTATCATCGCTCCACGTCTTTGATTTTAAATGGAGGTTTACCCGATTGGATTAAAAAGATCCGGCTAATGTACTCACCTATAATCCCCAAAGAAAAGAGAATCAATCCCGTAGAAAAGAAAATGGAAACAATAATCGCCGTAAAACCACTTTGCGACTCGTTGATTAGCTTCTCATAGATGTAAAAGATACCAAAGCCGAAGGAAAATAGAGAAGAGAGGAATCCTAAATAAGTGATGAATTTTAAGGGTAAAGCCGTGTATGTCAGCAATATTCTAATACTCATTTTAACGAGTAGTATTGGAGAATACCCTGAGGATCCCATTATTCTTTTTTGATGTTCTACGATAGCAAACGAAGTTTTTTTACTATGCCACGCTAAAACTTCATCTAAATAAAAATTGAAATGTTGGTGTTGCAATACCTTCTCAATGACACTTGCATGAATTAATTTAAAAGAAGAGCCTTTAAGAGGAGTGCTGGCAAATTTATTTACAACAGCAGCAAAAAGCCTACTGCCTGTATTTCTAACGATTCCATGTTTTTTCTGTTCATAGATTCCATAAACCAAATCGGCATTTTCTTCCTGCAAACATTTCTTTAGCTTTAGTATTTCAGCAGGTTTATGCTGCAAGTCATCATCCAAAGTAACAATATATTTGCCTTCGGCATACATTAACCCACAGTACAACGCCGCATGTTGACCAGAATTATGTGCTAAGCTTACAAGCACCATTTCTGCTTTCGATTCAGCTTTTAACTCCATCAAGACCTGCCAGCTATTATCCAAACTAGAATCGTTGATAAATATCACTTGATAGGATTCCCCTTCCAACGCAAACTTAATTTCATCAACAAGCTTAGCCAATGAATTGGAGCTATTGTAAACGGGAATAACTAAACTATATGAATACTTATATTCTTGCACTTTTTACACTATATTCAGTAAATGTAGAAATTATTCTTCATTTGTCTATTAATCGGGCAATTCTTGTTTCAGAAGTTGCCAAACTAAATTTGCTTCATAACCCTTTCTTTGCAAAAAGTCGGCTATTCTTTTTCGGGTTATCAGGATATTCTTACTAGAATGAATACGCTTTTTTTTATGGATTAAAGCAATTATTTTGTGCTGATATTCTTCCTCATCTAATTTCATCATAGCAAAATCTATGTCTACCGAAGAAATCTTTTTCTCTCTTAAGCCAGATACGATCTTGTGCTTTCCCCAAGAATTGTTTCTAAACTTTCCATTTGCAAAACTTTGAGCGAAACGGCTCTCGTTTAGAAATTTTTCCTCTTGCAGTAACTCTATATAATATGTTTGTTCATGACTAGGGACTTCCAAATCATTCAATTTTTTCTTTACTTCACTTATTGCACGTTCTCTATAGGCACAATACCTACAAAGTTTTAGAAATAAATCACGTTCTTTGCTCCCTGTTTCCATCTCAAACTATTGTGTAAAAATACAAATTTGAAAAATAAAAAGGCCCTTATCTTACTTTTTGCCGCAAACACCATATCCGGAGTTTCGCAAGGCATCAGCTTAATTGCTATTCCTTGGTTTATTGCTAACCAACTTGGCAAGCCTGGATTATACGGACTTTTATTTCTAGTGGTTACCATTCTGACTTTGTTTTGGGGGCCTTATGCAGGGACTTTAATTGATCGATATGATCGAAAAAAAGTGATGTTAGGAATTCAAACGGTAGGTTTAATTTGTGTATTAAGCGTTGCTTCTTTGGGTTGGTATCTTCAAAATACAAGTTTGTGGATGGCTGCGGCAATCATGATCATTACCAAGTTGATATATAACATTCATTATCCAAATCTCTATGCATTTGCTCAAGAAATCACCGAAAAAAAACAATATGGACGCATTAGTTCAGCCTTAGAGGTTCAAGGTCAAACCACCTTTATGTTGTCTGGAGCTATCGCAGCCTTTTTAATGGAGGGGAAACTTTTTGAGTTTTCTTTCCCAGCCTGGCAAATGCATGAAATATTCATGCTGGACGCTGGCACTTACCTCTTAGGGTTCATTTTGTTATCCTCTATTCAATATGAATCCCTTGTAGTTCGAAATAAAAGTAAAGAAGACAATTTCATAAAACGGCTAAAAAGCGGATTTACTTATCTTCAAGAACGACCGTTAATTTTACTCTTTGGTGCTACAGCAGGTTTTGTGTTTGCAAGCATTTTAGTTTGCAGCTTTTATACCCTGCCAATCTTTATTGACCAATACCTTCATGGGTCACAAAGTGTCTATGGATTTACAGAAGCCGCTTTCGCTTTTGGGAGTTTGATGAGCGGCTTTTTAATCTTAGCTATCTTTCCTAAACACAATCTCACATTGGGTATTGTCATTCTTAGCTTCTTTGCAGGACTGATGTATTTATTTATTGGGGGGAATAAAAACTTTGCATTTCTTTACTTGGCGTATGGTGTTATTGGCTTTGCTAATGCCGGAATTAGAGTTATGCGAACAACGTATATTTTTAGTGTTATTGATAACAATGTTATTGGAAGAACTGGAAGTGTTTTTACGGTAATCAACGCACTTTTTCGAATTCTTTTGATTGGTCTATTTAGTATTCCATTTTTTGCCACGGAGCAAAACATATCTAAAACGATGTATATTTTAGCTTTATTTGTAATTTTAGGATCTTTAATCTTAACATTCTTTTATAAAAAGCTACGAGCCCTAAACCCAAACAATGAACAATAAATACTTCTTCAGTGTCAATCCAAATTCTGGTGCAGGCAAATCGGGTAAAGATTGGCCTCTAATTCAATCCAAACTAACAAAAGCAGGCTTTGATTTTGATTTCGCTATTTCTACCAAGCATCGAGAAAACATTGACCAAGTTAAGCAAGCCATAAAAGATGGCTACAGAAAAATCATTGGCATAGGAGGTGATGGGACTTTACATCATATTACCAATGCAATCATGTCGCAAACAAATGTGCCCAGCAAGGATATTGCAGTTGGCTTGATCTCAATTGGAACAGGCAATGATTGGGTCAGACACCACAACATCCCTACCAATTATGATAAAGCAATTGCGCTAATCAAAAAAGGCAAAACGTCTTTTCAAGATGTAGGAGAATTGAATTATGAAGACGGGATGTCTAAAGAGTATTTCATGAACTTTGTAGGAATTGGATATGATGCTTATGTGGTAGAACATACGGTTGAATTGAAAAAATTTGGCCAAAGTGCCTACTTGTATGGTTTGGTACAATGTTTATTTAAGTTTGAAGCTGAAGAATTGCGCATTGAGGTTGACGGCAAAGAGGTTTTGAATGGCGGGGTATATATGATGATTGCTGGATTAGGTAAATATGCTGGAGGTGGTATGAAGCTCTCCAAGGACGCAATAATAAATGATGGATTTTTTGACTTAACAATTGGCAAGGATCTAAGCAAAGCTGAAATTATCATGATGGTTCACAAACTATTTAATGGCAATTATGTTCAGCATGCGAAAGTTGAAACGATGAGATGCAAACACATTAAAGTTTGGGCAAAGAAAAAGGATTTTGTAAAAGCCGAAGCAGACGGAGAGTTAATTGGCACCGGAAGTTTTGAAATCAGTCTACATGATAAGGCCCTAAAAGTATTTATTCCCTAATGGTTGAATCTTTAAAATCGCATGAGTCTTTTATGAAAATGGCTCTTAGCTTGGCTGAGCAAGCTAAAGAAGAAGGGGAAGTTCCCGTTGGTGCCGTGATTGTATATAAGAACATGGTGATTGGAAAAGGCTATAATCAAACTGAAAAATTGAAGGATGCTACGGCACATGCTGAGATGATTGCTATCACTGCTGCCGCTGAATATTTAAATAGTAAATATCTCAAAGATTGCATCTTGTACGTTAGCTTAGAACCTTGTTTGATGTGCGGGGGGGCTGCCATGTGGAGTCAGCTCGACCACCTTGTATTTGGAGCATCGGATAATGAAAGAGGATGTGTTAGCGCCGGAAAACATTTGCTACCTAAAAAAACGAAAATTGTTAAAGGTATTCTTGAAGCACAATGCAGCGCCCTAGTGAAACAATTTTTTATAGATAAACGATCCTAAATCAAATCCGAAGCATTCCCTTTATCAGGTGTATATTTAATTGATTAACTTTGCCTTAATAAACCACAGTATATGTCTAAAAATGAAGTCTATTATTCAGATTATTTGCAACTCAACAAAATATTAGATGCTCAAATGCCTGAAAGCAAACTTGCAGGGAATGAAGCTCATGATGAAATGTTGTTTATTATTATACATCAGACTTATGAATTGTGGTTCAAGCAGGTTTTGCATGAAATTACATCCGTAACTAAAATTTTCAGCCAAGATCGGATTGTAGATACTTCTCCCGATTTGCAAGTAGCTGTTCATCGCTTGAAAAGAGTGGTGAAAATTTTAGAAATCGCGGTGAAACAAGTAGATGTTATTGAAACCATGACACCCCTCGACTTCTTAGATTTTCGAGATATGTTGCGTCCCGCTTCTGGATTTCAAAGCATCCAATTCAAACAAATCGAAGCCATGTTGGGGTTGAAAATGGAAGAACGGTTTGGGAAAGAGTATTATACTTCTCAATTAAAACCGGAGGATAAAAAGTTTATCGAAGGTTTAGAGCATAACAAAACGTTTATTGAACTACTCAATGATTGGTTGGAAAGAATGCCTTTCTGGGGTGGAGATGAATATTGGGACAGTTATTTTCAAAAATACCCAAAAGACGATTCAGACATTCACGTATTTTGGCAAGACTATCTGAATATTTACGAAGGCAGTTTATCCGAAAGAGAAAAACAAAACGTAGAACGATTTAAAGCGGTTTGTTTTGGCGAAGGCAACTTAGAACGCAGATTAAGTCCTAAGGCGAATAGAGCAGCTTTATTCATTATCCTTTATAGAGATTATCCTATTCTTCAAATGCCTTATCAATTATTAAATACCCTTCTTGACATTGACGAACAAATGGCCACGTGGAGATTTAGACATATAAACATGGTACATAGGATGATTGGCCTTCGCGTAGGTACTGGTGGTAGCACAGGCAAAGACTATCTTCAATCTGCACTTAACAAGCATTATATATTTAAAGAAATCGCTGAGTTAACCTCCTTTTTAGTAGAACGCACTAAGCTGCCGAAACTTGATGATGATTTAGTATCCGCTTTAAGTTATGGAGTAAAGTATTAAATTAGCTTTATGAAAAGACTCTTATGCTTCATGGTATTGTTTTCAAATGCTATCGTTTATGGGCAATCAGAAGAAATTCAACTTAGCATTCATTTGAAGAATGATGATGTTTTAACCGGCACTAGTGAATTGAGAACCCTTGTTTATAAAACCGATTTCGGTACACTTACTTTTCCTATTGATGAGATCAATTCTATTGAAATAGGTCTTAAGGATAGTCGCTTTGACAAAGGGAATTTGTTGACCTTATTAGGTAAGATTGAAAATGGCTTGGCTAATGAAAAGGAAAAAGCCTTTGATGAAATTGTAAAAATGGATGAAGGAGCTATCCCATTTATAAAAGCTTATTTAGGGAGTTCCTCGAGTGCTGCGGTGCCTAGCACGATTGATATTAGCGTACAAACGCTTTACGAAGTAATGTTAGCGAAATATAAAGTTTCTAGAAATTATAGTTTGAATGACATTCTTACTTACAAGGATGAATTTCGCATAGAAGGTAACTATGAATTTGCCAGCTTACTTTTAGATACGGATTACGGTCGCATTAAAATAGAACGCAATGATATTGCTAGAATCGATGTAAAAATCGTTTCTCAAGGAATCTCTAACAACAACACCTTTAAACTTTTTGCCAACCAAAACATTTCTGGCAACAAAGAAGAAGGTTGGTTGAATACTGGGATCTTAGTTAAAAAAGGAGACAAACTAACGATGAATGCCAAAGGGCAGGTAATCCTAGCAAGTTTATCCGGCAATACTTATACGCCCGATGGGGGCGTTAACGGCACTTTAGGGGCAGAATCTAACAAGCCAAGCTATGGACAGGTAGTGTATAAAATAAGTCAGGGAGGCATGGAAAACAAAGCAGGAGATAATTTGAATGCTTATGCTGCTCAAACAGGAATTTTGTTTATCGCTATTTATGAGTCTGTGTACAATTCTGCAAACGCTGGATATTACACCGTAAAAGTGAAAGTAAATTAATAAGAAACCAAACCTACAATACATGAACGATTTATTAAAAGGAAAGAAAGGAATTATTTTTGGCGCTTTGGATGAAAATTCTATCGCTTGGAAAGTCGCTTTAAAAGCAAAAGAACAAGGCGCAGAATTTGTGCTTAGTAATGCGCCAGTAGCTTTACGATTAGGAAAGATTAATGAGTTGGCTGTGCTTTGCAATGCCGAAGTAATTCCGGCAGATGCTACAAGCATAGAAGATCTTGAAAGCTTGTTTGATCAAGCTTTAGCTAAGTATGGTAAACTAGATTTTATTCTGCACAGTATCGGCATGAGTCCGAATGTGAGAAAAAACAAAGCCTACACTGATTTGAATTATGATTGGTTTCTAAAAACTTTAGACATCTCTGCTTTATCTTTTCATAAGGTTTTACAAACGGCGTATAAAAAAGACGCCTTAAATGAATGGAGTTCAGTTCTAGCACTTACCTATATTGCAGCGCAAAGAACTTTTCCCGGATATAATGACATGGCCGAAGCGAAGTCAACGTTAGAATCCATTGCGCGATCTTTTGGCTACCATTACGGTTCACACAAGAAAGTAAGAGTGAACACCATTTCTCAATCACCTACTATGACTACTGCAGGTTCTGGGGTTAAAGGCTTTGATGTTTTTTATGATTATGCAGACAAATTATCTCCTTTAGGAAACGCTTCTTCTGAAAGTTGTGCAGATTATTGTATCTCTATGTTCAGTGATTTAACAAGAATGGTGACAATGCAAAACCTATTTCACGATGGAGGGTTTTCTTCCATCGGAATGACCGAAGCCTTTATGGAAGAATAATTCGTCAAGTGAAAATTGATTTTTTTAACAAAATATAATACCTTTATAGAAATTTAACTCATGAAGAAAAAATTACTTATAATTGCTTTAATGGCAATAACGTTTTTTGGATATAGCCAAGAGACGTTAACAGAGAAAGAAGAATTCACATCTACAGTCCCTACGACAGATAGAGGAACCTATACCAAAGCCGGTAGTAATATTAACAAAGGGCTTCAATTAGAATTAGGTTTTAATTACGATTGGGTAGATTCAAAAAACAGCGTTTTCAAGACAGATGTAATGACCCCAATTGAAGGAAACTTAAGATTGGGTTTGAGCAAATATGTTGAATTAGATTTTGCAATCAGCAATAGACAAGTGATACAACGACCTTGGAATGAAAATGGGTCTTTTAAAGAAGACAAATATGGCTATTGGTCACCTTTAGAAATTGGTGTGAGAACACAATTTGTAGATTCTAAGAAAAAATGTGGTACGGATGCTTCCCTATATTTAGGTTTGGCTGTAAACAACACACAACAAGCTGCTTTTGAAGATGACGGCACCGCAAGACCATGGGTTATTGTGGATAGACCTAGCTATGTAGCTCCTGAAATGGCTGTATTAGTTAATCATAATTTAGGAAAGAGAATTGTTCTAGGATACAATGCTGGATTAAAGTGGACCGGTATCGTTTTGGATGATGCGGCCTCAGCTAAAAACCCAGATATATTCTATTCCGTAAGAGCTTTAATTCACGTTGCTGCCCCTTTTGATGTATATATAGAGCATTTCAATGCAGTGAGAAAAGCCTATTCTCCTAATTTAGGAATGAACTTCGGTGCGAGATATGCGGTAACTAAAAAATTAGTTTTAGATGTTAATGGTGGTTTAGGTTTAAATGACAGCTCTTCAGATGGATTTGCTGGTCTTGGACTAAGCTATAAGTTAGGTAAGTAAATCTATATGAAACAAAAATAAAAGCCCATGCTGACAAATCAGCATGGGCTTTTATTTTTTAACGCTTTGAACACTATAGTTTAATTTGCATTCTCACTCATAAACTTGATACGCACAATTTGAATATCGATCAAGTCAATGTCCTCATCTTCAAATTCATCTAAGGCTATTTCCAATGCGTCAGATTCCGCATCCTTAAAGTAGTCATAGATCTCTTCCGCTAGATCATCATCAAGCACATCTTCGATAGCATAACTTAAATTCAATTTCGTGCCTGAATTCACAATAGTTTCTATTTCATCTAAGAGCTCTTGTCTTGTTTTACCTAAATTCCTAGCGATATCAACCAAAGGCAATTGTTGATCTACAGCTTGAATAATTTTGACTTTATCACTAGATTTATTCACCGTGGTTCTGACCATAAAGTCATCTTGACGCTCAATATCATTTTCTTCAACGTACTTCTTAATCAATTCAGAAAACTGCTCGCCATATCTTAACGCTTTGCCTTTACTCACTCCCTGCACATTGGCAAATTCATCTGAGCTAATTGGATAAACCGTAGCCATATCCTCTAATGAGGAATCTTGAAAAATAACATATGGAGGTAGTTGATATTGAGTAGCCACTTTCTTTCTTAAATCCCTCAATATTTTCAGTAATACATCGTCAAGAGCCGACCCTTTAGACGCACTTACAGCTTCTTCACTTTCAACTTTATAATCGTGATTTTGGGTAAACTCGAATTTAACTGGTTTTTCAAGAAATGCTCTTCCCGAATCACTTAACATGATTACGCCATATTGTTCAATATCTTTCCATAGATAATTTGCTATTAACGCTTGTCGAATGATCCCTTGAGTATATTGGTTGTCCTTATCTTTGAAGGCTCCATATTCTGGAAGCGTATGATGTCCATACTCTATAATCTCGCTAGACTTGACTCCCGAAAAGAATTTCATTAAATATTGGATATCAAACTTCTCACTTGTTTTTACAATTCCATTCAGAATGGTAACCAACTCCTTGGTCACATCAATTTTCTCTTTAGGATTTCTACAATTATCACATTGGCCGCAATTATCTAATTTATAGTTTTCTCCAAAATAATGTAAAATAAACTTTCTACGACACACGGAAGATTCTATAAATGCCAGTGTTTCGTCAATCAATTGGAGTCCACGTTGTCTCTCAGAAACCGGCTTATCCTTTAATAGATGTTCAAGCTTGGTAACGTCTTTATAGTTATAGTAACAGATACAGTCGCCACCTAAACCATCCCTTCCGGCACGACCTGTTTCTTGATAATAATTCTCTAAACTTTTGGGCAAATCGTAATGAATAACAAAGCGAATATCCGGCTTGTCAATCCCCATACCAAATGCAATTGTTGCCACGACCACATCAACGCCCTCCATTAAAAACCCATCCTGCGTTGCGGAACGTAACTTGCCATCTAATCCAGCGTGATAAGGACGTGCGTTGATTCCATTTACTTGTAAAAGATTAGCTATTTTTTCGGTAGTTTTTCTATTGATGGTGTAGATGATTCCACTTTTGCTTTCTTTATTTCGAATAAAGCCAACCATATTTTTCAAGGTAGCGTCTTCATTCTTTTTTGGTCTGATTTCGTAATAAAGATTTTCTCTATTAAATGAATCAATAAAAATAGCAGGATTTTCCATTTTCAAGGTCTTCACTATATCCGTTTGAACTTTCGGCGTGGCGGTGGCGGTAAGAGCAATCAAGGGAATATCAACACCAATCTCCTCAATCATTTTTCTAATTCTTCGGTACTCAGGTCTGAAGTCATGTCCCCATTCTGAGATACAATGTGCTTCATCCACCGCTACGAACGCAATATTAGATGCCTTGAAGAATTCAATACTGTCAATTTTGGTCAGCGTTTCTGGAGCAATATAAAGCAGTTTGGTTTTACCGCTGCTTACATCCTCTAAAACTAATTTTTTCTCTGTCTTCGTTAAGGAGGAATTGTAAAAGTGTGCAATCCTGTCATCACTAGCATAACCTCTAATCAGATCGACTTGATTTTTCATCAGAGCTATAAGTGGCGAAATAACTAAAGTGGTTCCTTTACTTAATAAAGCGGGCAACTGATAACAGAGCGATTTCCCTCCACCAGTAGGCATAATTACTACCGTATCCTTACCACTTAAGATACTTTTAATTATTTCTTCTTGCCTACCTTTGAACGCATCAAAACCAAAATTCTGTTTTAATGCACCCTTTAGTGCATCTTCTGTAATTGCAACCATATATCAGGAATCTCTAAAATTAGTGTATTAAAGATACTCCTTTATTAACTAACAAAACCTGAAAAAATTAAAAATACCTCTTTAATTTTAGTTAATTTCGTACCTCAAGCTAATCACTATAAAATGGTAAATGAGAAGGATGTTTTCGTGGCAATTATGGCCGGTGGAATTGGTAGTAGATTTTGGCCCTATAGTCGCGTTCAGCTACCGAAACAATTCTTAGATGTACTCAATACAGGCCAGACCTTGATTCAACTCACTTTTGATCGATTCGAAAAGATTTGTCCTAAAGAGAATATCTATATCGTGACGAATGAAGCCTATATTGATTTAGTCAAAGAACAAATACCCGGAATTCATGACGATCAAATTCTAGCTGAACCTGTAAGAAGAAATACCGCTCCTTGTGTTTCTTATGTAAGTCAGAAAATTTATAAAAAGAATCCTAACGCGAAGATAATTGTAACTCCTTCAGACCATCTCATTTTGAAGGAAATCGAGTTTGGAAAAACGATAGCACATGCCTTAGCTTTTATTGAAAAAAATGATGTGCTTTTGACCATGGGAATTAAGCCAACCAGACCGGATACAGGTTACGGATACATCCAGCATGAAGAAGATAATATTGACGGAGTTTACAAGGTAAAAGCATTTACGGAGAAACCTGAGAAAGCGTTGGCTAAAACATTTATCAAAAGCGGTGATTTTTTATGGAATTCTGGCACTTTTGTTTGGAGTGCAAAAGCCATCAACGAAGCCATCCAAAAATTCATTCCTGAAGTACATGACGCCATTGCCGCAGTAGAGGGCTATTTTTTTACACCCGGAGAGAATAAAGCTATTCATAGTGCCTACACACAGTGCACGAGCATCTCTATAGATTACGGAGTTATGGAAAAAGCAAGCAATACCTATGTACTGCCTGCCGATTTTGGTTGGAGTGATATAGGCACTTGGGCATCTTTATATGATGTTTACGAAAAAGATTATCTGCAAAATGCGGTTAAAGGAAATCAAGTACAAATCTACGATGGTTCAGACAACATGATTGTAGCTCCTAAGAACAAACTTGTGGTGATTAATGGATTAAAGGATTGCTGCGTTATAGACACCAAGGATGTGTTGATGATCTTTAAGAAAGATCGCGAACAAGAAGTTAAAAAAATCACAGCAGATTTAAAAGCGAAGAAACTAGATAGATATTTATAGGTCTAAGACTTATTTTTTACTAAATCTCTAAATTGATTAAAGATCTTTGATATAATTCGTTGACGTTCGGTAATAATACCTCCGCTCCCTTTCATATTGGGTATAAAATCTAATTCCTTTTTATAGCTCGTGAAAAGGGTGTCAGCCAAAGCTACTTCCACAAAATACATATTGTCTTCATTCGGTAAGGTAGAAATGGTTTGAACCTTGCCTGTTAAGGTGCCAAATTCTTGGGCAGGATAATTAAACAAATCAATTTTGACTTCTTGTCCTATTGCAATTTTTCCAGAGCCTTGTAATGGCACAAATAGATTACCTATAATCTCACTATTCGGTGGAATGATCGAAAACATGGCATACCCGGCCGTTATATTCTGATTTTCGCTTACATTTTTATTAAAATTGACTTGTCCATTCATAGGAGCCACAATGAGATAATTCTTTTCCCACCACTTGACCTTGGCGATCAACAAGTCCTTGGTAATTTGAAACCTTCTATAATTCTCATTATTTTTTAAGTCGCTATTGTACTGGTTTTGGTTGATTTGACTTTCGAGTTGCTTGGCTGTAATTTCAACATTACTCAAACTCATCATGACACTTTGATGCTGTTGTTGTTTTTGCAAATAATCTGCTTCAATTTTATTTAACTCAAACTTTGAAATGATGCCTTGGTTGAATAAATTTCTATTCATGTGCAATCTATCTTTCTGCATACTGAGCTCATTCGTAATCAATCTAATTTGGCCATCTATTTGTTTCTTTTGTTGGTCGTAGTCACTCAATTGATTAAAGAGACTCCTGTTCGCCGCATAATTTACATTATGGTGGTCGTAAAAGTCTAAATCACTCAGTGCTGCCACAAAATTGTTATAATCTTCCTGAAGCTCTCCTAATTGCAAAGAGAAGCTCGAATTGACTAAGCTATCAAATCCACCTTCCACATTTAAGCCTTCTAATAACACTTTTAGGGTTTTAATGTCATCAAAATCTGCCGTATTTGCAATTAAAGCTAAGTGCTCATCCTTCTCAACCAATTGTTTATTGGTCACAAAAAGTCGTTCAATTTTACCCGTATTTAAGGAAGTCATTTCAACTGGAGGAACCTCTGTTGTAAGTAAGATTTCTCCTTTAATTATGGTGGGATATTTAATCAAGTAAGTAAAAATTAACAAGACGAAAACACTAAAAAACACTACAGATATCCCTGAATGCAATAAAGCTTTAGGCGGTGTACTCAAGATTTCTTGAACTTCTTCACTTTTTAATTCTATGTCGTTATAATCTTTTGGCATTTCCTTAATTTAGTTCTTTACGAACCCATTTCTAATTGATTTTTTACCAAGGTATAATATACGCCTTTAAGTTTAGTCAATTCCTGATGATTCCCCTGCTCTATAATCTCTCCATGATTCAATACAATAATTTGGTGTGCATCCTTCACTGTACTCAAACGATGGGCTACGATAATCACTGTTTTCTCTTCATAAAACTTGTGGAGTTGTTCCATGATTTCTTTCTCATTACTTGCATCAAGTGAATTAGTTGCCTCATCAAACAACATTAAATCAGGATTTTTGTATACGGCCCTTGCAATTAAAATTCGTTGCTTTTGTCCATGACTAATCCCCATTCCTTCCTGCCCAATTTTCGTATTGTAAGCTAAAGGAAGTTCTTCAATAAAGGCTTCAATATTTGCAATTTTTACCGCCTCACTTAATCGTTTTTTATCGACGCTATCATCCCCTACTGCAATGTTGTTTGCAATGGTATCTGAGAAGATATACCCTTCTTGCATAACCGTTCCTAATCGATCTCTCCACATTCTATTACTGATGTTCCGTAATGGAGCTGAGCCAATTTTAATCTCCCCTTCATTGGGTTCATAAAACTTCATCAATAATTTTAACAAAGTCGTTTTACCACTGCCACTCATTCCCACAATAGCGGTAGTTTTACCTTGAGGAATTGTTAAGTTGATTTTCTTTAAGACATACGATCTTTCCGTTCCTTCATAGGAAAAACTTACATTGTTTAAAGTGATATTTCGATCTTCTGGCAAATCAAGCATACTCAACTTGTCTGATTCTATTTCATCTTCTTTTTCGTGAATTTCACTTAATCTTTCTAAGCTAATTTTAGCATCCTGTGCGCTTTGAAAAAAGCCAATCATTTGACTTAAAGGTGCATTTAACTGTCCGATAATGTATTGTACCGCTAGCATCATCCCTAAAGTAATATTGCCATCAATAACCAGCTTAGCAGTTAAAAAAGTTATAACGATATTACTCAGTTGCGTTATGAAGGTTGCTCCTCCTTGCTGCCATTGTTCTAGTGCTAAGGACTTCAAACTAATCTTGTAAAGGCTAGCTTGAATTCTTTCCCATTCCCATCGTTTTTGTTTCTCTGCATTATTCAACTTGATTTCTTGCATTCCACCTATCAATTGCACAATTTTACTTTGATTGTCACTTCGTTGGTTAAACTGCAAGTAATCTATTTCCTTTCTTCTTTTCAGGAAGATAATGATCCATAAAATGTACAAAACAGCCCCTATTACAAAGACCGTAAAAATCCAAACATTATAGAACAAAAGGACTGCACTAAAGAGCACCATATTGAACAGCGAAAAAAGCATATTCAATGAAGAAGAGGTAAGAAAAGTTTGAATCCTACTGTTGTCAGCAATCCGCTGCATGATATCACCCGTCATTTTGGTATCGAAGAAAGCGATAGGAAGCTTCATCAGCTTACTCAAAAAGTCAGAGATCAATGAAATGTTAACTCTAGCCCCAATATGTAATAAAATCCAAGATCGAATAAAATTGACTACTGTTTGAGAAAAGAACAACATGAGTTGCCCCGCTAAAATAAGATAAATGAAATTGATGTCTTGATTTTGAATCCCGACGTCAACAATACTTTGTGTAAGAAATGGAAAGATGAGCTGAAAAATACTTCCTAAGAGAAAACCCAAGAAAATTTGAACAAGTAACGATTTATATTGCCAAATGTATTTAAATAAATAAGTAAACCCTTTTCGGTCTGGTTTTTCGTCAGCCTGCTCCTGGAATTGCGGCGTAGTTTCTAATAATAAAGCAATACCGTGATCAATCCCGTTAATTATATCACTTGCCCAACTTTTTAAAAAATCCGCTTTACTTAATTTGTGTTTATCGCTAGCGGGGTCTGCTATCCAAACATGCGTAGACGTCATTTTATAAACAACCACAAAATGATTTTGATTCCAGTGTGCTATAAAAGGAATGAGTGCATCTTCACGTAATTGATCATAGTTGGTTTTTACCGACAAGGTTCTAAATCCAATTTGTTCTGCAGCTTCGCTGACACCTAACAAACTTACCCCTTGTTTGCTGATGTGACTCAACTCGCGAAGTTTAGCCAAAGAATAAGCTTTTCCAAAATGCTTTGCAATCATTCGCAAGCACGTTGGACCGCAATCCATAGCATCTATTTGATTAAAGTGGGTAAAAGACATTCTAAAGTTAATTCGAGCTAAAGATATTTATTAATTCTTAGTATAGGAAGTGGATTTTCCACTTAGATAAAATAGGTGTAAACAAAAAAAGCCAATCCAGCGCTTTTTAGTTCAAATTGGCTTTGAATTGTTAGGTAAGATTAAAAAAAGAATTTCTTCTACTTTCTTACTTTGGGAAGCCGCGAATTGTTGCCCTGAAGAGATTTCATCAATCTTTTCAGTTCGAAGTCTTGCTCATTTTCTTCTGCCAATAGAACTGCCGTCAACTAATTCCATCCTATTTAAACTTTCTAATTTCTTCATAGTCGCAATTCTTACTAGCAGATCAAATACAATTTTATGTTTTCTTGAATCACACTAGAAGTATAAAGTTACACTATTGGTCGACTTTATGGCAAACAAATTATAAAAAATATATAGGGTAATATTTGCAGTTATGTGTTTATTGTTAAAACAGTAAGCATTTAAACAATAAATTAAGCCAAAAAGTCACCAACTTTTGCTTTTAAAGTAAGGATGGCGTCCTCCAAATTGTCATTGAGAATGACATCGTCCATTTGGTCCTTGAAATTTAACTCATCAATAGATTTATTTAATCTTTTTTGAAAACTTTCATCGGATTCCGTCCCTCTGTTTCTTAAGCGTTCTTTTAAGACTTCAATACTTGGTGGGACAATGAATAGGGATAAGGCTTGATCGCCTAATTCTTTCTTTAGGCTTAGTGCTCCTTTTACATCAATATCAAAGATGACCGCTTTATTTTCTCCCCAGATTCTTTCGATTTCACTCTTAAGGGTTCCATAAAACATATTCTCATACACTTCTTCCCATTCCATGAATTCGCCATTGGCAATCATTTTTTTGAATACTTCAGGAATTAAAAAGTAGTAATCCATTCCATGCACTTCATTGGCTCTTTTCTCACGTGTACACGCTGAAATAGAAAAAGCTAGATCTTCTCTCGCCTCTAATAACTTTTTAACTAAGGTTGTTTTTCCTGCTCCGGAAGGCGCAGTGATAATAATTGCTTTTTGCATTACAAGACATTATTTACCTGTTCTTTAATTTTTTCCAATTCATCTTTCATTTGCACTACGTGCTTTTGAATATCCGCATCATTTGCTTTAGAGCCTAAAGTGTTAATCTCCCGTCCCATTTCTTGACTAATAAAATTCAATTTTTTACCGACGGCTTCTTCTTCATCAAGCATTACTTCCTTAAAGTACTCGCAATGTGCTTTTAAGCGCACAAACTCTTCCGTAACATCCAACTTTTCAATGTAAAAGATCAATTCCTGCTCCAAGCGCTCATTATTGATATCGTATTCCCCTTTCAGCGAATTCAAATTGTCTTGCATTCTAGCCCTTAATCGGTCGATTCGTAAAGGGGCAATTTCTTTAACTTCACGTTTATGCTTCAAGATATTGTTTACTCTGATAGAAAGATCTTTAGCTAAAGATTCTCCTTCTATTCTTCTAAAATTATTCAAGTCTTTACACGCCAATTCCACTGCTTTAAAAATGATCTTGGCATCCTCTTCCTTCAAAGTGCTCTCCGTAGACACTACCACATTCGGCAACCTAAGCAATGCTCCCAACAAATCGTTTGAAGGAATTTTTAGAGCTTCTAGTTGTGTTTGATAGTTATGCAACAATTCGGTATCAATACTAAACTGATTGTTTTCTTCGGTCTTAACAGAGCTAATACTTAGCTCTATTTTTCCTCTAAGTAATTGTTCAGTAAGTAACTTTCGCAAACTGATATCCAGCTCCTTCATCATGCTAGGAATTCTAGTAAAAACATCTGCTTGCTTACTGTTTAATGATTTTAACTCAACGGTGTATTGTACATTGTTGATGTTAAAACTTGCTTTCCCAAATCCGGTCATGGAATAAATCATGCTATATTTCTTTTAATGGTTTAGGTTTATAAAAACTTACTAAATAAACTCCTGTAAAGATAAAACCTGCAGCGATAAGTTTCGAAACGTCAAATTTATCTGCTTGATAATAAATGGCTATTAAAGCAGCTAATAATGGTTGCAAGTAAATATAAATACCCACTACAGAAGGATTCACTTTACTGAGGGCAAAGATATTAAAAAGATAGGCAAAACACGTTACGCCCAGTACAACATAAACTAATGAGCCCCATGTATCTAGGGTAAACGTACTCCAATCAATCAGATGTAACTCATTCCACCCTATAAAAAAAACAGGTATAAAGCCAAAAGTGAAGACCCACTTGATGATGGTCAAGGGTGCGTATTTCTTCATTAGGGGTTTCACAATGGTTAAGAAGATTCCGTAAGAAGTAGCATTGATAAACACGAAAAAATCGCCTAGCGCTGTGCTGGAATTAAAATCAAAATTTTCCCCCATCAAAATCACAAAGGCCCCTAATGCCCCTAATGAAATCCCTAAGATTTTAGCCCAAGAAAATTTATCTATTTTAGCTAGAATAGCAATAGTGATGACTAGAATTGGCGTCGTAACCATCATCAAGGAGGCGTTCACTGGAGTGGTTATATCCAATCCTTTAAAAAACATCAATTGATTAATAGCCACGCCAAACATTCCACAGAAGAAAAGTCTCAACCAGTCTTCCTTTGCAATGCGTTCCTTTTTTACTATAAAATGTAAACTCCAGAAAAAAATCAAGGCACCTAATACTCGAATAAAAATAAATCCAAAAGGAAGGATATGACTGGGCATAATCCATTTCGCAACGGTATAATTGCCCGCATACAGCATATTTGCTAAAATCAAAGCGAGATGTGCTAGCAATTGTTTGTGCATACTAGCTCTTTATCTTCTCTTGGATAAACTCAGTGATTGTTTCGTTCAAGCACCTAGCAGGCAGAATGAAAAAATTATGCTTAGAAAAGTAAAGCAAAGTGGAAAATTGATCTGAATGAATCTCCTTAAAATTGCTCCATTCCTGTTCACTATAACCCTTCTCCCCTGAAAATCGAATGTGCGCCTCCTTCAACTCAACTTTGCGTATATCCTTTATGGTTGGATTTTTTAAAGCTAGGTTGACCATCGTTCTTTTTCGATAAAAGTAAAAGCCAATGTAAAAGATCCCCATCAGCGCAAAAACCCATTTCATAGCAGGAAAAGTGCCTTGCTGCACAAAGACAAAAACAAGGGCGGTAAGAAGCAAGATAACGCCTAAGACTAAAAGCAGTTTACTTCGAAAGGGGAATTGCTTGTTATAGTGTAAATCGAATGCTTTCTCTATGTCTTCTTTGGTATATATTAATTTGAAGGTTCTCATCCGATAAAGATAGCGAAATAGGCTTAAAAGAGACTTGATCGCCTAAGCTATAATTTTGGTCCAATGGAAATCTTGATTCCAAACTTTTGAATATCAGGAACATCTCTTTGGGTAACCCGCCAATAAAAATCAACCCTTAGTAATTGAAGAATGTTCTCTATACCGAAGCCCGCTTCGACGTACCAATTTTCAGGAACGCTCATTCCGTCAGGCAAGGCAATAAAATCTAGATTACTTTGTTTTGCAGTGCCTATTAAAGCTTTAGCTGAAACTAAGCTTCGTATGTTTAACTTTCTGACCAAAGGGATTCTATTAAAAATTGCCCCATCAAAATGATGTTCTAACCAAAATGCGGCATACTCATCCGCTGCAAATTCAAATGGATTCATGAGTTGATAAGCCTCCTCATTAAAATAGAAATTTTGATTTCCTACTGGAATAAACATCAGTGGATAAGGAATATCACCAAATATTTTACCTGCAGTAATTCGATAATAGGTATACCCCAATTTAGTCGAAAGTCGCTGGCGCAACATAAGCTCCAATTTATGATAAGCAAAATCTCCTCCGGCTATATTTTTTAGACCTAATTTATAACTTACGTCAATGATTGGTTTATTCGCAATCATTTCAAAACGGTAGTAGGGGTTTTCGAAATAATTTAAATCAAAAGTAAAGCGTTGGTCAAATCCAATTTCTGTAGTATTGAATCGATCATAAAATTCCACACTACCATCATCATTTATGTGTTGGAAATCAAACACATCGGGCACGGCGTAAAAGGTATTTACTCCTGCCGTAAACTTTGTCGAATATTTATTCACCCATTGTCGCTCATGCGTCACTTTTAGATTTTCCATCAACATGATCTTTGTTAATGGGGTCTTTCTAAAAATAGCTAAAAACATATTGTCATGAGAAAACTGTTGATCCTCATAGTCCTGACCTAAAAAAGTGAAATCCTTTTTATAATTAAACTCAAGGGTATGCCAATTGTTGTTCTTTTTGGGCAACATGATGCGAGCATTAGCAAAGTATTTAAACGCCTTATCCCTTGTGCCATAGGCCACATAACCCCACAATTGCATATTTTCATTGAACTTCGTATTCGTTCTAATCCCCATTTTAGGGCGGATTCCCTCAATGCTATTCCAACTAAGAAATTGATAAAATCTACCAAACTCTACTGGTCCAGCTGTTAAAAAGGCCGTTGATGCGAGACTTCCTAACCAGACATAATTTCTAAAGGCTTTGGTTTTCTCTATACTATCGGACAATGCAATTACGCCTGCTTCGGATGGACTTAAGTTACGAAGTCTGTTATCTCCCCACCAATCATAATCCCTAAGCCCCTTAATCGAATCGCTAATGATCACTTGCTCTCCGGCAAAAATTACTGGATTAATTTCTTCATTAATTCTCAAGTCGCCTCTCGTCATTACTTTTTTTACAAGTAAAGATTTCGACCCTTCCTTTGCAGTGATGTTTAATGCTACCTGGATATTTTCTCCTGACAACATCCATTTGCTGCTATCCACTTGATCAAAGCTTTGACTTACCTTAAACTCTGCTAAAAAATTGATATTAGCTTGCTTAGGAATAGACAACTCTATTGACTTGATTGCATAGCTAGAGGCATCAATCCAAGCAAAACCACTGAATGCTATGCTCTCTTTACTTTTCGGTGTAAATTCTAACTTGTAAAAGCTCTTCTCCCCGTCAATCAAGCTGTCAGTTAAATAGTATCTGTAGGTAATTAAACCCGAAATAGAAAAAGGACTTGTAAACGACTTTCCACCTGCGATGATTAGATTGTCATATAAATCGAAATTGTTAAAGATCTTATCTAACATCACCATCGTACTCATGTTCTGGATACCTGTCATGTACTGACCAATGACCACTTGCTTCTCTTGAGGAGGCGCACTTTGGTAATAATTTTCAGTTAATTTTTCTTGGAGTATCAATGGTAAAAAATTTACTCCTGCCTCTGTTGAGTCTATAAATTCGTTTGCATATCGAAAAGGTTTGAAAATTATTCTATTCGTAAATTTTTTGCCAAGTTTATAATAATCAAACTCCAGCGTAGTGTGTTCTTTGAAAGAATAAGTATCAAATGATTTAGGTCGATTATTTTCTTTATTTTCTACCACCCGCTGTTGCAGTGAAATAGCAATCGTATCCTTAGGTATTTTATTCTTTCCTCTCTTGGCGGTTACTAAAGTTTCCTCTATCTGAATTCCAGTAGGATTCAATTCTATGAAAACACTTTTTTCAACACTTTGAGATGGTTGATAGCTAAATTCTTCGTAGCCTAAATAAGTGAATTTTAATTCGTTCACTTTTTTTATTGAACGGTAAGAAAATCCACCTTCAAAATCCGTACTAGCCCCTTCATTTCCAGGAAGGACTTGGATATTTACAAAGGGAAGTGGCTCACGCGTTACTTTATCTATAACCACGCCTGAGATGACTGTTTGAGCTTTAAGGGTGCAAAAGGTACTTAAAATAAGTAATACAAAAACTATTCTTTGGTTCATGGCGCGTAAAAATACAAAAGGGATACTAAATAAATAGTATCCCTTTTGAAAGATGAATGAATTTTACTTCACAAGTACTTTGAATACTTTTTGTAATTCTTTATTTCTAATGGTGACAAAATAATAAGCAGATGTATTCTTCGTATCTATTCTCACAATAGTATTACCTACCTGATTAGCGTAAATAGACTGACCTAACAAATTGTAAATCTCGATGCTTGATGCTGTTGGCAACTTCAGTTTCGATAAATCCACAACAATAGTAGCATTTTGAGCGTATACATTTGCTTGAGCTAAATCACCCGCATCCTTAATCCCCGTTGTTTTAGCAGCAACTTGAATTGTTTGAATCTTACTTGCTTCACAATCTTCGTTGCTTGCTTCCAATTGGATATTAAAAGTACCTGGCGTATCAAATGTATGTGTAAAGTCTAAGGTATTGAAAGATTGTCCTTCAACAGTCCATAGATAATTTGAAGCACCATTAGACATATTACTTAAGCTTATTGTTTGCCCAACTTCAATAGGCAAAGGACTTTCAAATTCAGCAGTTACTCTTGCAGCTCCATTCAATTGAACTGGAACATTAACGAAGAAAGAACCTTGGTTTAGCACTAAATTATAAACACCTTCATTTAAACTAGATACAAGCATTAAACCATTCACATCTGAACCCGAATAAAGACTAGATCCATTAGCAGTTAAATCATAGTTCCAATCGATTGTGTTCCCATTGATCGTGTGTACTCCAAAATCAAGCGCCAATTCAGCATCGCCACCTTCACACGAAGCGTCAACGGTAGTCAATGTAACTGGTGAAATGAAGTGAATTTCAAAACGATCTACCAAATCAGCCGTATTCGCAATAAATGTATGCGTTGTTTGCTCGCGTAGATTTACGAATTCGCCTGTTAGTTTATCTTCTAAGAAAATCAAACTAGTAGCTGGAAATGAGGGAATCCCATCGAAGTTTAAAGTATAAGAACCATTAGTACCTGGCAACAAGCCCAGAATAACTGTTCTATTCATGTTGTCCATAGCGTAACCATTTAAACTTAAACGCTCACCATTCAAATTGGTATATAAAGTTGGATGACCGAAATCACTTTCTCTTTTCTCGCAATCTGCAATATTATCAAAACCATCTGTAGCTTCAGAATCAAAGTATACATAGGTTTTATCTGCCATATTGTTACCAAGCACATTCACTTCTAACATATGTGTGAATTCTGGTCGCAACCAAATTTCACTGCCTGCAAAACGATCTGCTTGACTTGCAGTAAATGTGCTACCCGCATTTGACTTCGCAACAAAACCTTGCATTACTGCCAAGTTATTTCCCGTAACTAAAACAGGATTAAAAGTGCCACTATAAGCCCCTGAACCCCCGTCATATGTTTGAGGGCTAATAAAGCCTGAACTAAACACAGAATTAACATCTAAAGGAGAAGGGAAAGGATTGGACAATAAATGCCACCCGTTTGCATTCGGAATACCTACAGAACTTGCACTTACTCCAGAAGTTACAAAACTAGTATTTCCTGAGTTTGGTGTTCCTGTTACGCTAATAATTGAACCATCACTTACCCATCCACTATAAGCTCTACCTGATGTTAAGGTAGAAGCAGCTGAAATGGCTGTCCACCCTTCTTGCACACAACCAGTTGGGAAGGCATTATTTTCATTCCAAGAGAATAAGTTGCTGTAAGGCGAAGTAGCATCTAATTGATTTGGGTCACAAGTAGCTAAAGGAATAATTTGGCCTAAAGGATAACCTGTATATGTTCCATCTAATCCCTGAACAGCACTAGCGCCAACTGCACTACCGAAATATCTTTGACCCAAACCTGAACCTGTGGTTACAAAAGTTTGAACCGTTAAATTTCCTGTATAAGTAGCTAGATTTGTAAAATCATCTAACCAAGCTGTACCTGCAGCACTAGATTGTAATGTAATTATTCCACTATTTACCACTGTTCCAGAAACAATCAAACCAAACGTTGGGGCCACATCTAAGGTAGCTCCACTTTGCACTGTTAAATCAGTTACAGTAATATTTACACTAGCTAATGGAAAATTAGGACCAGCCGGGGAGGTCGGTATAATCATCACATCACTTAAAGCTGGCACAGTGTTTTTATTCCAATTACCTGCAGTTGACCAATCTGTACTAGTTGAACCTGTCCAAATAAATGGGGCACAATCATTGGTGTGTGAACCCAATCCTGTGGCAACGTCAACGCCAACTGTTGTCCATTCTAATGAAGGAACAAACGTGTCATTGGGATTATTATCCCCTTTAAGCACCGTTGCAATTCTTTGAATATTTTGATTAGCCGTAGAAACACCACTACCCGTATATTCTGATCCTGGATCTACTCCAATTTGACCAATATAATCGATAATGTCTCCTGTAGAATTAAATAAAGCTAAATCATCATCTCCATTGAAGAACGTAGAACCGTTTAACGACCCACCCACAGCATCTGCCAAAGCCGTAAACGATGCACCAGCACTAGAATTACAAACAACCCAAGTACCATATGCAGGTATTGAACCACTTAAGGCTGATAGACCACCGCTTGGCGTTGTAGACCCATTACTAAATAAAGCTACTGAATAATTTGATAAATCAATTGCGGCATTAGTGGGGTTATAAATTTCGTAACACTTATCACTTCCACTGGTAGATTCTGTGTATTGAGAGAAGAACAAATCTGCGCAATCAACCAAAACAATAGGAGCGACAGTAACTTCTCCATCTAAATATACGTCAACAGTCGTTGCACCTGCAGATGACAAAACAATCGTGTCAAAGTATGTTCCAGCAGATAAACCTGAAACTAACCTAACCAGCACCGACATTACAGGCTGTGTTCCTGAAGCAGGAGGAATACTAATGTTAAATAAAGTTGCATCATTCCATGTAGCACCAGCATCAACAGAAAACTCAAAGAAATTCACCACATTTCCTGAAATTAAACTTCCAGTCAAATTAGCCCATTCTAAAGTATTTCCTTGTGTAGTAGAAGCACCAGCACCAGCAACAACACTAAATCCAGTCATTGAAGTTGAACCAACAGTAATCGTTGGAGAGTTGGCAACATGTTCCACAACAGTTACATCCATATCTTCAAATCCAGCGTTGCCTCCATTCATGTTAAAGGTAAACCCTACGACTATAGCATTAACACCTGTAACGTCTACATTGGCTTCGTTCGCTGCAAGTGAACCAGTAGGCAAGGTGTTAGTAAAGAAATTAACCTGAGCTCCACCGTCTAAACTATACCACCAACTTAAATATTCTCCGCCAGTATTAAATCCTGATCCAACTGTTAAACCAAGCGCATCAATTGTAATTGCATTAACAGCACTTACATCAATTGGATACGTTTCAAAACTAGCTTCTCCACCAAAATCTTCACTAGACAAGCCCGTAAGACCTGAAACAGTAGGTGAATTTCCAAATTCATTTGTACTTCCGTCAGTAGATGGCGTTGTTGAATAGGACAGCAAGAAATTCGTTCCACAAACTGAATATGGGCCAATTGCAGGAGGACTAGTCGTTGAATGAACCAACGTTGTATTTCCTGCAATTCCATTGTAAGGTAAACTTTGCAAAGTCGGGGTACAGACAACTGCTGCGGCTGTTACTTCTCCTGAGCATGTAACATCAACTGAAGTCGCTCCAGCGCTTGACAAGGTAAGCGTTTCACTATACGTATTTATCGCTAAAGCGGCTTTTAATCTTACGTAAACTTGCATCGGAGTAACATTAACAACTGGTCCAGAAATAGCGCCTGGAAAAGCTCCCCAAGTTGTTTTATCTAAGGAAAATTCAAAATTGGTAATTACCGTACCGGTAACTGCACCTGTTAAATTGGAACCCGAAAGAATAGCACTATCAATACCTGAAGGACCTAACGTAACGGTGTAATCCAAACCCATAAAACTTGTTGGTGAAACAGAAATTATTGGTGTAGAACTAGAAGGACAATCAGACAAGGTTATTGTTGAGGTATAGTCATAAGGAGTGAAATCGTCAGTCAACCAATTGGCTGGATTAAAAATATCCGTTTTTAATTGAGCAACAGTTCCTGTTATTATTCCGTTATAAACCATATTGTCTATTTCTGGAATTGCAAGCGCATTAGCACTAGTTAAACCAGCAGGCAAATAGGAAGTATTTGTTGAAGTCGTACCCGTAGAAATAAACCCCGCACCGTCTGAGTGCAGCGCCGTTATGAATGTTGGCGTGGCAGCGGATCCTGTATATGCAATAATCTGATCTCCAGATGTCGATAAAGCCATTGTCCCTTCTAAAAAAGCAACTATTGTACCACAAGTAACCCCTGTTGAAGTCCAAGTCACCGTACCTTCATTTGTTGATAATCCTGAACCATTATAGGCATTATCAGTAAAATAAATTACTTCAGATGCGGGGATGTCGACAAAAGTTACGAACTTAATTATTGTTCCACTGCCATCCGTATTCATTTGCAATATAGCAATATCTCCAGCAGTAACTGCGGCGATACTAGCGGAGGCAACTAGAAGTAGTGTTAGAAATGTAAATATTCTTTTCATAGTCTTAATTTTGTTCAAAGCTACGAAAAACTAGACTTTTTAATATTAGATAATCGTTAATTCTTTTAGGAATTATTAACAATTTGTAAGCTTCCCCTAATTAGGACTGCTTATTATTACAAAATTAGGTTTTTTTTCGTTTAAAAAGGAATTGATTTTTTTCGTTCTGTGGTCATAAATGAAAATCAGTTCCTTTTTTAAATGAGCCCAG
>Ga0209491_10000556_pt1 | contig 74821 bp, 77 predicted proteins | sample BON02_FD_187213 | JGI IMG/M metagenome (GOLD analysis project Ga0209491, IMG submission 187213) | Freshwater microbial communities from Lake Bonney liftoff mats and glacier meltwater in Antarctica - BON-02 (SPAdes) (version 2) | ecosystem: Environmental > Aquatic > Freshwater > Ice > Glacier...
GCGGGGTCAGGGTTCGTCTCTTGTTTCGTTTCGGCATGGTTCTCGTCGCTTTCAGGGTTTCTTTGGAACCCCGCCTCCATCCCTTTTTCAAGCTTATTCACTGGCTCCGTTTTCACCTGCCACCTTAATCCTCGCCCAGCCCGGATCCTCAAACTCATCCGCGCCGGCTTCACCTTCGATCTCCGTGATTAGCGAGGGCTAAGCCTGTTCCCATGAGCCACTGCGGGGCGGCTTGAAATCTTACCTGCTTCCCATTACCCACAGAGAACGAAAACCGAAAGTGAGGCGTCACAACACATGATCAAAAGTATCACCGTCTGCCGCGACGTCTGAACACGTCCCGCCGCTTACAACTTTCCGATTCTCATGCAACAGTTGTCCTGTTACGAACAAGATATGGGTTGCCTAATGCCTTCAGTTGGATATCGTTAACGAATCAATGTTTCAGAAGGTGATCCCCGAAACAAAATCGGTTTGCCACGGAGAAGGATAATGTATGGGTAATAACTGGAAACGAAAACTTGCTGCCTATCTGCACGATCCCCCGAGCAAATGCCTCGACATTTACACGCACGGTGAACGGTCCGACGCCGCGTTCCGGCAGGCCGGGTTCGTTGATACGGAAATCGGTGAATATTTTGCGCATGCCGATCATACGGCAGCGGCGGCGGATCGCCTGCCGTTTCCGCAGTCGAGAAGCGCGGGCTTGAGCTGCGCATTTGACGGCATCCGCAACGCGTTCCGGCATCCGTTGAGCGGGCAGCTTCTTCCTTTTCACAAGGAGTTTGCCTCGGTGGAGCAGGGGTTCGAAGGCGAATCATCCGTTCAACCAAAGATCGCCGACGAGTGCCTCGATGCTTTGTCGAACGACAATTTACGTTGGCGCGCCCGATTCTTTGCGCATTGGCGTCTCTGGCCAAAACATGCTGCCGAGAAAGACTACCGGTTGTCGCTGCTGCCGGCGGATACGCGCATTCCCGATCACACCATCTGGTCGCACATGCAGGTGGTGTCCGCTCTGGATGGTTGTGTGAAGGGCGACAAGGTCTGGCAGCCCGCCTTCCTGAAATTTCAGCTTGGACCCGTGCAGGACTTTATCGCGGCAGCCCGGAGCATTCGCGACTTGTGGAGCGGGAGCTACCTTTTGTCCTGGCTGATGGCGGCTGGCATGAAGGCGCTTTCTGAAGAGGTCGGCCCCGATGCGGTCATCTTTCCCAATCTGCGCGGTCAGCCATTGTTCGATCTGCAGTGGAACAAAGATTTGTGGAGCAAAGTTTCCATCAACGGGAAGGACGCGGTCTGGGACTCTTTGAACTGGCAGAACCGGGATCTGCTCACGCCGAATCTCCCTAATGTTTTTCTGGCTGTCGTTCCTGCGGACCGGGCCGGGAAACTTGGCAAACGGGTTTCCGAGGCCATTCAGATAGAGTGGGAAACCATTGCGGGGTCCGTCTGGGCGGATTGTGGGGAAGCAGGCCTGACGGAGGATGAGGACGGGATCACCAAAGCTGATCGCAAATTACGTTTCGATAAACAGATCAAACGGTTCCTTTTGCTCTCCTGGAAAGCTACCCCGTGGCCGGAAACACTCAAAGAGGCACAAGGGCTGGCCCACGGTTTCAGTGAGGACATGCCCATCACAGAGGCAAATAATCGTGTGGCGGCAGTGGTCAGGATGGCGACTCAAACAATTCCAAAAGATGAGCAAAAGAACCACCGCGATGGCCGTTATTACGTCGGTGGAAAAACCGGTCCGAAAACGGAACTCAACAACATCGGGCTGGGGTGGTCGGTGATTCTGGCCCTGAACGGTTGGGAACTGGACGCCGTCCGGCAAACACGCGGGTTCGACGCGGCCAACGCGGGAATCTGGAAAATCGGAACCTTTCAAAACAAGGACTCGCTCACGGGCCGTGAAGAAGCCGTCGCCGGAGGCAGGACGTGGGGAGAGCGTTCGAAGGAAGCCGGTGAATATTGGCCCGCATTGTTCAAAAAGGGCGACTGGTTGGGCGCGCCCACACTGGTCAAACGCGTCTGGCATCGCGCCTATCTGGAAAAGGAGTGGAAGCTGAAGACTGACTCCAGTCATTTCCCGATGCCAAATACACGCGACATTGCTGCTCATCAATCAGAGAAGGATTGCGGGGATGAAACCGCAGAAGACTCGGCCCCATCCGAAAAATACTTTGCCGTCATTGCCTTTGATGGGGACCACATCGGTGAATGGGTCAGCGGCAAGAAGACGCCTAAATTCTCCACACAGTTGGCGGACTACAAGGACGGTTCCGGCAATTCTGGCTTTGGTGCTAGACCGTATTTCGAGCGACCGGAATTTAAAGGCGGGAACGATCGGGCTGAAGATTTTCTGGAACAACGACGCCCACTTTCGCCCAGTTACCACATCGAGTTCAGTGAGGCTTTGAACAACTTCGCGCTTTTGTGCGCGCGCCCGATTGTCGAGGCTTTCGACGGTCGACTGATTTACGCCGGTGGTGACGACGTGTTGGCCATCACCCCGGCAGATACCGCCCTTGCATGCGCGAAGGCGCTCCGGAGGGCATTCACCGGGTGCAGCGTTGACGGGCCGGTCGGTAAATCCATCTTCAAAAGCCCCGCGCCGGGATACCTCACGTCGGAGTCGATGACCGATGATTCCCGAGAACCCATCCCCTTCATCGTTCCCGGTCCGGCGGCGGACGCGTCGGTCGGGATCGCCATCGGGCATTTCAAGGCTCCGTTACAGGACATCGTCCGGCAGGCGCAGGCGGCGGAGAAACGGGCCAAGCACGATATTGACAAAGGCGGGCACGGACGTGGGGCCGTTGCCGTCACCCTGCTCAAGCGCTCGGGAGAGATTCAACACTGGGGCTGCAAATGGGACAACGGCGGACTGGACGCCTTTGAAATATTGCTCAACGCCATGAAGACAAATGTCGTCAGCGGCAAGTTCCCGCACCGGGTCATCGAATATCTGGAACCCTTGCGGTCGGAGGCGGCGAAAAAGCCTGAGAAAAGTAAAGCAACTGAGATATCCGGTAGCGTCCATACCGCCAAGGAGTTCGACAAGGTAACCTGCCTGGATGTGGTTTCCCGGTACCTCGAAATGGCCGCCGACAAGCAAAGAGGATCGAAATACGACAAGACCGAAGTTGCCGATCTCGTCTCGGTGCTGAAAACCTATGGCGAGTCATTGAAAGATCCTGAACAAATCATCCGAAACCTGATCGGCCTCATGACGACCGTTGCTTTTGCTGCGCGCACACTCCCATCCGGCACCCCATCAGAGAACAAGGAAGGAACCCAACCATGAACCAAATCCTGCTCGAACCCACCGACGTGCTTTTCTTCCGGGACGGTCGCCCCATGGAAGGGTCGCTTTCCGGGCACACGGCCGCGTGGCCGTTGCCCGACATCACCAACCACGCCCTGCACGCCGCCCTGCATCGCGCTGACATCGAGGGCGTTCACGAGCATCGCCGCGGACGGTCAGGCGAATACGATGATGAACGTGACCGAAAATTTGGATCCCTCCAAACTGTCGGGCCTTTTCCGGTGGACACCCGCGACAATCGGCAAACCTGGTTCTTCCCGCGCCCGGCGGATGCGCAGCAATCAAAATCCAACACGGTGAATTTGAAACCGGTCGAGGTGGACGAAACGGATCACGGGTGCCCGAACAGCAGCCTGCCGGAACCCTTGAAATATGCGGTCGGAAACATGTGTCCCCCGTCGAAGGAAATCGTGGAGGCCTGGTGGAGCGAAGGCGCGTGGAACGACTATCTTGGAACCGACCAACGCGACGGCATCACGTGCTCGGAAAAGGAAGCATTCAAGACCGACGACGCCTTCGCAGATCGGGAACAACAGACCGGCATCGCCATCGATTCCGACACCGGAACCACCGGCCAGGGCGAGGCCGAGCGCATGATCTATTCCGCGCATTACCTGCGGCTCAGGCCCGACATCCGGTTGGGCCTTTTTGCCGCTGCCCAGGACAAGCGCAAGAGCGACCCCGGGAACACGCGCGACCTTGTTGAGGAAATGCTCAACGGAAAGCCAACCGCCATCGTCGTGGGAGGCCAGCAAAGGGTCTGCACTGCGAAAAGAGATTCGGTGTCGAACCGCCTGCCGTTGCCTCTCGGCAAAATGGATGGTTTCAAAGATCCTACGAATGGCAAATTTGCCGTAAAGTGGATTCTCCTCAGCCCGGCCATTTTTCCAAAAATAGAAATCTCGGAAAAGAACCTTACCCCGCATCCCGGCGGCTGGTTGCCCACATGGATTCAAGAGTCCGATGGCAAGGTCATGTTGAAATGCCCGAAGGAATCCGCGCGAAAGGATGGTGAAGGACGCGTTGAATGGCGCAAGCGGGTTGCCGCGATTGAAAAGAATATTTTCGCCAAACTCGTCGCCGCCATTATCCCCAAACCCATTCCCGTCACCGGTTGGGCGCTTCCGAACGACAAGGACACGGACCGGGAAAAGGGCGGAGCCAAGTCCACCCACCTCGCCGTACCGGCGGGAGCAGTCTATTACTTTGAAGCCGACAACGAAGAAGCCGCCAAGTCACTCGCCGCCGCTCTCAACTGGCACGGCGACACTCATGGCAAGGAAATCAAGAACCGCCGCAGCTCGCTGATGGGAGAAAAAGGCTACGGCCTCGGCGTCTGCGGGACATGGGAATTTTTCAAGAACGTCGACGGACGTTCCAAGAGGTAACTTTGAAGAGCGAACACATCATATTGGAAAAATGAACACATCAAGAATACTCCACATCTTCACCCGGACGCCGCTTCATGTGGGTGCGGGTTCGAGCATCGGTGCCATCGACCAGCCCGTCCAACGCGAACGCCACACCGGCTTCCCCATCATTCCCGCTTCGTCGCTGAAAGGAAGTCTCGCCGATCAGTGGCCGGCCGATCTTCAGGATGGAAAGAAGAATTCTCTGCGTGTGCTGACTCGCAAGGAAGGCGACAAGAATGTCATCGACGAAGTCCGGGAATCCGCGTGGCTGTTTGGTTCCAACAACGACAAGGCCGCCTTCAGCGGTAGTTTGTTGTTTGGCGAGGCGCGACTGTTGGCCTTCCCGATTCGCTCCGCCCGGGGCAGCTTCGCTTGGATCACCTCGCCGCTGCTCATTCAACGCGCGGCGAGGGATGGAGCCGTTTCTGGTGCTCTTCCTGAGTCCATCACCGAACCCCGTGACGAACAGGCGCTCTTCGCGGTGGGCGAGGATTCGAAACTCGCCATCGACGACAAGCTGGTTCTTGAGGAATACACTTTTGGACATGCAGGTGATGCGCCCGCAGACTTGGGAAAGGCTCTCAAGAACTGCCTCCCGGATGATCCACTTTGGCAACATGTGGAAGATCGCCTGGTGGTGGTAAGCAACGGGATGATGAGTTTCTTCGCGAAGAACGCCTGCGAAATCGCCCAGCACGTCAAGATCAATGACGAGACAGGCACCGCCGAACCGGGCGCTTTGTTCAATCAGGAAAACGTGCCCTCGGACACTCTGTTCTATTCCGTTCTTCACGCATTCAAGAGCCGGGTTCCCACCGGTGAATTCAAGGACAAGAAACCGGAAGAAGTCTTTCAAGCGTTTTCCGGAAAAGTGAATTCAGATTCCGTTTTCCAATTCGGCGGCGATGCCTCCACCGGTCTGGGCTATTGCAGTCTGAAACTGAACGAACGGAAAGGATCTTGAACCATGCAAAATCTTGAACAAATCCGCGCCGCGGCCGCGTTTGAACCGGCCAAGGCACTCGACAAATCAGCCGTGAACAAACTCCCGGCGATGATCCTTAACAACGGACTGCTCAGTACCGTCGCGTTCTGCTGCAGTGAAAGCGACGGGAAGAACCGAGGCGGGATGAAGGACGCACTCGAAATCACGGCAAAACATTTGGAAAAACAAAATCTACTCTCATCCGGGAAAGGCAATCTGGACGGATTGATCCAGGACCTGTCCGAGAGGAGTTCCTTCCATCTCCAGAATGCAACCGCCGAAGCGCTTGAGTTTATCGGCTACCTGCGGCGCTTCGCCAAGAAAGAGAAAGAAAACAAATGAGGATCCTCTTATCCAAAGACACACTACAAACACTTGGTGCGGATGTGGGTCGGTGCGAAAGCAGGTCCCTGTTCATGGATCGCTTTGCAGATCCGAGAGCGAAGGACGTGGCCAGACAAAATTGGTTTCGTCGCCTTTGCGCAATGTCTCCTGTAAGACATACACGCCGCTCTATTCTTCAACCTGGGAACTCGATTACTATTTACGCGCAACTTCAATCGCGTTTAATGGTGAACATGGCAGGCGGTGTTATGGAAAACGCCGGGCTATACCTTGATCGTTACGGTCTCCCCTACATTCCCGGCTCAGCGGTCAAAGGTTGCGCTCGTCGTATGGCAATTCAGCAACTCTTGGAGATTGAGGCTGCTGACGAAGCGACCCAATTGCTCGCGAGTATTGCGTTTGTGTTTGGGTGGGGGGAGCAGGATTGGGATGCTGTGAATCGAAATAAGAACGGCGACCTGGTTTCCGATTTCGCCTACGCTATCGGAGAAGAAAACTGGGGTTCTGTCAGTGCAGATGTTCAAACGATTGTCTGTGAAAAACTCGGTGCCCTCAGCTTCCCTCCCAATTTCGCAGGATCTGTTTCCTTCATGCCGTCCGGTACGATCGATGTTGACGGTGCACATTTGGAACTAAAACCACCATCGGTGGGAACTCTCGAACTTGATGTGCTGACGAGTCATCACCAGAAGTATTACGGAGGATCGAAGTCCGTGGCCACGGACGACGAAGATCCGGTGCCCGTCTACTTCCCTGCGGTCGCCGCCGGGCACGTTTTTCAGTTTAACCTCCTCCCGCTTCGCAGATGTGAAAGCATTCTTCTGCGGAAGGCAGAGGGCTGGCTGAGGGAATCCCTTGCCGTATTAGGCATCGGAGCCAAGACTAATGCAGGGTATGGCTGGTTTGACACCTCGGATGAATTGCAAAAAGTAATAACGGTCGCACTTGAAGCCACGGCGAAAGTAGAGCAAGCCGCCATCGAAAGGCGGAGGAAGCAGCAGGCCGATGCCGAAGCGGAGGCAATTCGAATTGCCGAGAAACGTGAAAGAGAATCTGCCCTCGCCTCGCTGTCTCCGGATCAGCAGGAGGACTTCAAACTCGACCAAATGGACATTGGCAAGCTGACCCAGTGGGTTGAAAAGTTTCAATCCCACAGTGAACCTGAAAAAGAAGCGATTTACCGCCTTCTTCAAAACCGGAAGCCTGAGTTCTGGAAGGAACTCCGCTCGAAGGCCGAACAAGGGATAGCCAAAGAAAAGAAGCGATTCGGCCCTCCAGTGCAAGCCATGTTCAAAATGGCAAAGGAAAGAAAGGAAAAGATGCCCAAATGAAAACTGAATCTTTCATCCTCGAATTCATCACACCATGCTTCTGTGCAGGGGCTGATCAATCTAAAGCGGAAATCCGCGCCCCATCCATCCGAGGTCAGCTCCGTTGGTGGTTCCGGGCGTTGGGAGGCTCCAAATCCGAAGAATCGGAAGTCTTTGGCACTACTTCGGGCGAAGGGGGGAACGCAAGCGCCATTCAAGTGAGAGCAGTGACCTTGCAAAAGGGGGAACCATGGACACCTCCAAGGGTCGACCCTAGTTCTTCCGAGGCCTACGTTTATTTTTTTGCAAGTGTTTCGGGGAAAACGAAGGGGCAACGATGGACTGAACATGGAAACATCCCGCCCCAGACAACAGTCCGCGTAACTATTAAAAAGATTCGCAAGATTACGTCGAAAACTGCAGAGGATCGTTTGGACCTTGCGCTAAAACTTTGGCGAACCATTGGTGGCATGGGTCTGCGTATCACCCGCGGTTTGGGAGCGTTCGCCTGCGCACAAGCTCCAATGTCCAAGGACCAGCTCGAGTGGACACGCGATAAACTCAACTCGGCAGGTTTCGGCTTCCACGTTCACCGCACAGACCTCCAAAGTTGGCAGTTGGCCATCAGGGAATCGGGTGCACTGCTGAAGGATCCGCTCCGAGCCAACATGAAGGCTGGTAAAAAAGGAGACCGACCGAGCCCTCTTGGAACCTCCCGACCGCGTCAAACCAGTGCTGTTTATCTCAGACCCGTTAAAATGAGCGATGGACTGTACGGGTTGATAATATTCGAGGCTCCTTCGGAGAAAGTGCTCGGCCCCACATCTCGAAAGGGCGCACCCGCCATCAAACTACTCGCGTAAAATCTGCAGACAACCACGTTAAACAGGCCCATTCATTAGCTATCGGTCCATTTCGGTGGTCGGTCGCGCAACCAATTCATGACACTCATTCATCTCGTCAGTGAGCAGACCATGCAGAATCTGCTGCCATTGCTGGCGCTGCGGCCATCCCATGTGATCCAGATCTGCAGTGCAGGTGAACGGTTTACTGTTGCGGCACGAAGTATTGAGACTGCCTCAAGCGAGGCGGGCGTGGAGGCCAAGTTTCATTCACACACGCTCGCAAGCGATTGCCCGGATGTGACGGAGGTCAAGGAAGCCCTCAAACAGTTGCTCGCGGATGCTCCTGATGCGGTGATCAATCTCACCGGCGGCACCAAGCTCATGTCGATCGGGGCGTTTCTGGCCGCCGACCAACACGCTACCGTTCCTATTCTCTACTGCGACACGGATCGGAGCGAATTTGTTTCGATCGGGCGAGCCCCCCTTCCGGAGATGCCTTCATTTGGTGAGATCGCTTCGCGGCTCACACTGCGCATCGTGATGGCTGCACATGGAAAGGCTCCCGACACCTGGCGCTTTGATTCGGTCAGTCCCGCCGCCTCCGAGTTCGGGCGGCGCTCGTTCGACCTTCGCTGGAATCACCGCAAGCAATTTGATGACTGCCAGTTCTCTCGACGGACCCGTGATTTTTTCCGGTCGGATCGCGGGCGCATTCCGAGTGGCACGGGCAGACTGACTGCACTCTGTGAGGCCAACTTGCTGGATGCCCTTCCAGATCCAGTGCCTTCCGCGGTTCAGGATTTCTGCCGGGCCGCTGGTGGTGCTGGGTTTCTTGCACCGCTGGAAAACGGTGGATGGCGGATAGCGCCCGTAGCAGAGGGCCAGAGCCTGCGCAGCCACGTGGAAACCATTGCCAATATTCTCGACGGATCGTGGCTCGAGTTGACGGTTCTCAACCTGGTGCAACGCTCTCACCTGTTCGCTGATGCCCATTGGAGTGTTGAGCCCTTGCGAAACCCCGGGGGCGAGGACAATCGCTCGTTCGGGGAAACAGACGTTGTGTGCCTCGGACTGCCAAAGGGCAATCTCCATGTTATTTCCTGCAAAACCAAACTGGAGAAACCGCTCGAGCATCTCGAAGCGCTGCATGAACGCAGCCAGAATCTCGGTGGGCGTTTCGCCCGGGCCGTGCTGGCAGTCCTTTTCACCCGCCCGGAACAAGTCGTTGAACTCCGCCGTTGGGAGCGTTTGTTGAATGTCACGGTGCTCATGGGGGATGAGATCTTCCAGAAATTTGCGGTCTCCGGCGAAGGGGCGGGCAATCCACAAAGAAGCCCTTGAACGCTATTCTCACCAATTCTGACCACAACTGCTTTTATGTCTCTTCCTGCTGACCCGGAAGCCGTCCTCTTCATTTCGCTCGGCACATCTCCAGCCGTCGTGCCGGAGGCGTTCCTCATGCCTGACATTTCGTTCGGTGCCGTTCACGTGCTCACCACGGAGCGCCCCGAAGTGGATCTCATTCAGGACTTCTTCCGTAGGCACGCCCCAAAGGTAAACCTCACCATCAGCCGGGTGGCGGGTTTCACCGATTTCATTACCGAGGCGGACCACTTCCGCTTTGAAGAAACACTCTACCGCTGGGTGCTGGCTTCCGGGGCTTCGCCTTTGAACCGGTATTTCTGTCTGAGCGGTGGGTTCAAGACCATGTCCGCTGCCGTGCAAAAAGCGGCATCGGTGTTGGGTGCCGCAGAGGTCTTTCACGTGCTTGCTGATGGCGGCTCCGGGCTGCCCTCTACCATCGACGAAATTCTTGCCGCAAAAGAGCAGGAACATCTTCACTGGATCCGCCTGGGTTCAGAGTCAGGTTGGCCTCAACTCCGCGAGGCCAGGCCCGCCGATTATCCGCTGGTGGTGATCCGTGAAGAAAACGGTATCGGCTGGTTGCGGACAGAGGACGATCGGTTTCGTGCCCGCCTCAGCCAGATTGTTGAGCGTTCACATCACATTGCCGACGCGTGGGACCAACTCAGTCAGCTTCCGTTTGCCGTTCTGGCCACCTGGTCGGCCGCTGACCTTGCGTGGATCCGTCAGCCGGTCAATCCGGAAGCCGAGACGGATCGCAACTGGGTCGCCAGTCTTCCGAAGGTGGAATTGCACTGCCACCTCGGCGGGTTCGCCACTTCCGGTGAGCTGCTTGATCAGGTCCGTCTTGCTGCCATCCACCCCGAAGGTCTTCCACCCAATCGCGAAATTCAAACACCGCCCGACTGGCCAGCACCGGGATCGCCGGTAGGATTGGAACACTATCGAAACCTCGGCGACAACAATGGGTCCCGGCTTTTGCGCGATCCCGGCTGCCTACGGCGACAATGCGAACTGCTTTACGAACACCTCGTGCAACAGCATGTGGTTTACGCTGAAATACGTTGTTCGCCGGCCAACTACGCAGACGCCGCCCTCGGCCGGTCGCCGTGGGAGGTGCTCACAGATATTCGCGATACTTTCCAAAGCTGCATGGCCAGAGCGGCGATACACGCGGGCGCACCGGTGCCAGCCTGCCGCGTGAACCTGATTATTATCGGAACGCGCCAGACCGGAGGGGACTACCGGGCAGGGATCGCCCGACACCTCGCGCTGGCTGTCACCGCCGCCGAACACTGGCCAGACTCTGCGGGATGCCGCGTCGTTGGAGTTGATCTTGCCGGTTATGAAGATGTCACAACGCGCGCGCATTATTTTCGAGAGGAATTCACTGCAGTCCACCGCTGCGGCCTTGCCTTGACCGTGCATGCTGGCGAGAACGATGACGCCGAGGGTATCTGGCGCGCCGTGTTTGATTTGAACGCGCGGCGGCTCGGCCATGCTTTGAGTTTGTCTCAGTCTCCAGAACTCCTTCGCTCGGTCGCGGACCGGGGCATTGGCATTGAAATGTGTCCGTATGCGAACCTGCAGATTCGTGGCTTCCAAATCGCATCCAACCCCGCGCTCGCCGGGAACAGTAAGAGCTATCCGCTTCTTCAGTATCTACGCGCCGGAGCCAAGGTGACCGTCAACACCGACAACATCGGCATCTCCGCGGCAACCCTCACGGACAACCTCCTGCTGGCGGCGCACCTTTGCCCGGGGCTTGCCCGACTGGATCTGTTGCGACTCCAACGAAATGCGCTGGATTCTGCGTTCCTGGCAGCCGAAGAACGCAACACCATTATCGGCCATTACGCGGATGCCATCCCGTTCGCTTGAAACCCCATGCAATCTAAAAGCAACGAGCTGGTCCTTTGCTCGGAACGTTCTGTTCTCCCGCCGACCTGGTTGCCGGACGAGGGTCAACTATTGATCGAAGAGCCCGCCCTGATTGCACGACTGAACCTCACCGATGTTCACTGGCTGCCACGAGACCAGGCGGAGATCGACACCAATTTCAAACAGTGGATTCCGTATATCCTACTCCGCAATCCCCGCGGCGAACTGGCGGCCTACCCCCGGCAGGGCACTGAAAAACGCCTGCACGGGCTCTGGTCCGTCGGCCTTGGCGGACACATCAATCCCGTGGACGGAAGCACCTGGGCAGCCGCCTTATGGAATGGGCTTCGTCGGGAACTGCAGGAGGAGTTTCCCTCCGCGGCCGGGGGAACCACTCGCCTTGTCGGAATCATCAACGAAGAGAAAACCGCTGTTGGGCGGGTTCACATCGGAGCTGTCTTCCTGCACGAAACCGAAACCCTGGAAAGCAGCGCTGCGACAGAACTCGATGGAATGGAATGGCTCGCCCAAGATTGCGTGGGAAACACTGAATGGCCGATCGAACATTTTGAACTCTGGTCGCGTCTCGCGTTGCAGTTGCTCTTGAAATAAACGTCCGCGGACGTCCCGTCGATGTTGTTGAACGTCTCGCTTGTTCTAGTATCCGCGTGAACGTTGCCAGTATTTCCTCAGCGGACCAACAACCGAGATCGTTCGAGAAACATGACACAAAACATCATCGATACCAGCGCCCCGGAAACGATCCTTCTCGCCGTCACGGGCATGTCTCCCGCGGTAATCACTGAAACCGTGTGGGCGCTCGCCACTGCGGAAACCCCGATCCTCCCCGATCGGGTAATCGCTGTTACCACCACCGCCGGTCGGGCCAGAATCGAGCAGCAGCTGTTCCAGCCGTTGGCGCGGTTTGAAGGCATCTCCGCATGGGATGCCCTGCGTGCCGCCCTGAAGCGTCGAGGTCTTGACCCGGCTGGACGCCTTGGATTTGGGAACACTAACAGTGACATCCGTGTCATCACAGGCACCGATCCCGATACAGGAAGATCCATCGAACTGGAGGACTTGCGCAGCCTGCCTGACAACGATGCCGCCGCTGACTACCTGCTGGAGCAGGTTCGAAGCATCGTGGAAAACCCGGACACCCGGCTCATTGCCTCCCTCGCCGGTGGCCGCAAAACCATGGGAGCACTCCTCTATGCCTGCATGACACTCGTGGGTCGCGAGTCAGACCGGCTCACCCATGTACTGGTCAATGAACCCTTTGAAACCGTTCCGGAATTTTTCTTTCCGGGTCAGCCGGGCGGAGCGCTCGCCGATCGTCAGGGCCGGTTCGTCGAAGCAGCATCGGCCGCTCTGGAGCTCGCCGACGTGCCATTCGTTCCTCTCCGGAATCTGTTCGTGCGTGAACTGGGGAGGAAAGCCGGCACATTCTCGCGTCTCGTCGCCTCTTGTCGGGAACAGGTGCGCCAGCGTGCAGCCGAAAACCTCCGGCTCTCAATCGATGTTGGTCGCACAGAGATCGATGTCAACGGCCAGCCCATTCGCCTGTCCCCGCTGGAACATCTGTTGTTTCTGTTTCTCGCGAGGCGGGCCAAACAGGCCGACCTGGCCTACGGCACCTATGTCGAGGCGGTCGATGATCTTAACGCCTTTCGGTTGCACCTGCTGGAAACAATTCCCGCAAACCAGTTTGGTGACTGGCGCCACAACGACTCATTGCGCTCCGATTGGGACGACCAGGAAATCCGGAAAGCAGTCTCCGGCATTAAGAAAAAGCTTCGCCAAAACGGAACGGAAGGAGCCGCACTCGCAAGCTGCCTTCCCGAAAAGGGCCGGTGCTCACTCGACCTGCCCGGAGAGTTGATATTTATCAAGGGCTAGCTCGCCGCACTGGTATCTGCCGTCCTGCATCAACCGACGTTTCGGGACGTCCCAACCATCACGACGTCTGGTATTTTTGATACCCTGCTTCGCACGACACAGTCATCCGCCCCGACGCATCAGGCTGCTGCCGGGCCTCTTGATCTGATTAAAAACATGTCTGCCTCAAAAAACTGACCATGCCCACCGTCTGTCTCAACCAATCCAACCTTGAGGTCCGGCTGAACTCCGAACGCTTGGAAATACGGGAAGCCGCTGAATCCGGAGAACCAAAGAAACTGCTTCGTGAAATCCCACTGCGGGACATTGATCGCGTGATTGCCAGTGAATCCGTTCGCTTCTCGGGCAGAGCCACCGCCGCGCTTCTCGAGCGCGGCATCCCCATTCACTTTTTCTCCTGGCAGGGGCGGTTTCTTGGCAACTTTCTTCCCGCACAAAACCACCACGGTTTGAGCCGCATCAAGCAATATCAAAAGACCCTTGATCCCGACTTCGGACTTTTGCTCAGTCGGAGGATCATCAGCGGGAAACTTTACAACCAACGTCGCGTCATCCAGCGGCTCGCCGCCAGCCGCGGACTGCTCGCTGCCTCCGGGCTCTCCGTGGAGACCGATCAACCGCTGCCGCCGGACGCTTCGCACGCCACTTCCGTCAAAGCCGATCTTACCTGGCTCGACACCGTTTTTGCCTGTCTTGGCACCAGTGCCACAATTGATGAACTCAGGGGGCACGAAGGCGCCGCCACAGCACGCTATTTTGGTGGATGGTCCCGGTTCCTGCCGCCCGGATTTCCATTCGACCGGCGGTCCACGCGCCCGCCCCTCAATCCTGTAAACGCATGCATCAGTTTCGGAGCCACCATCATTTACAACGAGATGGTCGCGTTCTGTCATGCCCGAGGACTCGATCCCGCCCTCGGACTTTTGCACACGACTCAGAATGGCAGATGGAGTCTCGCCTTGGATCTCATCGAGCCCTTTCGACCGGCCATTGTCGAAGCGCTCGCCCTCGATCTGTTCAGCCACCAAATTCTCAACCAGTCGCACTTTGAAGATCGTGACGGCGGAGTCTTTTTGAATGAGGAGGGGCGTCGTAAATTTTTCCTCCAATACGAGCGGCGCATGGAACGCCAGTTCATGAGTGAGGCCGCCGGGCACCGCACCACCCTGCGGCAGCAACTGGAACAGCAAGCAGTGATGTACAAGACGGCACTTGAGAATGAACAGAATTTCGAACCCTTCCTGATGAACTGATGCTCCCGCAGTCGATCCCACATCAAACGCCATGAACTGGTGGTTTCAGGCCTTCAAGCAGGTGCCTTATCAAAAGTCGCCGCCCGGAGAAAAAGAGATGCTCACCCTCGTTGCCTACGACATTGCCAGTCCCAAGCGCCTGGCCCGCGTCGCCAAAACCTGCGAAGACCACGGGGTGCGTGTTCAATACTCCGTCTTTGAGTGCCATCTCGAGGAGGATGAATTTGCAAGATTATGGTCACTCCTTCTCGACTGTATCGAGGAGAGTGAAGACCGCTTGGTCGCCTACAAGATCGATGCCCGCTCAGCCCGAGAAACATGCACCGCCGGGACCATGGTGTGCGCGGAAAAAGTCGTCTGCTATCTGGTGTGAACTCAATCCACTTTTCGTCACGATCGGTCGTCGGCACCCCACGGTTGAATCCTGCGGGAAGGCGGGCAGTTGGAAACAGTTCAGGTCATGAGCTTCAGACAGCCGAAACCCCGCCCCTCCCGACCTGTTGCAGAACTCATTGTCCGGCTGGATGTTACCCAAAACGCCGAGCACGCGCAGCTGGATCCGGCACAATTGATGCCAGGCTTGAACCGGAGTCGCGACCTGCGCGGCACTTGCGCTCCTCTCGGAGAATGGGTTACAACGGCGGTGTGAAGAACCGACCAACAGCCGAAAGGCAATGAAGACAGGGATTTCCCGTGCAGTTGGTTTGCATGGTCGAACGGGTGAAGAACCGACCAACAGCCGAAAGGCAATGAAGACGCTTTCGTTTGGTTAGGTTGCGCTTTCACTTGTGAGGTGAAGAACCGACCAACAGCCGAAAGGCAATGAAGACGGGGTGGTGCCTGAGGACGTGTACGTCTCCGGATCGGGTGTGAAGAACCGACCAACAGCCGAAAGGCAATGAAGACATTTAATACTGCCTCTGCCTCTGCTTCTGCCTCTGCTGTGAAGAACCGACCAACAGCCGAAAGGCAATGAAGACGTGGTGGTGTTCATTTTAGTATTTTCCAATGGCCGAGTTGTGAAGAACCGACCAACAGCCGAAAGGCAATGAAGACTTTCATAGGTCTCCCAAGACCCAATCACTTCACCGTGTGAAGAACCGACCAACAGCCGAAAGGCAATGAAGACTATACGAGGTGTCGGCCTCCACCAACTCTTCCTTTCTGTGAAGAACCGACCAACAGCCGAAAGGCAATGAAGACCCGAGGGCGACGGCGGCGGGGTTTTTGCGGGTGCTCATGTGAAGAACCGACCAACAGCCGAAAGGCAATGAAGACTTGGCGGCGGCGAGCTTGGCTTTGGACTTGTGGAAGCCCTGTGAAGAACCGACCAACAGCCGAAAGGCAATGAAGACGTGATAGTCTTGCCCGTGGCGGGTGAAGTTACTCGAAGTGAAGAACCGACCAACAGCCGAAAGGCAATGAAGACCTGGTAGGTCTCCCACGACCCAATGACCTCCCCTCTGTAGTGAAGAACCGACCAACAGCCGAAAGGCAATGAAGACCTGTCTGAACCCTGTCCAGACCAGACTTAAAGCTTCGCGTGAAGAACCGACCAACAGCCGAAAGGCAATGAAGACGCTTTCGTTTGGTTAGGTTGTGCGTTCACTTGTGGGGTGAAGAACCGACCAACAGCCGAAAGGCAATGAAGACACGCGATCTCAAACCGCTTCTGAGCGGTTTGGATCTCCGTGAAGAACCGACCAACAGCCGAAAGGCAATGAAGACGGCGGGTGCCCTGGAAGGACCCCCAGGATCCCCCGGTCGTGAAGAACCGACCAACAGCCGAAAGGCAATGAAGACTCTTAGTAGTAGCCACTTGGCTCGATCTTCACTGGTTTCGTGAAGAACCGACCAACAGCCGAAAGGCAATGAAGACCGCCTCTACCAGCTGTTCCTTTCTCTCGATGAAATGGCGTGAAGAACCGACCAACAGCCGAAAGGCAATGAAGACCCGCTCGCCCAATAGTGGCGCTGCACGACGCCGACTGGTGAAGAACCGACCAACAGCCGAAAGGCAATGAAGACCGGGCCGCGTCATCAATCTGTCCCGTTGTTGGCTGGTGGTGAAGAACCGACCAACAGCCGAAAGGCAATGAAGACCGGTACCCTTGGTACCGAGGGCGATAAACACGCCCTCGTGAAGAACCGACCAACAGCCGAAAGGCAATGAAGACTTACGACACGTTTCCGATCCTCGGTTGAGACCGTCAGGTGAAGAACCGACCAACAGCCGAAAGGCAATGAAGACCGCCAGAGTTTTGAACTCTCCGAAATATGTGGCATGTGAAGAACCGACCAACAGCCGAAAGGCAATGAAGACGGAGGTTGGCGTATAACGATGATACTGACATGTGCCTGGTGAAGAACCGACCAACAGCCGAAAGGCAATGAAGACTGGATGAGCGGACACGTCTTACCGTGGTATTTTACGACGTGAAGAACCGACCAACAGCCGAAAGGCAATGAAGACATAGGCGTCGTGTAGGTCTCCCACGAGTTGATCACCTCGTGAAGAACCGACCAACAGCCGAAAGGCAATGAAGACCGGATCACTTTGAACATCGCCCGCGCTCCGGCGATTGAGGTGAAGAACCGACCAACAGCCGAAAGGCAATGAAGACTGAACCCGTCCTGCAAGAAGCTAAATATCGTGCGCAGTGAAGAACCGACCAACAGCCGAAAGGCAATGAAGACGCCTTACCTGTAGTAGGCGACGAAATCCGGAATTTCTGTGTGAAGAACCGACCAACAGCCGAAAGGCAATGAAGACCCGCTTGAGCTTCTAACATCTCCCTAGCCGCGATCTCGTGAAGAACCGACCAACAGCCGAAAGGCAATGAAGACGCAACATACGACGGGACCCTTTCGGCCACGCTCCAACCGTGAAGAACCGACCAACAGCCGAAAGGCAATGAAGACTCAATGACCTCCCCGTTATAGGAGGTGTCCGCCTCTAGTGAAGAACCGACCAACAGCCGAAAGGCAATGAAGACTCGAACATGGCTTTATCAAACAGGCGTGATCGTTCGGGAGGTGAAGAACCGACCAACAGCCGAAAGGCAATGAAGACCCCTGGAGCGCCGCCTGATCCTCCACGTGCTGGATGAAGTGAAGAACCGACCAACAGCCGAAAGGCAATGAAGACTTGAGCGGGCGACCCCGAGACGGCGAGCAACCTCGGCGTGAAGAACCGACCAACAGCCGAAAGGCAATGAAGACCCCTTGATTTGTTCGCTCGCCAGCCTGGAGAGGTTGCCGTGAAGAACCGACCAACAGCCGAAAGGCAATGAAGACTTGGTCAGCGGCACCGTGTTGTTGTTACCCCAGAGAGTCCCGTGAAGAACCGACCAACAGCCGAAAGGCAATGAAGACCGGAATGCGCACACCAACGGGTGCCCGCCCGAAGACAGGGTGAAGAACCGACCAACAGCCGAAAGGCAATGAAGACGTTGTGGGGGGTGAGCGATCCATCATTTTCGATTGAGGTGAAGAACCGACCAACAGCCGAAAGGCAATGAAGACTCGTTGATCCCCGACTGTATCGCGTGGCTGATGTAGGGTGAAGAACCGACCAACAGCCGAAAGGCAATGAAGACGACGGAAGTCTGGTAGGTCTCCCAGGAGTCTATGACCGCGTGAAGAACCGACCAACAGCCGAAAGGCAATGAAGACAGCGTCTGCCCGTGACGGATCTAGCGCATTGAACTCAGGTGAAGAACCGACCAACAGCCGAAAGGCAATGAAGACGTCGACCTTAACTATTACAACCCGAGGCTGTCCGCGAGGTGAAGAACCGACCAACAGCCGAAAGGCAATGAAGACCTGTTTTTTTACTCATATTGTTCATATCGGTTTCTCCGTGTGAAGAACCGACCAACAGCCGAAAGGCAATGAAGACGGAGGTGTCCGCCTCTACTAATACTTCCTTCCTTTGGATGTGAAGAACCGACCAACAGCCGAAAGGCAATGAAGACCAAGTCCTTCCGGTCCGGCAGTGCGGCGCGGACCATTCCGTGAAGAACCGACCAACAGCCGAAAGGCAATGAAGACCTGGCTTGACTTCCGCTTTCGCTGGCTTGGCCGCTTCCGTGAAGAACCGACCAACAGCCGAAAGGCAATGAAGACGTCTTGATCCAGCGCCAAGAGGCGTCTTGTTTGTCGGGCGTGAAGAACCGACCAACAGCCGAAAGGCAATGAAGACTGATTGCGCCGATGAGCGTTGGCTCTCGTTTGGTTAGGGTGAAGAACCGACCAACAGCCGAAAGGCAATGAAGACGGGACCCTCCCGTGGGTTGGTTGACGTAATGCTGATAGTCCCGTGAAGAACCGACCAACAGCCGAAAGGCAATGAAGACGTCCAGACCAAACTCAAGGCCTCGCCTGTCCAACCCTGTGAAGAACCGACCAACAGCCGAAAGGCAATGAAGACCCAACCGCCTGACCCTTTGCGTGGGTGTCGCACAATGTGAAGAACCGACCAACAGCCGAAAGGCAATGAAGACACCTTGCCCAAAACAAGGGCCGTGCCCTTGGTACCGAGGTGAAGAACCGACCAACAGCCGAAAGGCAATGAAGACAGGAAGGAACCTCCGGAGCGGTTGGACAAGTAGCAGCCGAGGTGAAGAACCGACCAACAGCCGAAAGGCAATGAAGACCAGTCAACTGAAGAATCATTGGCGGCTCGTCTGGCCAAGGTGAAGAACCGCCCAACAGCCGAAAGGGAAACCCGTACGACAACGCCTAGATGGAGAGCGCCATCGGAAAGATCAAAAGCAAAGTGCCTGGCCGGACCGGGCCGGCCGACCCCGAGAGCGCCCGGCGACAACTCTTTGTCGGCATCGAAAGCTGGTACAACCAGCGCCGACGCCAGAGTTTACTCGGCTATCAATCGCCCGTTGCTTTTGAAACCCAGTTCATGAAAGACGAACCCCAACAAATGACTTCTGCCCCTGTCCACCTTCTCTGGGGCACTTCACCTCCCGTGTTCTGTCTCCTCCCTTCTAGCTTCCAGATTCAATCTCCATAAACTTTATGACACACTTCCGCGTTACCCGATTTTCCTTTTGCGAACCTTTGCGGGCACATGAGCAACTGGTGAACGCGGGCGTCCGCTTCCCTTCGCCAGGTTGCATCGACTACAGGTAACCCAGAGGTTGGCCAACTCGGTCAAACCACCGTTCGCAACGGATTCAATGTGATCAATATGGATGTCTTCCGGTGCGCAGACCTCACCGCAAATGTTGCATCGCCCGTCCTTGTTCTTTGCGATCACCGCATTTCGTAGTTTCGGTGGGACCGACCGATTCAACGCCTGCCGGTTTCCAGGCCGATCCTTGTTGGCAGCCCGGGCGCCCACTTTCGGTCGGGACGCCGCGAGTTGCCGGCGTTCCTGCTTTTGCAATACGCTGGCTTCCGCGATTTCAATCGCACGATTCAGAATGGGATACGTTTCCTTGATGAGTATGCTGAGCTGCGGAAAAATCCAGTCCACCACCTCATGCTCGCTCCCGGCATGGGTGAATTGCATCTCGATCACCTGCTGGCGAGGGTGGGGACAATATTGAAACCCCTTGGGGGTATGTTTAGATAGTTCCCTTTTGAACAGATCGACAACCTTCTCTCGTTCCGTGAAATAGAGTCGCACGGTGTTCAGATGGAGTTTCAAACACCAGTTGTGCCCGGTCGTCTCGAAGTGAACCGGATCATAGTTCAGGCAATAGCAGCAGAACACCCACGGCAAAGTGGCTGGCGACTGTCGCGTGTCATAAATGCGATTGATAAAAACCTGGGTGCACGTGCCATGCCGCGCTGCTTTCTGGGAGCACTTCAAGCGGGTCAGGATTCCATTGTCATCATCACCAACAAGACGCGGGAACGCTTTCCTCCACGCGTCGCTGAGCACCTCTCGATCAATCTGATTTTTTAGCATTCCAAAGAATTTGAATAAGCGCTCACGAAGAGCACGGTTCCGTTGATTGACGGTTCATAACAACTTTTCGCCGGAAGATCAAACTCCCGCATCGGCATCCCTTCAGCCGCAACTTGAAAGAAGAGGTTCCGTTCACGCGGTTGCAAGCGATAGGTCCCGGCCACGTCTCACGACAAACAACCCCAACACACCCAGCAATGCCAGGCTGAGACTGCTGCCGCCATCGGGCACGGGGGATGGCACCGGGCCACCGGGATAACTCGGCGGGCTGTCACCATAGATCGCCGGATCATACTCATAGGGAGTGCCGTAGTTCCCGGCGGGGCGCCCGCCGTTCTCAGCATCGAAGCTGTCCTGCAACATCACCGTTCCGCCGAGCGACAGTTGAATGTCATCGAGCAACAGGCCCACCCGGTCTCCGCCCAGTCCTTCAAAGCTCAGGTGCGCCGCTTGCGTGGTTGCCACACTGAAGTATTCGGTGAACGTCGTGAACGGCACGTTGCCGGGGAGCGCGTAGGTCTTGTTCAAGATCCCACCGAGCGCCACCTGGATGACGACGAAATCAGTGCTGCCTCCTCGCTGGTTTCCCGCGAGATCAAACTGCAGGGCATAGGTCTGGCCGGACTGAAACAGAAACGCATCCCGGGAGAAGAGCCTGCCCGCGTCGCCGGTGGTGCCGTCGAGATCCACGTAGAGCCCGTTGCCCGGTTGCAGATCCCACCAACCGGGACCGATCAGGTCGACGGAACCGTCCTGGACTTCCCAGTGGATGAAACCGGCCCGGGCTTCGCCTTGCACCAATGCCAGGGTGCCGATGAGGACTGCGAGTTTTCCGAATGTTGCTGTGTTCATGATGTGTTGTTTGGTTGAGGGTGATGGTTCTGAGGTGGGAGGTTGGGATGGCAGCCCTTGCCACCATCCCGCAACCCTCCACAGGTTCTTAAGCCCGGGGTTTCCCCCGGAAATCTTCCTGTTCGCGCAGCTCCCGATCCCGGGAACTGGCCCGCGCTGACCGGTGACGCATGGCATGGAGTTTCTTCATCATCATCGGATTGTCGTGGGCGTTGAGGTCAAATTCCGCCTCCGCATTTTCCAGCAGATCGAGCGCACGCTCCATGGCCGAGGGGTGTTCACTCGTCATCATTTTCCGCCGGGCAACGGACAGGAACGCGCGCGCACCCATGATGTCGCCTTCGCGGGCGAGTTGGTTGCTCTCGCGCAATGATCGGGCGGCCTGTTGCACCGCCACCCAGGACAACACCGTTTCGTTGACCCGCACCTCGGCCGGATCCTGCGTGGCCTGCACCCGGACCGTCTGCTGGATCGATCGCGAGGCGATGCCGTCCTTGGTGATCTCGTCGAAGACCAGCTCCACCTCCAGCAGTTCCTCACCTTCAAGACTCGTCACCGGACGACCGTCAATGGCGGGCAGTGGCAGGACGTTCAGGGCAAAGACCGCCACGCGTTCCTCCTCGCTCACCAGGTCACCCACGGCAAATTCAACCCGGCCATCGGGCAACGTCACGGATGGATACTCATTCAGAGCCGCGAACCCGTCGCAGAAGTCCAGTGGCTTGAGCCGGACCCGGAGGTTCTGGACAGACACACCCTGCAATCCCTGAAGTTCATGCTCGAAAATGGCGGGCAATTTCTCCGGTGAATCGGCGTCGTAGAATTCCCCATTGGTGGACCGGGCCAGTTCGCCCAGCAGTTCCTCGTCGTAGTCGCGGCCGAACCCGAGGCAGGTGGTCCGGATGCCCCGCGCCTCCAGGCCCGAGGCCACAATGCCCTTCACCTGACCGGGATCGGTAATCCCGCAGTTCAGATGACCGTCGCTCAGGAGCAGGAGCCGACGTGGCATGCCGGCTGGAGCACCGGTCAACTGGTTGGCACCAAGCATCCAGCCGCCGGTGAGATTGGTCGAACCACGCGGCCCGACCTCCGCCACGCGCCGTTCCCAGTCGGCGCGACGGGTGGCGTCCTGCAGGGGGATGACTGTCTCGGCGGTGTCATCGAACACCACGAGACTGAACTGGTCTGTGGTCCGGAGATTGCGAATGGCGGTGCGGGTGGCCTGGAGAGCCTGTTGGAGAGGATTACCCGCCATGGAACCCGAACGATCGAGCACGACACAGAAAGCCAGTGGTTGACGGTCTTTCAGCTGGACCGGGTCCGCCGTGAAGCGGAGCGCGAAATGAATGGGGCAGGCCTGATTGGCCAGGATCGTTTGATAGTCGAGGAGGAGTTCTGTCTTCATTGCCCCACATCCTACCCCCGGGGGCCTGACAACCGGTGTCACTGTGATCCAGAATTTATTCCCACGTTTGTAACCAGCCGGAGCCGTGGGAATTGACAGCAAATGTTAACCACCAGCCTCAATTTCCACTCTCGGAAGCACACGCGCCCTCAGTCGCTCAACCTCATTTAGACGCGCTGGCTCGTAAACATATGTTCGAATCAGTGCATCTTGCTGCCCCAGCCTCGGATCTCCCTTCGAAATCGCCAGTGCACTTTCCGCTCGGTCCCAGAGCAGCACGATCAAATCGGGGATGTCAGAATTTAGCATCTTGTCGTAATCGGCGGTGTAGTTTTCGCGGGCGAGATTCAAATATGTTTCCGTATACAGCATGAAAGTGAGGACCCCGTCTCTGGAAGATGAACCCGAAAGCCCTGTCAGTTGATTCACCACTGTCGCATCGACCAGAGCGGAAAACGTGTAGGCATTAAATTCATCCAGCAGATTCACCACGTCCTGCCCCCCGCTTTGCCCCGTCAGGTAGGTGTTTGCATAGTCGGCGGTTTGCAGTTCAGGCGGAAGTGCCGCGAGAATCTCTGAGCGGGGGAACAGTCCCATTTCTGGTATCGAGAAGAAGGTGTTCTCGCCTAAAGCCAGGGCATGAACAAACTGACCGTTCTGAAAGCTTATACGCGCAAAGCCGACATGATGAACCGTTTCGTGAACGGCTGCGCTCAGTCGATACATCATCTGAGTGAAGTCTGACATCTCACCTCCGAACCAAAAGTAAAAAAAGTTTGGATCACTGTCGTTCTCAACGATCCACCAAGCATCGGTAAATGTTCGCTTTAGAACTTCTTTTGCAGTCACCCTCCAGTTGCCCGGGTCGAATCCTGACCTGAGGTCCTCCATGTCGGCTGCGGTGTCGATTGAAAGGTGGTCGAACGTGAAGGGTGACAGCACCTGGACACGAAAGAATTCCACCGAATTTGTCGTGGAAGTTTGGACTACGGCTCGACTTCCATTGCCGTCGATTTGCTCGGAGGCCGGCGACCAATTCTTTAAGTCGATGGTCTTCTCAAGCAGGTAGGCTTTTGTGGAGAGCGTATCAAAACTGACGGTCGCGCCCTCGGTGAGATCTACAACTGCCATCGTCAACAACAAGCATATTACAGAGGTGCCAAGAGTGGGACGGCAGAGTGAAAGTGCACTCGCGGTAGAAACGTCCATGCCCAGTTTAAGTCGAACATATCTGGAAGGAAGAACACAACGATGCTCCATATGCCTAAGGTTTACAGCGGATGATACGCAAAGGCAATGGCAGGACGCTAAGTTTTTCACTGCGTACGACTTCATTCCGTCATGTCCTGCACTGTTTATTCAAAGCGGCTTGAGGTCCGGTTCATCAAGAGTCATCGTGCACAAGTGTTTCTTCCCCGCTGACTACCGCCGTTCAGTACGGAGGCCGCATAGCCCTGCACGTTGCAGAAAAGAAGCGCGCGCCTTCCTGGTGAAAGGATGCCAAAGCCCTGCTTAAGATCCGGGCCACTGAAACCAGTCTCGGACCGATACTGCGTTGTACCGCATTCAAGCCATGGGTTCCCGGCGGGCTCACGGTGTCGAGGTTGACAACGGATGTCATACCCCATCAAGCTCCGGATCATGCCGAAGGTTCCAGAGGTTCTCTATTCCCGGCCGCCCCTCGAGCGGATGCACCGAATTTTTCATCTGCTCAAGGACGGTGACTTTCCCAACTGCGTGGAGTTGGCCAAGGAGTTCGAGGTCTCGACCCGCACCATCAAGCGCGACATCGATTTCATGAAGGTGCGCTACCAGCTCCCGATCGAATACGATGCCCGGCGTTATGGCTACTATTTCACCGGGCCGGTGGAGGAATTTCCCAGTGTGCCCGTGACCGAGGCGGAGATGTTTGCGCTGTTCGTCGCGCAGAAGGCCGTAAACCAATACCGCGGCACGTCCTTTGGCGAACCACTTGAGGCTGCGTTCCGCAAGCTCACGTCCCAACTGAGCAGCGACGCCACCTTCACCTTGAACAACCTGGATCAGGCGCTTTCCTTCCGGCCGTTCGCTCCCGGCGATACGGATGTCGACACCTTTCAAAAGCTGACCCGGGCACTGCAGGACCGGCGGGGGGTCTGTTTTCTCTACCGCAACCTTGGGGCGGAGCGGGCGCAGAAGCGGACGGTGCACCCCTACCATCTGGCCTGCATCGATTCGCACTGGTATCTCTTCGCGCACGACGCGAAGCGCAATGCCATGCGAACCTTTGTGCTCACCCGGCTCCGGGACCTGGTGGTGACCAACAAGAAGTTCACCGTGTCAGCGAAGTTTGATGCCGGCGAACACCTGAAGGGCAGCATGAGTGTGTTCAAGGGCACGGATGATTACGAGGTGGTCGTGGATTTCGATCGATGGGCGGCGGACCTGGTTCGCGGCCGACGCTGGCACGCGACCCAGAACATCACCGAACTGCCGAAGGGACAGATGCGCATGAGCATGCGCCTGAACAGCATTGAGGAAGCGGAACGCTGGATCCTCGGTTGGGGCATCCACGCAACCGTCGTGCGCCCAAAGGCGCTCGCCAAACGAATCAGACAAACCTCAAGTAGCCTCCTCGACCGTTACGATAGCCTCCTGGCGGAGCCGCGAGTCACCGCGGAGTCACCGGGCGGGGTTGGTTCCAATTACTGAGAACTATTCCCGGTCGCTCCATCGCGTTCGCACGTTCTCAATCGTGATCTGGACTCTGTCGCTCCGGGCACGATTCGCTGACGAAGCGCGGTTACCGACGCACTCAACCAGCGGATCAGGCCAGCGGCTTGAAGCGCACGTAGATCAGCATATTTGTCGACCCTTCGCGGGCCGGTACTTCATCCACCTGCAGATAACTTTGCTTGCGCACCAGTTCTCCCAGTTTCTCACAGTGATAATTGCGTGGATCAAAGGACGGGTTGTTCTTGTTGATCAAGCTACCGATCGCCGAAAGAGGCGACCAGCCGTCCTCGCGCGCCGATGCAGTCACGGCGGCCATCAGCATGGGTTCAATGGGCTCGGGCGCAGGTTCATCTGCCACGCTTGGTTTTTCGTTAGGTCTCAGGATCTCGGTGTAGATAAACTTGTCGCAAGCGGCGACAAACGATCGAGGTGTCTTCTTTTCTCCGAATCCGTAGACCACCAGCCCCGACTCGCGAATTCGCGTCGCGAGGCGGGTAAAGTCGCTGTCTGAGGACACGAGGCAGAATCCATTGAGACGTCCGGAGCACAGCAGGTCCATCGCATCGATAATGAGCGATGAATCGGTGGAGTTCTTTCCGGCTGTGTAGCTGAACTGCTGCATGGGCTGGACACCGAATTCGTGGAGAACGTCCTTCCAGCCTTTCAGGTTTGGCGTCGTCCAATCACCGTAGGCACGCTTCACACTGGCAGTGCCATAGCGCGAAACCTCGGCGAGCAGTTCACGAACGATCGAAGACTGCGCGTTATCCGCGTCGATGAGGACTGCCAGCTTTTCGTTTTGATTTGATACCATGATAGTCTTGCCTGCGGACGAAACGACCCACTGTCAGGATTTGGGCATATATCGTGAATCGTCGTCACGCCCCGGCGTCCCGGTTCTCTCAACGGCTTTGGGAGGAGTCTTGACGGTCGCCACCGCCTTCTGCAGCGTTGAATGGAAGTCCTGTGGTGAAGCAATAAAACGCATTGGCACGCGCAGACCACCCAGGCTTGTCGCCATCACCGTGCCATATCCAAGGACGCGGCCGAGCAGCGGCTCGGCAAGAATGATCGCCTCCACATTTTCCAGGGGAATCTCACCGGTCGTCCTGACGAACAGCCCCGTTCGGAAGACCAGTCGCCGGTCCGTCAGCGTGATGTTCGATTTCAGGTATGCCATCAGGGTTGCCACCAGCATCACCACGCCCAACAGGACGAACGGAACAAGGACCAGAAACTCACCTCTCACAATCCCGGGCCGGCTGCTGAACTGGCCCATGGCACCCGCCATTAAATGTATCCAGATCATCAACGGGACAAGTAGCAGGCCGAAGCCGAGGGTTACCAGCAGCGGCGGAATGAAGATCCCCCAATGGAGCCCCTGTTGCACAAGTATCGTTTCCTGCGGTGTATCCTTCATACAAAGCACCTGAATTTCTTGATTGTCTTCCTGTCACCCGGCGGTTGCGACGTCGTCCCGGGCATCAACCCTCGCCTGTCGACGGCAGCCACGGCCAGACTGTACGGCGATCGTCCCATTCTGAATCACAACCACCCTCAATCGGGGGGCCTCAACGCACCTCCAACCTCCTCAGCACCAACCGTTCCCCAGATCCAGCCGCTTCGAGAAACGCGAGCATTGCGTCAAAAACTATCAGTCCACTTTCGTGTCCATTGGTATCACTTTTTGATCAACAACCGGCTTCTTGCGTTGCGCATTGTCCACATACTGACGGGCATCGAGTTCAGGGCGGCAGGTATGATGGAAGTATGAGGAAAGGCACTTCGCGTTTGCTTCCACGATTTTCTCGCTGCACTGACCGAGCGGCAGCTTTCCTAATGACGCGCCGTGACATTGCGATCATTCGTGAAGTAAACCGGCATCGACTCCTGCGTTCGTCGGAGATTTCGAGACTGGTTGGCGGAAGTCATCAACAGGTGCTGCGGCGGTTGCAGCGGCTTTTTCATCATGGCTACCTCGACCGACCCCGGGCGCAGTTGAACTCGATGCTGACGGGTGGTTCGCAGGCGATTGTTTATGCGCTCGGACGGAAGGGTGCCCGGTTGCTGGCGGACGAAGGAACGCTGCCACCGCGTCATGACAACTTCCGTCTGCATCATCCCTACCTGGAACACACGACCGCCGTGGCGGAGTTCATGGTGTCGCTGGAACAGGGTTTGAAAGAACATCCCGATGCTCGACTGATTTCTGAAGAAGCACTGGCGGACCGGGTTAGTTTACGTGATCCGTTTCTGATGAACGTGAAAGTTGGAAGCCAACGAGTGGGTCTTCGTCCCGACCGGATGTTTGCATTGGAAAAGGTTTCGTCTGGTGAGTCCTTGCTGTGTTGCCTGGAGCTGGATCGCGGCACGATGCCGGTGCGTCGTCGAACCCTCGCGCGATCTTCCTTTCAACGAAAGCTTCTCACCTACGAATCAGCCTGGCGTCAGCAATTGCATCACACTCGATTTGGATACGAGCGACTGCGTGTTCTCACAGTCACCAGCAGCGAACAGCGACTCCGCAACTTGATTGAGGAATGTCGGAAACTGGATTCCGGGCACGGGCTTTTTCTTTTCGCAACGAAGGAAACCGTGAAAGCGTCTTCCCCGTTGGAATGTGACTGGCATGGCGTCGATGACGATACACCGGTGCGATTGCTTCCCTTCTGAACGGCTCTTGTACGGCGCCATTGCCTGTGATAGGATGCCGATAGAGGCGGTCATTCCGACCGCCGTTCCTCCCGTTCAACCCCAATCCAGAAAGGAGTTTCCCATGGCGAAAACATCATCGCCTGCCTTCATTGATTTCCGCGCCATCAAGGCGGCGGTCACGATGGAGCAGGTGCTCAATCACTACCGACTGACCGAGAGTTTTACGCGCTCCGGCGACAGCCTGTCCGGGCCGTGTCCGATTCATCACGGCACCAACCCTACCCAGTTCCGGGTCAGCACGACCAAAAACATCTGGAACTGCTTCAGCGACTGCCACGGCGGCGGCAATGTCCTCGACTTCGTGTGTCGCATGGAAAATCTGTCCGTGCGAGAAGGCGCAATCCAACTCGCGGAATGGTTCAACGTGCCGATGGGTTCGCGTGAACGACGGAGCAATCCGTCACCCGCGCCGAAGCCGGAACCAACACCACCGGTCGCAACACCAGTGGAGAACCAACGTCCCGCCAAGGGTCGCGACGTCAACAAGCCCCTGGGTTTTGCGCTCAAGGAATTGACCGTGGATCATCCGTATCTCGCGGAACGCGGTTTGACACCGGAGACCATCACTGAGTTCGGACTCGGTCTTTGCAACGCGGGCACGATGCTCGGTCGCATCGTGATTCCAATCCACAACGTCAGCGGTCAGCTGGTCGGCTATGCCGGTCGGTGGCCGGGTGATCCGCCGAAGGACACGCCCAAATACAAACTGCCGAAGGGATTCAGGAAATCGGCGGAACTCTTCAACCTGCACCGGGCGCTCGACGAATCGCCAGGCCAGCCGTTGATCATCGTGGAAGGCACGTTCGATGTCTTTCACCTGTGGCAGCTTGGGTTCCGCAAAACCATCGCGTTGCTGGGCAGTTCGCTCTCCGAAGTGCAGGAACGTCTGCTTGCCGATCATCTGCCCCAGGGCAGTTCGTTGGTGCTGATGCTCGATGAGGACGAAGCCGGTCGCAAGGCGCGGAATGAAATCCTCGCGCGACTCGCGCAACGCTGGTTCACGCGGCTCGTCGTCTTCCCAGAGGAAGGCATGCAGCCGGATCATCTGGAGGAAGAGGCTCTTCATGAACTGCTCGGCGGGGAATGCGCCGGATCGGAGGATTCCGCATCATGAGTGCTTCAAAGGCAAAAGACGTTTCGTTCCCGCTCGGGCAGCTGGTTGCCACACCGACCGCGATGGCCCGATTGTCGCAGGCGGACATTTCGTCCTCGCTGTTGCGTCATGCTTCCGGCGACTGGGGCGAGGTCGGCGATGAAGACCGTCAGGCCAACGAAGAGGCGCTTCGCGACGGCACCCGGCTGTTCTCCGTCTATCAAGGCGAGGATGGAACCAAGTTCTGGATCATCACCGAGGCCGACCGCTCGGTCACCACCGTCCTTCTGCCGGAGGATTATTGAATCACAGCCCCTCGATCGCGGGGGGCTTTTTTTGTGGGCGTCGTTTCGTGGTACAATGCTGGGTGGAGACAACCGCCCGGTGGCAGTTCCCTGCCGACCGGGTTTTCCTTCCCTGCTGTCATCGTCGAACTTGCCGTCCGTGCTTTCGATGACACTTGCCACATTCAAAAGCAACCGGTCAACCGGTTGGGACGGAGCAAAGAGGAGGTTCAAAATGTTGAATGCCGCCAAAGAATACAAAGTCATTGCACTGCGCGAGTGTCCCCTGCCGGAGGAGCTGCGACGTTGCGAGACCCCGGAGCACGCCGTCGAGTATTGGAGTCTGCACATTCAAAATCAGCCGCAGTTCAATCCCGAGTGCGAATGCTTCGTCGTCCTGCTGTTGAACACCCGCCGAAAGGTGAAAGGGCATCAGCTCCTGACGATCGGCACGCTCGACACCATTCTGGTTCATCCACGCGAAGTTTTTCGCGGGGCAATAATTGCTTCTGCGTCGGCCCTCGTGCTGATGCACAATCACCCGAGTGGTGAGCCGGAACCGTCAGAGGCTGACATCAAAGTCACGCGCGATCTGATTCGCGCCGGGCAGTTGCTCAAGATCGAGGTGCTCGATCACGTGATCATCGGAAACGGCAGGCATCTGTCTCTTCGATCGATGGGCTATTTTTATTAGCCCGAATCTTCACACCCAGTCATTCGTGACTGGGCTTTTTTTGGGCCACACCCGGTGTCGCTCGACGAACTCCACAAAGTCCGGTTCCAGAAAGTCCCTCGATTCCTCCCAGACATGCCTTGGAATCGGCAGATTGAGAAACCAGCGGATGTCCCGGTTGAGCGCCTGGCGGGTGGAAAACATCCCCACCCGCGTCGCCCGAAAGATGGTCCCCAGATGGTGCAGCAGAAATGTCACGAAAATCGCCTCCTCGTCAGTGACCGGATGATGACCGAGGTCGACGGAGTATTTGAGCACACGCGACAACTCCGGACGACGGTAGATTTCAGACCAGATGTCGCGATGGCCTTTGGTGACGGTCAGGAGATTGGCGATCCGCCGGGAGGCGTCGTCCTTGATGAAGGCGGCGGTGGTGAACCCGAGGCTGGCGATGATCCCGACGGCCTGGAGCAGTTCCATCCCGTGGGCGGCCAACCAATGAATGAAAGTCATCCATTCATTCTACCATGACCGGCGACCGCTCCTATGCCCGGTCAGGAATGTCGGCTTTCGCCCCCACCAGCAGGTTCCGGGGAATCCAGACAATCCGCTCGTCCGGTCCGCAGCCAGCCGTGGGCGGCAGGATTGGTTTCAACTCCTCCGTCCGGTCGATGCCGATGACGGCAAAGTCCCCGGAACCGAGCTCCCAAATATCCGGGCACCCCGCCAGAGCGATGGTCTGTTGGCCGTTGGCGTGCGGGTCTGGCCCAAGTCGTTTTTTGAACTGAGATTGAGAAGTTTTCATAACATCATAAATGTGTGGACTACACACACTCATCAACCTGATTGAGTCCATTGTCAAGCGTGTGTTCTTCACACAATTGTGAAAAAAACAACAACAGCAACAGCGCGGAATTTGGTGGGGCCTCGCATCCGCGAATACCGGTTGAAGGCAAGCCCGCCAATCAGTCAGGAAGACCTGGCTGGCAGGTTGGCTGCAATGGGCGTTCAACTGGACCGGAGTGCGGTATCCAGAATCGAGAATCAGGAGCGCTACGTCATGGACTACGAGGTCAAAGCATTGGCGACCTGTTTGAAAGTCTCAGTGACCAAGCTCTTTGGCGAGTAGTCGAGTCAGGTCGTCCGTTCGGTCGTGGGCATGACTCCATGCGTCGGTGGTTTCGGTTTGATTGGCATCATAAGTTTTGGTTTACCAAGTACATACACCACATTTTGCAGCTTTTTGAAAACCGGTTTTTCGAAGACAAAACTCAAACGGCAAAAGGGCAAAGAACGAACCGTCACTCCGTGCGGTCCGTGATGGGCATCGCGAGCCTCGGCCTCTCAGAAAGGATTCGGAAGTTGTGGTCCCGTCCGGCTCTCTCGGCGCGCGCGGAGCGACGCGGCCCTGCCACAACGCCCCATCCCATCCATTTCCGATATTCTTTTTGATAACTGTTCTAACCGCTTCGGGCGTGCGAAAGCGGTGTCGTCGCTTCGTTTGACCGTTGCCTTCGCGCACCACAGTTTGAACCGCGCTCCCATCCGACCGACCATTACCCACAACCGTGGATGCGATTCCGGTCAATCCCAAAGGGATTGCGTCCTTCAGCCCTGGGTTGCGAGGCACGAGCTACCCAAGGGACACCGCGAGGCAACGGGTTTCAACCCCAACGGGGTTGCGTCATCAGCGTGGCGTTCGGGCCGCAACCCCGTTGGGGTTGGGCGATGTTCCCCGCCTCACCCGGGGTAGCTCGCAGCTCGCAACCCCGGGCTTCGAGCCGGAATCCCGTTGGGATTCAATTCCCGGGCATCGCGGAAATGTGGGTATTGGTCAGCATCCGCCGGAGCGCCATTCCGGCGAAAGTTAACTCGAAGCTGCTTTCGCCTTCGCATGGGCCTCACGGGCGGCGAGCACTTTTCCCGAGGGGCGGTAGCGACGGATGAATTCCTGTCGGAAGCCGGAGAATGTCCCGGCGGCGAGGTTCGCGCGGATGTTGGACATGAGGTTCATGTAGAAGTGCGTGTTGTGAACACTCAACATACGGAGTCCCAAAATCTCATTCACGTTCAGCAGATGGCGCAGATACGCGCGGGTGAAATTCAAACACGCGTAACAGTTGCACCCTTCTTCAATCGGTTTGAAGTCGGCTTTATACGCCCCGCCCTTGACGCTGATCGTCCCATCCGACGTGAAGGCGGTTCCGTTGCGCGCGATACGGGTCGGCAGCACGCAGTCAAACATATCTACACCACGCGCCACGAGCTCGACGATCTGTGCGGGGGTGCCAAGACCCATGGCGTAACGCGCCTTCTCCGCCGGTAGATGCGGTTCGGCATACTCCACCGCCAGCATCATTTCGGGCTCGGGTTCACCCACACTCACCCCGCCGATGGCGTAGCCGTCGAAGTTCATTTCTACCAGCGCCTTCGCACAGTACTCGCGGAGCTGTGGATCGCTGCCGCCCTGGACGATGCCGAAGTAAAACTGGTTCTTCGCGCGTTCCTGCTCCAGACATTCCGCCGCCCAACGAATCGTGCGATCCACGGCTGATTTGGCTTCGCGCTGGGTACAACCGTGCGGCGGGCATTCATCGAACGCCATCGCGATGTCCGAGCCGAGCCGACGCTGAATCTCCATGGCTTCCTTCGGACCAAGAAACAATTTCGAACCGTCGAGATGTGAACGAAACTCGACGCCGTGTTCCTGGATTTTTCGGATCTTCGCGAGGCTGAAGACTTGAAACCCGCCGCTGTCGGTGAGGATGGGTTTCGGCCAGTTGATAAAATTGTGCAGGCCACCGGCTTGATCGATGATCTCGAGGCCGGGCCGGATGTAGAGGTGGTAGGTGTTCCCGAGAATGATCTGCGTGCCCATCTCGTTCAGCTCGCGCGGGTCCAGCGCCTTCACCGAACCCTGCGTGCCGACGGACATGAACACGGGCGTATCAATAACGCCACGTGCGGTGGTCAGGCGGCCCAGGCGGGCTTTGGATTCGGAATCGGTCTTGAGCAGCTCAAACATGCGGGGCGGATTGAGCCACGGAACCACGGAAAAGGTAAACTGGTTTTGTGCGGGACCGGGATTTATTACCACGGAAGACGCTGAATACACGGAAACTGGAATTTTTTCTGAGATCGCGATACCACGAAGCGAACGGCCTCAAGATGCAGTCAAGCGATCCCCGGTAGGGCAGCGTCGGTCCCTACCCTCTCCTTCCGTGTATTCAGTGTCTTCCGTGGTAGATCACCTCCCAGTGCAAACAGATTTGACGACGGGGCCGTGGTTGGGACACACTCCGCGCTGTTCATGAAACGAACCAAATCCGCGGCCAAATCCACGAAACCCAAGTATCAACGCATCCTTCTCAAAATGTCCGGCGAAGTGCTGGGCGGCGAAGAAGGCGTTGGCATCTGCCCCGAGATGGTTCACGAAATGGCAGCCGACATCAAGGAAGTGCGGGACATGGGTGTCGAAGTCGTGGTTGTCATCGGCGGTGGCAATATTTTTCGCGGACTTCAGGGCAGTGAGAAGGGCATCGAACGCGCCACCGGCGATTACATGGGCATGCTCGCCACAATCATCAATTCCCTCGCGCTCCAGGATGCGCTGGAAAAACAGGGCGTCCAAACCCGCGTGCAAAGCGCCATCACCATGTCGCAGGTGGCGGAGCCGTTCATCCGCCGTCGCGCGGTGCGGCATTTGGAAAAAGGGCGGGTCGTGATTTTTGGTGGCGGCACCGGCAATCCTTACTTCAGCACCGACACGGCGGCCGCGCTTCGGGCGAACGAGATGGGCGCGGAGGTTATTCTCAAAGCCACCAAGGTGGACGGCATCTACGACAGCGATCCGAAGAAGAATCCGAAGGCGAAACGGTACACGCAGATCACCTACATCAAGGCGTTGCAGGACCAGCTCAAGGTGATGGATTCGACCGCGTTCTCACTGTGCATGGACAACAAGATGCCGATCATAGTTTTTGATTTCTTCAAGGAACACAATTTGAAGCGTGTCGTCATGGGCGAGAGCGTCGGCACGCTGGTCACGAGCTAGTCAACGCGGCGCACCAATGCTCATCAAAAGCCGCAAGCTCTGGTTGTTCATTTGGATGGCTGCTTTTGCGGTCATCCTCTACGGCGGATTCACCAATGGCTGGACTACGCTTCGAGTTGTCTCTGGCGTGTTGATGGGACTGTCCGTCGCGTTGAACATCGCGGGCCTCTACTTCAATCAAGGACTTCTCCGGCACATGGACCGAATGAACGACGAACAGCTCACGGCATTTCTTGCCAAGTACAAGCCGAACGAGCAGAAGCGCCTGCAAGAGAGATTGGAAACGTATCGGAGCTCACAGGCCAAACACGTGGACTGATCGCCATGCCCGAACTTCCGGAAGTCGAAGTGTTGGTCCGGCATCTCGCTCCGTTGCTCAAGGGCAAAACCATCCGCAACGTCGAAGTCCATCGCGAACGAATCATCCGACCGGACACGGTCAACGTATTCACCGAACAACTGGTTGGTCGGAAGATTCTCTCGGTCACACGTCGCGCCAAATTCTTGATCTTCTCCCTCGGTTCAAAGAGCAACCACCGACCCAAAGAAAAATCAAAGCCAACCATTCTGCTCGGACATCTCGGCATGACCGGCCGGATGTATCTTCAACCCGCGCGCACACCGCTCCCTAAGCACGCCGCCGTCTCGTTCGATCTCGGGCGATCCCGGTTCGTCTTCGAAGACACCCGCTATTTTGGTCGAATGACATTGGACCTGTCGTCGCTCGGCGAGATCGGCCCGGAACCGCTGACAGACGATTTTTCCCCGGATCAATTCTTTGCGGCGCTCAAGAAAAGTTCACAGGCCATCAAAGTAAAGTTGTTGGACCAGAAACTCGTGGCCGGCATCGGGAACATCTACGCGAGCGAAGCCCTCTTCCGGTCCGGCATTTCGCCGCGCACCCCGTCGCGACGCCTCACGCAACCGCAGGCGACCCGGTTGCACCGTGCCATTCGCGACGTGTTGCAGACCGCCCTCGACACCGGTTCCACCATACCGCTTGATTTCAACGGGACCGGCACCCGGGACGGCCTGTTTTACTACGGACAAGCGGCGGCCGGTTCATCACACGAAGAGCGGTTGCTCGTTTATGATCGGGAGAACCTCCCCTGCTCCGTTTGCGTCACAAAAATCCGACGAATCGTGCAGGCCGCGCGCAGCACATTTTTCTGCCCGAAATGCCAGCAACATTAAGAAAAATCATTAAACTATTGACGGTCGGAGAGCGGGTATTTACATTGCGCCGCCTCTGAGTTCCAGAGTAGCTCAACGGTAGAGCAATCGGCTGTTAACCGATCGGTTGTAGGTTCAAATCCTACCTCTGGAGCCAATTTCTTCAAACTTCGAGAATTGATTTCCCCCACTGTCCCCCGGACAAGTCGGTGCGCGGTCGTTCAATCACGAGTCATGTCCATTTTTCTCCGCTGTGCATCTCGCCGCCACCACGGATTGACGGGTGTCGTAGCGCGCCGAAAAAATCTGCCGCTCTCGACAACCGAGCAACGGCCACCACGCGTTATCTCGGTTTCAACTGCGGGAACAGAATCACGTCGCGGATGCTTTCCTGGCCGAGGAGCATCATGCACAGGCGGTCGATGCCGATGCCGATGCCGCCCGCCGGCGGCATTCCGTGCTCCAGCGCGATAAGGAAGTCTTCGTCGAGTTTCTGCTGCTCGCCACCGGCCTGATGTTCCAGCGTGGCACGTTGCGCGACCGGGTCGTTTTGCTCCGTGTAACCGGGTGAAATTTCCTGCCCGTTGATGCAGCACTCGAACACTTCCACCGTGCTCGGATCGTCGGGCGAGAGCTTGGCGAGCGGCACGAGTTCCTTCGGCAGATGCGTGACAAACGTCGGCTGAATCAGCGTCGGTTCGATCAGCTTTTCAAACACCGCGCCGGTCACTTCAAAGTCTTCGTACCCTGTGGCGATGTCTCCGCCAAGTTTAAGGTCTTCAATCGCGCGACGACGTCGCTCTTCTGACGACACGTCGAACCAATCTGCGCCTGCCACTTCCTTGACTAGATCTTTGTAGCGCGCGCGCTTCCACGGTCGAACAAGATCAATTATGCGAGGATCAGTGAATGCTCTTAATTGCACCAACTGCCCCCTTAAACCATTCAAGATTTCGGCATGTAATTTTGGATCATATGCTTTTGGAAGAGTAGGATTTTTCAAGGCATCAACTAATGAATCAATGGCTCGGTTCGCGACGCTAACAGATTCTGTGGCCACAACAAATGGTTTTTCAGGAGCGGCAAGAAGTTGCTCAAATTCTGTAATGAAGGGTTGAACCACTTTTTCGTAAGCAGCTTGGCAAGAATCGCCGGGAAATAGTTTAATCCCAGCACCAACCAATTTCATTTCAAAAGCGGCAATGGCTTGTTTAGTTGCCACTGGTTGATGATGTTCAATGACGCGTTTTCTCAAAACCTTTTGCGCAACAGTCGTGATCAACGACTCCACCGTCTCCATCATGGTTTCGTAATCACCAAACGCCTGATACGCCTCCAGCATGGTGAACTCCGGATTGTGCCGACGCGACAGACCTTCATTGCGGAAGTTCTTCCCGATCTCAAACAGCCGGTCGATGCCGCCGACGAGCAAACGTTTGTGATACAGCTCCAGCGCGATTCGCAGGTAGAAGTCACAACCGAGCGCATTGTGTTTTGTTATGAACGGTTGTGCCGCTGCGCCGCCGGGAATCGCCTGCATTACCGGGGTCTCGACCTCAACGTATTTCCGCTCATAAAAGAACTGCCGGATCTCGTGGATGATCTGGCTGCGCTTGAGAAACACGTCCTTCACATCGTCGTTCGCGATCAAGTCCAGGTAGCGCTGGCGGTAACGCGTCTCAGTATCTTCCAGTCCGTAATATTGCGATGGCGGCGGTCGCAACGCTTTCGCGAGAATTTTGAACGACTCCAGCTTCACGGAAATTTCACCCATCTTCGTGGTAAACTGGGCACCCGTCACGCCGATGAAATCGCCGAGATCGATGTGTTCGAGAATCTTGAACAGCTCATCGCCGACCACCTTTTTCTGCACGTAAACCTGCATCCGCCCGGTCTGGTCCTTGATGTCGATGAACAGGCTTTTGCCCATTTCACGGCGGGCGGACACACGTCCCGCGAGCGAGACGACGCGGTTTTCCTCGTACTTCTCCCGGGAGTCCGCGCAAGTTTCGGACGGGGTAAACTTGTTGGCAAACGGGTCGATGCCGTGCTCCCGGAGGGAGGCAAGCTTGGCGCGGCGTTGTTCGATCAGAGCGTTGGTATCTTCAGCGGACATAAATCAGCCGCCGATAAAACACGACCCGGGGAACGATGTCCAATGCTTTGCCAGCGGGACGAGAGGAAGAAGATCCTAAAGGAAGCGAAGCGGAGATCCAATCAACGGTAGGGCGACGCTCCTGCGGAGCCCATTTCCAAGCTCCGAGGGAGCGAACGGAAAAGGTGACTTCCTTTCAGGACTTTAGAATGGGTTCAGCGGGAGTCTCTCCCTACCACCCAAAAATTCTGCCTTGCCGATCTGGAGATCGGCGCTCCGCAATTCGGCTGCTCACCCAAACACACGTTTCAACCGCGTCTGATGATACGCGGTCCGTTGCTCCGATGTCATCGAATCGAAATCCGGTGCCCCCGAAGCCAGCTTCGGCCAATCCACAACCGTAGTCGCCGACGTGAGGAGGCTCTGACTTTCCTTCGCCGAATCCAAACCAGCCGCCCCGACCCATGACTCCGCTTCGGCACTCGGCTTTCGGCTTTCGGCCGTCGGCATTGCGACAGAAACCACCTTCTTCGCATCGCCCCCGCCGTAACTCATCGCCTGATCGGTCAGCACGAGGTCCTGGTCCAGCGGACGGTTCGGGCGCAGGTTCAGCTTTTGCAAAACATCGTGATACGCCCTTACCGCTTCCTCCGGCGAAACCTTGCCGTCAGTGATCAACCGCAGCATCTCGATGAACGCCAGCTGATGTTCGGCATTGTTGATCTTGCGACCGAACAACGCCACACGCGCACCGTACTTCTGCGCATCGTGAATCAATCGGAACGCGTCGTAAGTCGTCCCCGCGCTGCCGCCCAAAACACCCACCACCAAGTTGGGATCATACTGGCAAAGTTCCTCCATGTGGTGCGGCCCGTGATAAACGATTTTCAGGAATACTGGGCGCCCCGCATCCGTCACACCCGCGAGCGTTCGAAGGATGTTGTCGTTGATGAACTCACCCAACTTCTCCGGCGAGATGCCGCTGTTCACGTTTGGATCAAACACTTCGAGGAAGTAACGAAACTTCTTCGCCTCCGCTTCTTCGCGAAACGCCTTGAACGCCTCCAATGTCCGCTTGTCCTGTTCCAGTTCGTTCACGTAGGTGACCGAATACAGCCCGAGATTCGCACCGGGAAATTCATCGCTATCTCGATCACACTCCAACTGACCACACTGAATGTGGTCGATGCTTGCCGAGCGAAATGGTTGTGCGGGTTGCTTGATGTAACTGCCGTGGCGCACCGCCCAAACGTCGGTGGTGTCGTTCGCACGGGCGGCAGGCGTCATGTGGGAACTGCGGAACAACCCCTCCTTGATCGCGAGCTGTTCGTTCACCGAAGCCGACATCAACATGATATCCACCAACCCCTGATGAACAACCTCGCGGATAACATCAAGATACTCCGGTAGATTACGATAGCCGAATTCCTCGCGAGTCCAAACTTCAGGGGAGAACTGGGCGGCGTGTTCGCCGAGTTTTGAAAGGTAATTGCGCTTCCCGGTCGCGCTCACGCCGAACGCCATGTCCGCATCCTTCGCATCGGCAATGATGAAATCCCGCGAACGGCGGTCCGCCTTGATCTTCGCCAGTTTGGTGTCGAGAGATTTCATTTTCTTAACCAAAGATTTTTAACCACAGTTGGACACGGATTGGAAATTCCGGCGATATTCGAGCCAATGGACAGAACGCGATCTAGGCGTTTCCGAGCGGCCGTTCCATCGTATTCAGCTCCAGCCCGAACAGAACGGCCGAAGCGGCGAGCAACAGGAAGCTCACCAGAAATAGGATCACAAAATACAGCAGAGCCTTTTCCGGCAAGAGCTCCGTTCGGTCCATCAGAACCGCAGAATAAATAATCGTCGGCACCGGAAGCGCGGCAAAGAGCCACGGATAACCGATCAGCGCATACGCCATTACCGGGGACAACAACGGCGGATCTCCGATGACACTTTTCAAATACCCCGAGCCCACAGACCAACCAAACCACATCGAAGCACAAAAAAGCGTGAAGAGCAGCGTTGTCAGGAAATGGGCGGCCTTGGTCATGGCGCAAATTGACGCATGGAGCTCCAAAAAATATCAATTCAAATCATTTTAAACTGGCCATGATCTGGTTGGTGACGGCTTCCACCACTTTCTCCAGATCAGGATCAACCGAGGCGCTGCCCGCATCGGGCCCGGTTACTGCGCAGGCCACGCCCGGACGCCATTCCGCATTGTCGCACAGTTCGCATTCCTTCAAACCGTGACGCGGATCGGGAATGCCGAGGCTTTGTTTGATCTTCAGGAGATCCTGCAACTGGGTCGGCGTCATCGTTTTCGCCGGCTTCCCGACCTGCGCGGTGACCAGGATGGTGCGGCAATACGCCTCGAGAATCTCCATCTTGAAATACGCGTCCTCGACCCCGTTGTGGCTCCAGCTCACGACGCCGTGGTTCTCCATCAGAATCGTGTTGTGTTTGTCCGTGAGGTCCGCAACGAGCTTGCCCATCTCTGGGGTCCCCGGCGTGCGATAGGGCGCAGCCGCCACCGAAGCGAACACCTCATACTCAGGAATCATGCAACTGGGAGGAATTACTCCGGCCACTGCAAACCCGGTGCTGTAGGGCGGATGACAATGAACCGTTGCCTTGGCCCGTGGCTGGGATTTCATCATCTGCAAGTGCATCAAGATCTCGCTGGTACGGTTCATCTTGCCGTAAAGCTGGTTCCCCTCAAGGTCCACCAGACAAAGGTTCTCCGGCTTCATGAAGCCTTTGGAAACGAGTGTCGGCGTGCAGAGCGCCACGTCGTCAGCCACGCGGATGGCGATGTTGCCCCCATTGCCGTCCACGTATTCGCGCTGCCACATGCGGCGGCCGATGTCGCAGATCTGTTCCTTGAACACGTTGATCTCCGGCGAATTGAAGAATGCTTCGAACTCAGCTGGTGAACTCTTTGCGCTGATCTTCATCGGCTTTCCAGCAACTGCGGCGCGGGTCGGTGCCGGGCTCGCGGCGAATCCGTTCCCGCCCAGTTCTAGGTCGTTCAACAAGTCCTTGGCCGAGGGCGTCAACAGGGCGTCCGCAGGCAGGTCTTTCACGCTGCCGCCATCGCGGAGCAAGTCTTCAATGTCTCGGGCGCTGATTACGTTTTTCATTTCTTCGGTTGATAAAAGATGTGGTCCACCAACGCTGCGTTGATCGCGTCGATGGGTGTGGGTTGATCAAACGGCGCGGTCGCTTCCGCGCCTTCTATAAATCCAATGGTATCGCCTCGACCGCCGCCGATGTCGTCGTAAACCACCACGCTCGGATCAGCGCTCAGGCCTTCGGGCGGCACGTCGCCCTGCTGAAAATGTTCCTTCGTGAACGGGCTCACGATCAGCCATCGCCCGCCTTCCAACGAAGGAACTGTTTTGCTCAGCGTTACCCGTCCTATGACTGTTCCAATTCTCATTTCGCTTTCACATTTGTCCAATGTTCAATCCGCTTCTTCAAATCCGTCACGATCATCAATAATGCGTCTTTCTTACTTTCAGCCTCAAAGCAACCATAGTTGCCAGTTAGCTGCGTGATCCGCTCCAGCATGATTTTCTCACTCGATTTGCACCGCCTTGACTTTCCGTTCTTCGACGACGGAAAGGTCGGTTCCAAGTTAAAGTATTCCAACTCCCAAACATGTGCACGGAACCAACCCTTGCGCTCGGTATCCTTGAAAAGCTCAAGACGCAGTGAGAAATTCAACTGGGGACCAAGATCCAAATCCAGCTCATAGGTTCCCACCAATTTAAAGAAGCTGGTTTTCGCGGCGGAATGGCGAATCTTCATAATAAAGAATCCTCCAACGCCGTCGTACCCGGATACACCTCGTCAACGATCGCGGTGATGAGCCAGCGGGCCGGGCTTTTCTTGTCGCCGACCACTTTCCGCGACGAAGCTCCATCACTCGAAATGATCACCCGCTCGTGCAGCCCGGCACCCAGCGGATCAATCGCCACGATCGGCGCACCAATGTCATCACCCGTGCGCGTAATCTGCTGGCAGATGATCAACCGCCAGCCTTCCAAACTTGGATGCTTCCGGGTCGCCGTCATATTTCCAACTACTCTTGCCAATTGCATTTCAGTTCAACCACGGAGTCACGGAGAGCACGGAGCCAATTCCTTCTCTGCGTTCTCAGTGCCTCCGTGGTTAATAAATTCTAAGATTATCGACCATCACGCAGCGGCGGACGCGGGTGAAGGTCTTCGGGTTGGTCACGCCTTCACCGGTCGGCGTGGCGATTGAATAGCTCAGATAACCTTCACCCCCCAATCCCAGTCCGGCCATGCACGGACCGTTCTTGATGAACAAGGTCGTGTCCAGCTCGCGGGCCATCGCGGTCATATGATTCACGTTGTGCGAATGAATGATCGAGGTGTGCTTGTAGCCGTGCTCGGCCTGCTTGCATTTCTCAATGCCTTCCTCGACTGATTTCACGCGGACGACCGGGATGAACGGCATCATCTGTTCTTCCTGAACAAACGCGTGTTGATCATCTGTTTCGCCGAAGAGAAGTTCGGTTCCCTGTTTGATCGAGACGCCGGCCGCGTTGGCCAGCACCGACGGATCTTTGCCGATAAAATCACGATGCACGCTCGCCTTGGAGCAACCACCACCCTCGCCTTCTTTGAAGGTGAACGCGGCCTGGGTCAGTGAATCGAGCTGACTTGAGTTCAACCGGACAGCTCCGGCATTCTCCAGTTCACTCATCAACTTGTCGGCGATGTGATCAAGCACGAAAACTTCCTTCTCGCCGATGCACAGCAGGTTGTTGTCGAAGGCGGCGCCTTGAATGATTTTTTCAGCGGCACTCTTCAGACAGGCAGTGTCATCGACCAGCACCGGAGGATTACCCGGACCCGCGCAGATCGCGCGTTTGCCGGTCTTCATCGCAGCTTTAACGACGCCCGGACCGCCCGTTACGAGCAATAGTTTTACGTGCTCATTCGCACACAGCGCGGCGAATGATTCCATGGAGGGCTGCTCGATAATGCACGCGACATTGCGGATCCCCGTCTCTCGTTCGATGGCCTTGTTGAATTCTCGAACGGCCATCGCCGCACAACGGGCACCGGTCGGGTGTGCGTTAAATACCACCGCATTTCCCGCCGCGATAATGTTGACGATATTGCCCGCCAACGTGGGAACGGAATGCGTCGACGGCGTGATCGCACCGACGACCCCAAACGGTGTGAACTCTTCCATGGTGATGCCGTGGTCACCACTGTAGCCATTGGGCTTCATCCACTCAACACCGGGAACCAGCTTGATGATCTCGAGCTTGCCGATCTTATGATCCAGCCGACCGATCTTGGTTTCCTCCAGCTCGGCGCGACCCCATTCCACGGCGTTGGTTTCGCACATGTTTTTGACGATCGCGCAAATCTTGGCGCGGGCTTCCATGCCGCCTTTGCGCAGTGCCAGAAATCCTTGCTGCGCCGCGGCACAAGCGGAATCAGCATCCGGAAACACGCCATGACTACCGGTGCCCGAACCGTTCTTGCCGTGGCAACTGCAGGCAGCCTTCGCAGGTTGAGGTGAAGCTGGGGGCAACTTCGGAGCCGACGCGCCGCCACCGATGCGGCCCAACACTTCCGCGACAATATCGCGGACCAAATTTTCATTAATTGCAGTGCTCATCTTTTTTAACCAGGAATGGACACGAATTCACACGAATCAGAGGACGATGCGCTCCCATTCTAATTTTGGGTTTTTGAAATTCAGAAGGACGCCCACTCTGAGTTTCGTGATTTTTAAATAGTTCAACATCTGGCCTCGTTCGATGTCTGTAATACGGTCAATCACTTTTACGTCTACAATGATTTAACCAAAAACAATAAGGTCCGGAATGAACAGCCCAACTTTCCGGCCTTTGTATTCAACATCGAAATTGCGTTGCTGTTCGACTGCGACACTTCGAATTTCAAACTCAATGGCAAGCGCGTTTTCATAAGGCTTCTCGTGCAATCCGTGCCCAAGTCCGTTCAACACTTCGATCGCTGATCCCACCACCTGATAAACTTCTTCTTTGAACAACAACTTCGTTTCTGAATTCGTGTTCATTAGTATCCATTCGTGGTTGAACCTGCTAATTCTTCGCGTTGTAGATTTGTTTGCCGAGGACATCGACGGAATCGACGATGCCGATGATCACGGCGTCCACGGGGCATTCCTTCAGACCGGGCGCAAGTCGGGCGCTGCTGCCCTGGCAGAACATCACCATCTCGCCCTCGCCGGCCCCGACGCTGTCGACCGCCACGATGGTGTTTGAACCCAGCTTGAACTTGCTGGGATCCTTGTCGTCCACGAGCATCGGACGGAGCAGGAGCAGCTTGCGGCCGTTCATACCTTCGTCCTTCTTGGTAGCGACAACCGAGCCTTCGACTTTGGCGAGGAACATTTTTTTAGGATTTAGGAGTTAGAAGTTGGAATCTCGAAGTCAGAAAAAAGGTCCGGAAACGGCACGTTCTAGATTCTAAATTCCAGATTCTCGCTTCCAGTTCACTTCTTCTTCGGCAGAACGGCTTCGGTTTCGTTGTGCGGCCGGGCGATGACATGCACGCTGACGACTTCGCCCTTCATAGATTTCACGGCTTGGGCTCCGGCGTCGACAGCGGCTTTGACGGCCGCGACATCACCGGTGACCACGGCGGTTACCAGCGCGTTGCCCACCTGGGTCATCGGACCGGCGAGCTGCACGTTGGCGGACTTGAGCATCGCGTCGGTGGCTTCCACCAGCGCGACCAAGCCGCGAGTTTCAATCATTCCAATTGCTTGTTGTGACATATGATTTGTTAGTTGTTCGTAGTTCTTCGTTCGTTACTAAAATTGCCCGGTAGGGCGACGCTCCCGCGGAGCCCTGACTTTAAATGGGCGCGGCAGGAGCCTTGCCCTGCCGTCAAAAATTTGTGTCCGGGTGTGTTCATCTGCGGCTAATTTCGTTCCAAAAGACGTTTCGTCTCACGCGCCACGACGAGTTCTTCGTTCGTCGGAATCACGATGATCTTCACTTTGGAATCGGCGGAACTGATGACTTCTTCTTTGCCCTGCGTTTCGGCATTCAGTTTTTCGTCGAGCTTGATGCCGAGATTTTCAAGATTCGCGCAGATCGCCGCACGGGTCGCGGAACGGTTCTCGCCAATGCCAGCAGTAAAGACGATCGCGTCCGCTCCGTTTAGTTGAAAAAAGTATCCGCCGATCCAGCGCCGCGCCTCACTCACCAGAACATCAATCGCAACCTGCGCCTTGGCATTCCCCTGCTCCGCTGCGGTGGCGATATCGCGAATGTCATTTGACACACCGCTCAATCCCATCAGTCCAGATTCCTTGGTCAACTGTCGCTGCGCTTCCTCGATTGAAATGCCAAGCGTCTTCACGACATAAGGAATTGCTTCGGAATCCAGATCGCCCACGCGGTTGTTGTGCGGCAGACCCGACTGCGGGCTCATCCCAAGACTGTTCCCAATCGCCACGCCGTTGCGGATTCCCGTAATGCTCGAACTTCCGCCGAGGTGACAGGAAATCACGCGCAACTCCGGTCCGTTCACTTTAGTCGCACCCTTGTCGCGATAAAGATTGCGAACGCGTTCGGCCACATCCGTCCGGTCGAGCAATTCGGCGCTGCGCTCCGCGATGAATTTGTGACTCGCGCCATGAAAACCAAACCGTCGGACGCCGATGTCATACCAGCCTTGCGGCACGGCATAACGCATCATCGCTTCGGGCGCAAACTGGTAGAACGCGGTTTCGAACAGGCCAACCAACGGAACACCCGCGACGCGTTTGCGAAAGAGCCGGATGCCGATGATGTACGGAGGGTTGTGCGCCGGCGCTAACCCGTTGTAAGCCTCCATCGCGGACAGCACATCATCGTCAAGCTCTACGCAACCGGTGACGTCTTTGGCAATGACGGTCTTGAATCCGACCGCTGCCAGTTCATTCTCGTCCTTGATCGCGCCCGCTTCTTTGAGTTGTGCAAGACAATCTTCGATCGCCTGCGGGTAATCGGTCACCCGCTCGAAGCCGCCCTTGTGAAGCAGCTGTTCGGTGGCGTTCGAGAAATCGAACAACCGCCACTTCAGCGACGTGCTTCCAATGTTGGCGACGAGAATTTTCATTTACCGTTATGGTAGCAGCCGAGGTAACGAGGCTCTAACTTCGGAATTTTGTGAGCCTCCTCACGTCGGCGACTACCCCTGTAAAATCAGCTCAGCCATTTGCCCAAGCCGACGAGTTCTTCGTGCGGACGAGGGATCACCTGAACGCTCACAACCTGGCCAACCTGTGCGGCGGCGGAGGCCCCGGCGTCGGTGGCGGCTTTGACAGCGGCGACATCGCCCTTGAAGAAGGCGGTGACGTATCCGCTGCCGACCTTTTCCCAGCCGGTCATGGAGACGTTCGCAGCCTTCAGTGCGGCGTCGCACGCTTCGAGCAACGCGCAGAGGCCCTTGGTTTCAATCATTCCGATTGCTTGGAGTGCCATAAATTTTAAAGTTAGAATTTGGGAGTTAGAAGTTAGAATCTAGGGTGCGCCGGTTATTTCTTGGCGGTCGGGGCTCCGATGAATGCCTTGACGAGATCCTCGTGCGGACGGGCAATGATGTGGGAACTGACGAGTTCGCCGATCTTGCTGACCGCGCGGGTGCCTGCGTCCACGGCCGCTTTCACGCTGCCGACGTCGCCCTGGCAGAGGACGGTGATCAGCCCGCCGCCAATGGAGATGGTTTTGATCAGACTGACGTTGGCGGCTTTGACCATTGCATCGCTGGCCTCGACCGATCCGACGTAGCCCTTGGTTTCAATCATTCCGAGTGCTTCGCTCATATATGTGTTTGTTCGTTGTGAATGGAGAGTTTGGTTAACTAAAAATTCTTAACCACAGATGAACACGGATGGACACAGATTGCGGAAAAGCGTGTTCCTGTCTGTGTAAACCAACTCACTTGCAAACCTTGATGCGCAAGCATCAAGAATGTTTGAGGTGTTTCGTATCTGTGTTTATCCGTGTTCATCTGTGGTAAAAATCACTTCACCAGCTCGACGGACGTGCCGGGCTGGAGATTGCAGGCATTGCCTTCATCGGTGTCGATGTGCACCTCGAGTTTGAAACTCGGATCCACGCGCACCAAAAGTTTTTCAAAAATCACACCGCACGGTCCGTCGATCTTCAGCTTCATGTCGTCGCCGGCCTTGACCTGGTAATACTTCGCGTCATCCGGATGCATGTGCACGTGTCGCAACGCGCGAATAACCCCCTGCTCCATCTTGAAAAATCCGGCGGGCCCCATGAGCATTCCGCCCGGTGTGCCTTCGATGTTGCCAGACGATTTCAGAGGAACATCGAAGCCGAGCGCGATCGAATCGGTGTAGGCCAGCTCGACCTGGTTCAAGGTGCGGCACGGACCGAGAATGCGAAGATTCGAAATCACGCGACTGCGCGGCCCGACGAGAGTGATTGTTTCCTTCGCAGCGAACTGCCCTTCCTGATAAAGCCACTTATGAACACCGAGTTGGTGTCCTTTTCCGAAGAGCGCTTCCACCGCTTCCTGCGTGAGATGGCAGTGGCGCGCACTGATGTTCACCAGCAACGGATTCGGCGCACCGACCGACGTCGGCAGAGGCTTGCCAAGACGTTGATACACCGCCTGCCGAACCAGATGTTCGACCACGGCGCGGTGCGGAATTGAAGGATTGGCTGACATTTCGTGGAAGATAGTTGAACCAGTTCAAGCAAAAGGTCAACAAATTTCTTGCATAATATTCCAAATTCTTCCAAACACTGTTTCAAATGCAGGCAGAAGAACGTCAAAACCGGATTGAAAACCATCTGAAGAAGATGGAGTTCGCGTCGTTGGCCGAACTGTCAGAACTCGTTGATGCATCAGAGTCTACGGCTCGAAGAGACCTTCAGACACTGGAGGGAAAAGGCATGCTTCAGCGCACCCACGGGGGGGCTCGCATGGTGAATCCACACTCAGATGAGTTCATGTTCTCCAAGCGCGACACCTTTCAAGCCGATGAAAAAGACGCCATTGGCCGGGCCTGTGCGGAATTGATCGCACCCGGCCAGACCGTGATCCTCGATGCCGGCACAACGATTTTCCACGTCGCGACACATCTCTCAGCGAAGAAGCCGCACATCGTCACCAACTCCCTGCCCATCGCCAATCTCTTCGCGGCATCGCACGAACTGGAGGTCGTTGTTTCCGGCGGAGTAATGTATCCACGGCTCGGCGTGCTGGTGGGCCCGATCGCGGTGGAGACGTTTTCCAGAATTCACGCGGACGTTGCCATTTTGAGCGCCGGTGGGATAACCGAGGACGGCATTTCCAATTCCCACGGCCTGCTGATCGAGATCCAAAAAGAGATGCTGAACAACGCGCAGAAAATCATCTTCTGTCTGGATCACACGAAGTTCGGTCGCAAAAGCTTCAGTCAACTCTGCGACCTCGGTGTCATCGACATCGTGGTGACCGATTCGCAGACACCGGAACCGATGTTGGAGATGCTACGGGATCGGGATATTCAGGTGGTGGTGGCCCAATCTACTCACTGATTGGTCTCTCAACCAATTTTTCCTTGGCATATTCCCCTCCCCGCCTTATCATCGACTCGCTCTTTGATACCGACGGATCTTGGTCCGTCACTCACACAACTTGGCGTCAGGGAACTCCGTGAAAATCGGGGACGGTTGCGCCACTGTAACAGGCTACAAACTCCCACTGCCACCGAAAGGGAAGGCGGGAGCGAGGTCATGCCTGGAGTCAGGATACCGGTCAGGTTGTGCTCGTCTCGGTCCCGCAAGGGACCGACTTCTCCGCGAAGAGAAGGATGAGGCCCGGTCGATCGGCCTGACGCCGTCGACAAACTGGATTTGTGCCTTCTTCCCTGTTTTGCGGGAGGAAGGCTTTTTTATTTTTGCCCTTCTCCTGCACTGGTCTCCAAACAAACAACCCCGGCTGTACTCCAGCCATTTGAAAGACCAGTAACATGAAAAAACTCACGCTCGTGACAGCCGCCGCGCTTGCCGGATCGGCTGTCTTCTCATTCAACGCGTCCGCGCAATTCGCGACCACTGTCATCGCTTACCACTCGGGCACCGGCTTCGCCACCGAGTTCGGCACGGGCGCACCTTACACTGATTCCACGACCGCACTTGGAGCACCCGCTGCCGCCACGACGGGAGAATTCGGTGCGCCGATCACTCCGTTCAACGCGCCTTACGAGAAGGAGCAGATCGTGTCGCTTGGTGAAGGCGGTTCGCTGACCGTTCAATTCGCCAAACCGATTCAGAACAACGCGGCAAACCCGTATGGAATCGACTTCATGATCTTCGGTTCGGCGGGATTCATCGACACGGACTGGCCGAACGGCGTCACCGACGGGACCGGTTCGATTTTCGGAAGCAACTCCGGTGGTGTCACCCGGGTCTACGTCGGGAATTCCACGGGCAACATGTATCTGCTCAATCCGTCGCTGGCGCCGATTGTCGACGGCATGTTCCCGACGGACGCTTCGGGCAACTTCCATTCGCCGGTCAATCCGTCGTTTAACAACGCCAGCTTCGCGAACAAGACGATGGCCGAAATCAGCGCCATGTATGGCGGCTCGGCCGGCGGCACGGGATTCGATCTCGCGTGGGCGGTGGACGGTTTGAACAACCCGGTTACACTCGATAATATTCAGTTCATTCGCGTCGATGTTTTGTCGGGGCGATCCGAGATCGACGCATTCTCGGCGGTCATGGTCCCCGAACCATCGATATTTGTGCTCGCTGCGCTCGGCGGTTCGTTTATTCTCCTGACGCGCCGTAACTGGCGCGGTTGATTAAATTGGGATCAACCTGATGAATACGAAGGTGAAACTGCCGCGTTGTCTGGTTCTGTTGATGTCCGTTTTCGGATCGTTAACAACTGTCAGCGCGGCAGATTTTTTTGAGGAATTTCAGGAGCCGCCATCTGCGCTGAACTGGACGATCCACGGTGATGCCACCCTTTTTCAGTGGAACCCAGACGGGCATCTCGATATGACTTGGGATTCCACGCAAACCAACAGCTACTTTCTTTACCCGCTGCCAAGTGTGCTCGGGAAGGAGGACGATTTCAGGATGGAGTTCGAGCTAACCCTGGAATCGATCGGCTACGAATCGAACGGACAACCGCTCACGCCATTTGAGATCGCCCTCGGGTTCGTCAACATCGCGGACGCGACTCGTACCAATTTCTTCCGCGGCAAAGGAACCGGCACGGTGAGGAATCTCGTCGAGTTCGATTACTTCCCCGACACCGGTTACGGCGACACGATCTGGCCGGCATTCTGGTCGACAAACGCCTCGCTCAGTTACGTCGATCAGGACGACTACATGCTCGCTACGTTGCCGTTGAACAAGGCGTTCCATATCGTGCTCGACTACAACCCGACCAACAAAACGTTGACCACAACCATCACCGCAGACGACCAACCATTCGGTCCGCCTCATTCATTGACGCTTTCCCAATCGTTCACCGACTTCCGCGTGGATGCGTTTGCGATCTGCAACTACGAATTCAAGTCCACCACCGAGCTTCACGCCAAAGGCCGGATCGACAATATCCGGCTCACGTTCCCCCAACCGGTCCTCGACCTGACCCTCCGTCGCGACGAAGATAACTGGACCGGCAGTTTCCTCAGCCGAACCAACTGGATGTACCAGCATGAAGAGGCGAACTCACTCAACAATTGGCAGGCAACCGGCCCGATCATTGACGGAACAGGTGAAACAGTTGTATTCCCCGTCTCGGAATCGACCGGCCCGGTATTCACACGCATGCGCGCGACGCGAAAATAGCCCGGCGCATCACTTGCCGGCCGCACGGGCATCCCGATCAACCTCATAGAAATCACGACTGACATCTGCTGTCCTTGGTGCGGACAGAACTTTGAACTGGCCATCGACACCAGCTGCGAATCCCAGCAATTCACCACCGATTGCGAGATTTGCTGCCGGCCGATGACCGTTTCGGCCACATGTGAACCGGGCGAAATTCTGAGCTTGGATGTCCAGTCCGAATAACGAAGAGTCCGGCCTTTTATGAAACCTGAACTTATTCTCTGGATTTACATTGTGCTGCTGCTCGTTGGCGGCGTCTTCGGATTTTTGAAAGCCGGAAGCAAAGTGTCGCTGATCATGTCCTCCGTGTTCGCCGCCGTCCTCGCGCTGATCAACCTGGACATTCTCGTCGTCTCGCACCTGACGGATATTTTGCTCTGCGTCCTGATCGTCGTCTTCGCAATGCGACTGGCGAAGACGAAGAAATTTATGCCAGCGGGGTTGATGATCGTAATGACGGGCGTCACTCTCGGTTTGTTGCACGTGAGATTCTGAGAAACGATCAGAACAGCTCGCGAAAAGAATGTCGGAAACGGCGCTCGGCAGGATGTCCACGCGGGCGGGCCGCGACGTCGACCTCCTTCTCCCCAAGGGAGAAGGATTGAGGATGAGGGGAAAGGAGCATTCCGACACTCCGTTGTTCTGCGAAATGCCCGTCGTGTGCGTTCCCCCTCACCCCCCTCTCCTTCGGGGCCAACCATTGCCCATATTTTTGCGCTGCCGGGGAATTGAATCCAAAGGGATTCCGGCTCAAAGCCCAAGGTTGCGAGGCACGAGCTCCCTTGGGGGAGACAGGGAAAATCTCCCAACCCCAACAGGGTTGCGGCCCGAACTCCATACCGATGACGCAACCCCGTTGGGGTTGAGACCCCTTGCATCGCGGTATCCCGGGGTAGCTCGTGCCTCGCAACCCCGGGCTGAAGGGCGCAATCCCTTTGGGATTGGCCGGAATTGCATCCACATAATTGAGGGTAATGGTCAGCCCTCGGGGAGAGGTGGGCGCCAACCGGTTTGGCGACATCTTCTCGACGATCCCAATCCCCAAGTGAATTCGATCATCCTCCTCTTTTGCGTTGGTCCGACATTCATTTTTCTGTAAGCTAGATGCACCATGAACCAACTCAAATTCTTCGCATTCTCCCTGCTGATCGTCGGCAGCTTCACCAACCAACTTTTGGCCGCTGATGCTCCCAAATCGTTTGCCGTTGGCGGAGTGAATTTCGCCAGTCCGACGGGTTGGACCTGGGTGGAAACTGCCTCACCGATGCGGAAGGCCCAGTTCAGCGTCGACGGTGCGGACGGCGCAGCGGAAGTCGTGTTCTTCCACTTCGGCAAGGGCCAGGGCGGATCGGTTCAGGCAAATGTTGACCGATGGTTTGGACAATTCGCGGAACCAAAGGATCAGTTGAACACGAAGACCGAAAAGAAAACAGTCGATGGCCGGGAGATCACCTACGTATTCGCTGAAGGCACCTACATGAGTGGCCCTCCGTTTGGGCAAAAGACGCCCCTGAAAAACCAGGCGCTCGTCGGTGCCATCATCGACAACGCCGACGGCGATGTGTTCGTGAAAATGACCGGCCCAAAAACCACCACCGACAAGGCGGAAGCCGCGTTCAAGAAATTGGTCGAATCCGCCAAGCGATAGACCGGGTTGTTGTCAATATTCAGAACCGACCCCGTTCCGCCCGCAACGACAGCAACGACTCCGACTGGCATCGCGTGGCCCACTGCCAGTTCGAGTAGGGCAGCACCGCCTGACAGAGCAGATGATCCAACGGCTGACCCGCAATGCTGACCGCCAGTTCCTTGGCGTGCGTCCAGTCCAACTGCATCACTTCGCCAGGACTGTGCGTCTGCGGAAAGATCACCTCCGGGGCCGGCCCATGTTCCAGCCGCCACTGGCGCACCCGCCGTTGAAACGTCCGCAACTCTTCGACCTGCACCAGTTCGGGTCGCAGCATCAGCAAATGCTCGAATAAGGCCTTGGCCTCCAACTCCGGGGCCAACCGCAAACGCGGTTCCGCCTCCTGCCAGATCCGCGCCAGCGAATCCGTGCGCGTGCGCCAGGTTCGCCTCGGTCGGGGCTGGCTCAATCGTTCTGGGTCATTCAAATACTTCCGCGCCGTCTTCCGATCCATCCCGCTTTTCATTGCACTCATGGAAACACTTCCGGTCCGTTGAAACTCGGTGACGAGCCGGGTCCGTTGGGTTGAGTTGATCATGTTCCAAGAGTCTCTCCGCTCGGGCCTCCGGCCCGACCAGAAAAACCACCGGAACTTTCCCCAGCCATGGGGAATTATAGATGTCGTCAACGGGAAGTTTAGTTGTCGCTAGAGGACCGGGCACGGTTGTCGCGGCCAACCGGCCTGGCGGCGGCTGCTCTGGGGCACACCCCACCGGTTCACCGCCGTTAGGTTCGGCGGAAAATGGCGTTGAGCAGTCGCTCTGTCCTCAGTCCGTCAGGACGTTTTCGTAGTCGGGCATGGGGTCCACGTCGTCGCATGGCTCGCGGGTCCACGGCCCGGCGTCGGCGTCCGGCGGGGCGCGGGCGGGGGCCAGCAACGGCGTGCCGTTCCACTGGCCCAAGTGGCGGAGGATTTTCTCCACCACGGCGCGCTGGTCAATGACGGCAATAACGCGCATCGGCTTCTGGCAATTCGGGCAAAGCAGCGGGTCGGTGTGCCACACTTTGAGGATGAGGTCGCGCCATTTCTTGGAGGGAAGTTTCGCGGGTGGCGGCGGAGTGCAGGGTGGGCGCAAGGGAGCGGAAGCCGCGCATTTTGTTGGAATACCAGCCGTAGTAGCGGACCATTTGCGCGCCTTTGTCCGGGAGAGTGGCCACCGCCGCCTCATGTGTCAATATCAAGAACTGACCCCTTTACGGCCGATACACGACGAAGCTGAAGTCAGGGTGAAATGGCTCTCGGTCTTCACTGAAATAGACTTCCAACACGCTTCCCTTCACGACAGCCCCGTAACTCACGCCTCCGATCTGGTAGGAAGCCAGTGTGACCAGCGGGATATCAGTGGCATGGAAGCCACCCTCCACCGTAATCTCATAGAGGGTGAAAATTTCGTAATCGGTGCGTGTGACCCCAAGCAGGTTGGGTGATTGACTGATGTAAACCACTACGTCGCCATCCAGCTTTCCATAAGCCAGCGCAGGCTGGATGCCATGCTGGCCCATACGAACCGCGCCGCCACCCTCATTCAGGTGGAGCGTCGCGGGCGCCTGATCGTTGCGGGCCATGATCGAGTTTTTATCGATGGCGAGGTTGGTCCCGTTGAGGTGTCCCACCACGATCGCACCACCGCCGCCGCTCAGAGTTGCGTCCTGGAAGCTTTCGGCCCACAGGATGGGACCGTTGGCGGGATTCCGGGCGTAGATCGCGGGAAACACCGGATGATTCGACACCAACGCGATGGCATGCGCTTCATTCGGGCCCGAGTTGATGCTGAGCTTGGAAAGTGGATCTGCCGTCCCATACCCGATGCCGACATTGGTCGCGAACTTGCCGAAGCCGTTCACCTGGAGATCGCTGCCGGTCACCACCGGTCCGGTGGGTTGCGCCAGGTCGTAGTTCAGATACAGGGGACTCGGCGCTCCTCCGTAGCGGGCGATGATCTCGTTCCGATCAATGCCCAGATTGGACTGCTCCATAAGTCCGATCTGAATGGCGCCGCCGTTCCACCAGGTCGCTTCGTTGACCGAGTACAAGTGTAGTGCCGAGCCGGTGCTAAAATTCTCAACGGTAATCGTTGGCGCGACATAGGCCGATTTCGCGATGATCGCTGATTGTCCAAGCCTACCATCAATCTCAAGCCGTGCCCCCCCATGAGGTACCGTTCCGATGCCAACGAACAGATTGGTGTTGTACAGCCCGGCACCAAATAGAGTCCAATGGCTGTTGCCGGCAGGGCCCTGTAGTCCGGTAGGCCCCTGCAATCCTTGGAGGCCTTGTGGGCCTGCCGGTCCTACCGGACCCGCGTTGCCGGCGAGGGCGAAGTGGGCCACGGGTGTCGGCGTGATCTCCTGCCGTGGCGCAAGCGGGGTGTAGCTGCCTGATCCAGCCGGATGCCGGACGCTGATCTGGATCCAGCGCGGGCTGCCATTAAAGGCCCCGGCCCCGAAATCGAGTTTCAGCGTAAACAGGCCGTCGGTCACTGGTTGCGCAAGCAGCGTCGCCGTGCTTCCCACCTGGTTGCCGGCCATCTGCGCGTTCCAGAGCGAGACCGTGAAATCCCCCGGACCTTCGACGGTCTCGCCGCTCTGGCGGAGCGCGCCCTGGTAGGTGAAAGCCGTGGTTTGAGCGGTCAATTCCGCAGTGAAGGCGACGCACAACAGCGCCGCCAATATCGAGGTATGGATTTGTGTTTTCATGGATTACTGATAGGAATTTGCTTTCTGGACGCTCCGCAGTTCAGGGAGAATTGCTTTTCCATCGAGTTCATTAACGGCCAGATTACGCCGGTTTTCGCCGGAGACAAGCCCGTTTTTGCAGCTTTTGTGGGCGCGCTGGCAGACGCGCCTGGGTTTTCGAGCCGAAGCCCGCGACCGGGCACGTAAAGGGGTCAGTTCTTGATATTGACACATGAGGCGGCGGTGGCCACTCTCCCGGACAAAGGCGCGCAAATGGTCCGCTACTACGGCTGGTATTCCAACAAAATGCGCGGCTTCCGCTCCCTTGCGCCCACCCTGCACTCCGCCGCCACCCGCGAAACTTCCCTCCAAGAAATGGCGCGACCTCATCCTCAAAGTGTGGCACACCGATCCGCTCATCTGCCCCAACTGCCAGCACCCCATGCGCGTCATCGCCGTGATTGACCAGCGCGCCGTGGTGGAAAAAATCCTCCGCCATCTCGGCCTTTGGAGCGGCACGCCCTTGCTGGCCCCAGCCCGCGCCCCGCCGGACGCGGACCCCGGGCCGTGGATCCGCGAGCCATGCGACGACGTGGACCCCATGCCCGACTACGAAAACGTCCTGACGGACTGAGGACAGAGCGACTGCTCAACGCCATTTTCCGCCGAACTTAACGGCGGTGAACCGGTGGGGTGTGCCCAGCGGGCCTAATCAAATCTGGGTCAACGATCTGACCTACGTGCGGACGGACGAAGGCTGGCTGTATGCGGCCGTGGTCATGGACCTGTGGAGCCGCAAGATTGTCGGTTGGGCGAGCGGCCCGAGCCTGCACGCCGCGTTGAGCGGGAAGGCGCTCAAGATGGCCTTGAAACAACGCCGGCCCGCGCGCGGGTTGCTCCACCACAGTGATCGCGGCGTGCAATACGCCAGCCGTGAACACCGGGAGTTGCTGGCGGTGGCCGGGATGGAACCGAGCATGAGCCGGGCAGGCAACCCCTATGACAACGCGGCGATGGAAAGCTTCATGGCCACCTACAAACGCGAGTGCGTGGGCCTGGCCCAAGCCCTGGGCGGCTACGCCACCCGCGCCGAGGCCACGGCCGATTTTTTCGACTACGTTGAAAAATATTACAACCGAGTGCGCACCCACAGCGCGCTGGGCTACCAAACACCTGTGGACTTCGAGAACCAACTCAACTAAAACACCCATGCGCCCCACCCCCCAAGGTGTCCATCAAATCGGGTTAAGACCAGAGAAGTGAACAATAGGGGGAATTTTTATTTCCGTTAAATTGTTAAAACTTCGCTGTGATGGCTGACGCGGTATTTGTAAGAGAATTCGAACTGGCGGCCAGTGCCCCCAACTCCTGGTGCCCGCGAACCCGGTGGAAGCCCTCCTGTGCCTTTAGCAACGCCACGCCCATCCACCGCGCCACCTGATCGGTTTGATCCTGCCAGCGGGCGACCCGGCCCACCACCAACCGCGCATTGCGCATCACGTTCTCGAGGTGGTTCGTGCTCAAAAACGTCACGTTCAACGTCGCGGGCACATTCAGCCGGTGAAACGCCAGGATCCCATCCTTGCGTGCCGCCAGGCTTTCCGCAGCGGCGAGATTCTTACCCCGGACAAATTCCACCAGCTCCTTAAAAGCCTCTTCGCCGACATCCGCACCCTCCACCGCGCGCAGCCGTTTCATCCGCCTGACCACTTCCCCCTGGTGCTTGTAGGAAAGCTTCGCGCACAGCCCGCGTTCCACATGCACCAGACATTCCTGCTGCACCGCATCCGGCCAAAAATGCCGCACCGCCTTGGCAATCGCCTCACTGCCATCCCGCGTCACCAACAGTCGGCGGGCCACGCCCGCCGCCAACCCGCGCGCCTTCAATTTGGTAAACAACGCCATCACCACCTCCGCGCTTTCGCTGCTGCCCTCCTCGAAGTCCAACAGCTGTTTGTGGCCCTCCGCATCCACGGCCAACGCCACCAACACGCAGCGTTCCTTGCCCAGGAAGACCCCGTCCACCAGCAGGGACAGCACCGCGATCGGGGCGAGATCCCGCCCCCGGAACTCCGCCAGCAACTCCCGGCTGCGGGCCTGCCAGCGCGCCCAGACCTGACTCGCACTCACGCCGAGCATCTGACCCACGCCGCGGCCCGAGGCCCCATGACAGATCGCTTCCAGCACCTCGTCAAACATCCCTTTGCGACGCTTGATTTCAGCGTATGAATTGAGCCGCACTTCCTGTTCCCGGCCATCCGGTTGCCTTTGGCGCACCCGGCGCTTGGCAATGAACTCGGCACCTTCCGAGGTGCGAATTCGCACCGGCTCCGTGCCCGCCCGCCGATGAAGGCCGCCTGCCGACGGGCGATAGCTTGCCCCGCAGAGCTGCTCCACCTCGTCTTTAATTATTTGCAACAATCCCTCCCGGACCAGGCCGCGCACGGCCTCCTGGAATAAATCGCGGAAGGCTTCGTTCCCGGCGGAAGCCGGCGTTGGCTGATCGGTAGTTTTTTTCATCATGCTGGTTGGTTCGAAAGGTTCATTTCAAACAGGCGGCGCACAAGCACCGCCAGGTCAACCAGCACGACTTCATCTTAACATTTTAACGGGGAAAAATTCGCTTCCCTCACCCCACCCGCTTACGTCACCACAAATGGTGGGGCGAGCTCTCCGAGCGAGCCTTCGATGTCTTGCGGGCTTCCCCGTACCCCGCCGAGGTCACACAACGGAATGGCCGAGCCACCCGGAGCCTTCTGGATGCGAATCCAATCCAGAACGAGTCATGAACCGTCGCATGCGCCCGCAAATTCGCCCGGAGGTCTCACTCCACCTTGCCCCACACTTTCAACCGCACCCGGACCGGAAGCCGGACTTCGGCCTGGCCGAAAATTTCCAGCTACGCATCGCCAAAATGGGAAGTGGGGGCAGAATGCCCCCACCACGTTGTTTCCGGCTGGCCGCGATGTCGTCCCAACCCGGGGGTGTCAGGAGGCGACCCGACCGCCCGCACGATGTTTTTGAAACTTGACCTCTCGCGCCCATGAATGACCCCATTGGTTTTCTGTTTCGACACTTGATCCACCATCGATGATCGGGCGACTCAACACGTTTCAAAAAAGCATGCTGCAGTGGAATGATCTGCATGCCTACAACGCCGTTCATGTGGTGCGCATCCAGGGTGAACCGGAGGCGGCTCGTCTGGAAACCAGCATCCACGCGACGTTGGAAAAACGCGGACTCACGTTCCTCACGCTGGATCGCGGTTCGAATACGTTTCAGTATGAGAGTGGCCAAACCGGGTGCGAAATCCGGATCATGCCGGATTCGCGCCATCCGCCGGACGCGCTGGTGGCGGAGATGGAACGCGAGTTGAACCGGCCGTTTCCCTGCCACGAACGATTCTGTCCGTTCCGTTTTCTGATCGCTCCGGCGGGTGCTTCGTATTTCCTGGGCGTGACCTATTTTCATCCGGTGGCGGACGCGGAGTCCGTGGTGATGCTGCTCAGGGAAATCGTCAACGAACACCTCCGGCTCAATGCCCCCGCTTTTGCGGATTCGTTGGATGTCTATCCCGATGCCCGCGCGCATTTGCTGCGCCGACATCCCGGCGTCGTCTTCCGGCGTCTGCTCGGCCTGCCCGCCCAGATCGGCCGGTTGCGTCGATCACATCGCGTGGAGCACCGGAACGCCGGGGACATGACCAACGGGTTCGCGTTCTTCACCCTCGAACCGAACGAAATGACATCGCTGATCGCCGCCGCCCGGTCATGGCGGGTCACGGTCAACGACCTGTTCATGGCGATGCTCATGAAATCGCTGTCGCCCTGGGCGAAAGGGCGACTGGAATCCCGCAAACGCAACCGGATTTCCGTGGGCTGCATCGTGAACACCCGCCGGCAGATCGGGGTCGACAGCGAGCGGACGTTCGGACTGTTTCTGGGTTCATGCATCGTCACCCACGACGTGCCCGAGGGAATCGGCCTGCAACAACTGGCGGAGGATCTCGCGGAACAGACGACCCTGATCAAGCGGCACAAACTCTTTCTTGGCACCGCGATGGAACTTGGGTTCGCGCGTTTTGTGCTCAGGTTTTTCTCGCCCCGACGGCGGCGGACATTTTATCCTAAGAACTGGCCGCTTTGGGGCGGTGTCACCAACATGAATTTGAACTCGCTCTGGAAGCAGTCCGAAGACGATGTGCCGCTGGATTACTTCCGCGGTGTATCGACGGGACCGATCACACCGCTGGTGTTTTCGATCACGACTGCGGGTGAACGGGCGAACATCGGAATCAGCTATCGCACGTCCGCCTTTTTAAAATCCGACGTTGCACAGGTGAAGGAACGGTTCACAGAGATTCTGAACGAAACGCGGAGGACCGGATGAGTCGATTCGTGTTCAATTCCATCCTGATCAGTGTGACGGCGGTGTTGATGACCGGCTGCGGGATGTACCATCGCAAGGGGCTTGCACCCGCCCGCGCGCAGCAGATCGAACAAAGCTATCAGCATTCGGAGCCGCGATTCACGGAGGAGCAGAAGAAGAAGATTCTCGCGCTGAATCCGAAACACGTCAGCGAACAGGACGTCCGCACGGTGCTGGCGAATACGCCTGCCCCGCATATCATCAACATTCACGGGGGCATCGCCAGCGTGATTCCACGGATGGTCTCCTTCTCCGAATTCCTCATCGGCATGGGCTATCCGGCGATCAGTCTGACAAATCCGAGCGACGGCACCTACAGTTTCAGCTGCTATGAAAGCAGCCGGAAGATCGCAGGCGTGATCGCCTGGTATTACGAGAAGGACGGACTCCGCCCGATGATGGTCGGGCACAGCCAGGGCGGCATACAGGCGGTGAAGATTCTCGACAAGTTCGCGGGCCCGCCGTCGTCGACCCTGAACGTGTGGAATCCGCTGACCTGGGAGAAGGAGGCCCGCACCCAAATCGTTGATCCGCTCACCGGGAAGACCCGGCCCGTGGTCGGGCTTCAGCTGCCCTATACGACCTCGGTCGGCGCGGGCGGACTGACGCGGCTGCTGCCCAACCAGTGGGACATGCTGTTCCGGCTGCGCACGATCCCTGATTCGGTCGAGGAATTCACCGGGTTCTGCAAGGAATACGACATCCTCGGCGGCGACTTCATGGGCTACGGTTCGGCGAATGAATTTGAATCCGGCGGCACCGCGACGGTGCGCAATGTTTGGTTGCCGATGGAATACAATCACGGCGAGATTCCGGATTCGAAACATCTGCTCGACGACCCGGCGATGGTGGACTGGATCAACCATTACCAACCGGATGAAGCACCGGTCAGTCACGCAGAACTCGATGTGGAATTCGACGGCGACAACTCGCACATCCTGTGGGCCGCTGACGTCTGGTACAGCATCAAGAAGCACTGGGTGATCGAGCTGCAACGGCTGATCCGCGCCCGACCGGGTTCAAAGGAGCATCCGTGAAACGTGCGTTCCATCTGTTCCTCATGCTGGCCACGGGCGTGCTGTTCACGGGTTGCGCGAGCAAACCGAAGAGCGGCCCGGCCACAGGCGAGGCAGCCGGTTCCCCGTCACCGATCGACCGCGTGAAACAGCTTTCGCCCGAGACGAAGGAGAAGGTGCTGGCCCTGGACCCGGATTATCTGGAGGATAAGGAGGCCATGGAACTGATCTCCCAGCTGCCGGCACCGCACGTCATCTGCATTCACGGCGGCCTGCTGCGGGTCAAGAGTAGCATGAATTCATTCGCGGATTTCCTGATCGGCATGGGCTATCCGCTGGACAGCATCCGGCACCCCGGCAACGGCGAGTTCGCCTACGGACATTATGACGACAGCGCGGAGATCGCCGGCACGATCGCCTGGTACTACGAGCACGACGGTCTGCGGCCGATGATCGTCGGGCACAGCCTCGGCGGCATCATGGCGGTTCGGGTGCTCTACGAATTTACGGGGAGTTCTGAGACGCCGTTCCCGGTCTGGAATCCGGTCACCGGAAGCGCTGAGAACCGGTTCGACATCGTTGATCCGCTGACTGGAACAAACCGTCCGGGGGTCGGGTTGAAAACACCCTACGCGAGTGCGGCGCTGGCCGGCGGCATGGGGCGCATCCTTCCGGGCGAATGGGACATGAACGACAAACTCCGCGAGATCCCGGATTCGGTCGAGGACTTCACCGGATATCAGAAAGGCTTTGACATGGCGGGCGGGGATTTCATGGGATACGGATCCGGCAACGATTACCACGCCACCGGCACCGCCCAGGTTCGGAATGTGCGATTGCCCTCGCTCGGCGCACATTGGACAATCCCTTATACCAAGGGCCTGCTTGAGGACGAGGAGGCTCTGGACTGGATCGACCAATACGAACCGCAGCCAGCCGACGACGAGACGAGTGAATCCGATCCGGAATTCGGATTGGACAGCGCCAAGGTGCTCTGGGCGGCGGATGTCTGGTTCAGCGTCCGAAGACATTGGGTGCTCGAATTGCAGCGACTGGTCCGGGCCCAGTCGGAATCATCAAAATGACTGATCAAGAATTCCTGATACGCCGACTGGTGTGCTTTGCCTCTTGCCTGATTTATTGGGGCGGCGTCTGGGTGCAGGCCCGGCGCGTCCGCAAACGAATCGGCCGCTCGCCCAACCTGAAACCGCAGGGCCCGAAGGAGAAACTGCTGTGGCTCGGCTGGTTCCTAGTGATCGCGAGCTGGCTGGGGCAACCGTTCCTCTTCGGGAGTGTATTCTTGAAACCAGCCTTGACCTTTTTTTCTGCTTTGTTACACCCCGTCGGCCTTACGTTCGGACTGCTGCTTGTCGTGGCGGGGTACGCCGGAACGTTATGGTCCTACGCGGCGATGGGCGACGCCTGGCGCATCGGCATCAACGAGCGCGAGAAAAACGTGTTGATTAGCGGCGGCCCGTACCGGTGGATTCGGCATCCGATCTACTCGTTTCAGGTGGTCATGCTGGCGGGAGTCGCGTTGCTCCTGCCCACGCCGCTGTCGTTTGTTGTTTTGATCACGCATTATGTTTGTGTCGGCATCAAGGCGTCCGACGAAGAGAAGTATCTCATCTCGGTCCACGGTGAGAGTTACCGCGATTACCTGGGCCGGACCGGAAGACTGTTTCCGAAGTTGATTTAGATTTATACCGAGTCGATCCGATTGATCGGATCAGCCAACACATGAACGAAACACTTGCCGGCAAAATCGCCTTCATCACTGGAGGTTCCCGAGGAATCGGGCGCGCCACCGCACTCAAGCTCGCCGGTGCCGGCTGCGACGTGGCAATGGTTTATCACAACAGCCACGACGAGGCGGAGGCGGTTTGCGCAGCCATCCGTGCGCTGGGTCGTCGCGCGCTGGCGGTGCAGGCGGACGTCAGCGATCCCACGAGCATCGCCGAGGCATTCACCGCATTTCGCGAGCAGTTCGACCGCGTGGACATCGTGGTGAGCAACGCCGCCCTCGGTGTCCTGCGTCCGGCCATGGAACTCTCCCTCAAACACTGGCGTCGGTGCCTCGAGACCAACGCGCTCGCCCTGAATCTGCTCGCCCAGAAGGCCGTTCCCCTCATGAGCAACGGCGGGCGCATCATCGGGATCTCCAGTCTCGGCGCCTCCCGCGCCATCCCGCAATATGCCTTCATCGGTGCTTCGAAGGCGGCCATGGAGGCGCTGGTCCGCAGTCTTGCCCAGGAACTCGGACCTCAGGGCATCCGCGTCAACACGGTGAGCGCCGGGGTCGTCGACACCGATGCGTTGAAGTATTTCCCCAATCGGGAACAGCTGCTGGAAGAATATGCAAAACGGACCCCCGCCGGACCCACTCTTTCCCCCGGGCAGGTGGCCGACGCGGTTTACTTGCTCTGCCTTCCCGAAGCCGACATGATCAACGGACACACTCTGGTGGTCGACGGCGGTTATTGCATTTCAGGATGAACAGTCCACAACTCACAGATTCCGGTCTCAACGGAGGAGTGGCCATTGTCTCCGGCGGCAGCCGGGGCATCGGTCGGGCGATCGTGCAAACCCTGGCTGCCGCCGGTATGCAGGTGGTGTTCACCTACCGGGACAACGCTGGAGCGGCGGCCGAAGTCACTTCAGCGGAGGCCGGAGGCGGAATCACCGCCGAGCAGGTGGATGTCCGCGACCCCGCCGCCTGCGCCGCGTTCGTCGAAAAAGTCTTCGACCGTACAGAACGCATCGATCTCCTCGTCAACAACGCCGGTGTCATTCGCGACAACCCGCTGGGTGCGCTGGAACCGGCAGACGTACGTTCCGTGCTTGAAACCAATGTGGAAGGCACCTTTAATATGTCGCGCGCGGTTATGCCCTTCATGATCTCCAAACGACGCGGTAAGATCGTGAACATCAGTTCGGTTTCCGGTGAAAAGGGTGGGCGTGGTCAGACGAACTACGCGGCGAGCAAGGGGGCGATCAACGCCTTTACGCGCTCGCTGGCGGTCGAGGTCGCCCGCCGCGGCATTACCGTGAACGCCGTCGCGCCGGGTGTCATCGAGACCGAGATGTCGCAGGCGGTCCGCGACTTGGCGGCGGACGAGATCAAATCGCGCATTCTGTTGCGCCGCTTCGGAAAGCCGGAAGAGATCGCCCATGCCGTGTGGTTTCTGGCGTCGCGCTACGCAGATTATATCACCGGGCAGGTGTTAAACGTGGATGGCGGATTCAAAATGGAATGAACTTAAATGAGTAACGCAAACATAACCAACGACGAGATTCAGGCCGTGTTTCCAAAAGTGTCGGCCACCATGGCGGACGCGCTTGGCTGCGACGTGGAGGAGGTCAAGCTGGACGCCTCTCTGATCGCCGATCTGGGGGCGGAATCCATCGACTTCCTCGACATCATTTTCCGGCTGGAACGCAGCTTCAAGGTGAAGATTCCGCGCGGCAAGATCGTGGAAGAGGCGCGCGGCGACCTGTCAGAAGCCGAGTTCGAACACGGCGGCGTCCTGTCCGAAGCGGGATTCGAACGCCTGAAGACGTTCTTAAACGAAGTGCCGGCGGACCGGTTCAAGGCACCGATGAAATCGGCGGAGATTCCCCGCCTGTTCACCACCGCGACATTCTGCAAAATGGTGATCCGCCAACAGCGCAACGCCGCGACCACCGCCGACAGCCAACCGGCTTGAGCACGGCGCGCCCAACCGTATGGACGACCATTTTCGCGCCTTCAGCTTTGTGGATCGCATCAGCTCGGTTGAATCTGGAATCCGAATTTCCGGTAGTTACACGGTTCCCGCACAGCTCGAGTCCTTCCCCGCCCCGCTGGTGGCCGAAGCGGTCGGTCAACTGGCGGCATGGGCCGCCATGTCGGCGACGGACTTCCGGTTCCGCCCGGTGGCCGGGATCGCGGCCAGCATCGAAATGCTCGCCCCCGTCCGCCCCGGACAAAACCTGGAACTGAACGCCACTCTCGAAACGCTGGACGACGAGGCGATTGCCTATGAAGGAACCGCCCATGCCGACGGCACTCTCGTGATCCGACTGGAGAATTGCGTCGGACCGATGGTGCCGATTAAGGAGTTTGACGATCCGCAGGCGTTGCGCAACCGATTCGCACTGCTGCGCGGAGCGGGCGCGGAGCCCGGAGGGTTCAAGGACCTCCCACCGCTGCCCCTCAACCTCATTCCGGGTGAACCCGGCCAGTCACTCCGCGCCACGTTTAGCACGCCGCATTCGGCGCCCTTTTTCAACGATCATTTCCCCCGTCGCCCCGTGTTTCCCGGCACGCTGTTGATGCACTCGAACCTGCAACTCGCGGCCGCGCTGGCGGCGGGTTTTCCCGCGCCCACCGCTGGCGAAAGATGGGCGATCCGGCGCGTGACCAACATGAAACTTCGCTCCTTCACCCAGCCGGGCGAGGAATTGGAGATCGAGGCACGGTTGAACCAGATTGGAAACGACGCCGCCACGGTGACGGTGCAAACCCGGAATGGCACACGGGGCGTGAGCACCGCCCGCGTCCATTTTGTCCCGGAAAAATCGGCATGACAGCACGTCGTCGAGTCGCCGTCACCGGAGTCGGCCTTGTCACACCCGTCGGCAATGACGCCCCCACCACCTGGGCGAATCTCCAGGTGGGACGCAGCGGCGTCGCCGGCATCCGGAACTTCGACGCCACCGGGTTCTCGACGCGTATCGGTGCCGAGATAAAGGACTTCTCGGCAGAAACCGTCATTGAGGATCGCAAACTCCTGAAATTCGCCTCGCGCTCACACTGCTTCGCCATGGCAGCCGGTGAGGAGGCATTACGTGATGCCGGCATCCGGCCCCAGCCCGGCAACGAACATCGCTGGGGATTTGCCGTGGGTGCGGGGATGATGGGGGTTGCTTTCAACGAACTGGAAGCCGTTCACGAACATTGCGTTCACGACGAAGAGTTCAATCCCAACGGATTGCTGGACCCACAGTTTCCGGCTGACCCGGTCGCGTTCTGCCGCAGCCAGACCAATGCGGGGCTGGCGTTGCTTACCCGGCACTTTGGGACTCAGGGCTACGCCACCGCAGTCCACACGGCGTGCGCGTCCGGCGGCCAGGCCATCGGCACGGCGCTCAAGGTCATGCGGCGCGGCCAGGCGGATTACGTGCTCGCGGGAGGTTATGATTCGATGCTCAATCCGCTGGGCCTGTCGGCTTTCTGCCTGCTCGGGGCATTGTCCACGGACAACGACACGCCGGAACGCGCGAGCCGTCCGTTCGACGCTTCCCGCAACGGTTTCGTGCTCGGCGAGGGCGCCGGCTTTCTGGTGCTTGAAGATTGGGACGCCGCACGTAAACGTGGGGCCCACATTTACGCTGAACTCGCAGGTGACGGGAATTCACTCAGCAGTTATCGCATCACCGATTCACACCCCTCCGGCGACGGCCCGATCCAGGCCATGCATCAAGCGCTCGCGAGTGCCGGCATGACGCCGGACGATGTGGATTACATCAACGCGCATGGCACTTCCACGCTGATGAATGACCGGAGCGAATGCGCCGCGATCCGCGCCCTATTGGGAACTCAAGTCGGTCGTGTCCCGGTCAGTTCGACGAAGAGCTGCATGGGGCATTTGATCGCCGCCGCTGGTGCGGTGGAGGCCGCCGTGTGTGCGCTGGCGATCCGCGATGGAATCGCACCGGTGAGCGCCAATCACGTGCAGGCCGATCCCGACTGCGATGTGAATCTCGTCCGCGGCGAGTCGAAAAAAATGCGCCTCCGTGGAGTGCTCTCCAACTCGCTGGGTTTCGGCGGGTCCAACAGCTCGCTGGCATTTCGTCATCCGGAGGAGGTCCCGACGTCATGAGCGAGTCACGTGGAATTGTGATCACCGGAGCCGGAGCCGTCTGCGGGGCCGGACTTGGCGTGGACGCGATCTGGGGCGCGATCATCAACGGCCGGTCCGCGATCAGCGAGATCCGTTCATGGGATGCCTCCCGCTGGCCGGCAAGGATGGCGGCCGAAGTCACCGGCGTGGACAACCGCACATTGGTCGAGGACCGCAAGCTGCACAAACTCATTTCGCGCACGGACCTTTTCGGGCTCTACGCCGCCGGGGTCGCGATTCAAAATTCTGGAATTCTCAGCCACCGCGAAACCCTGGCCGAAGATGCGGTCGCGCCATTCAACGATCTCTGCGGCGTCTTCGCAGGTTCAGGTGGTGGGAACTACCGCAGCAACTACGATTTCTTCCCGCTGCTCACCGCCGCTGGCGGAGACATCCGGCGATTCGGGGCTGAACTCGGCGAGAATGTGAACCCGATGTGGCTGCTCAAAATCCTGCCGAACAACGTCGTCTGCCACGTCGGCATCCGCCACAATTTCAAGGGGACCAATGCCTGCATCACGAACCAATGTGTCGGTGGTGCGATGGCCGTCGCCGAAGCGGCGGCGGCGGTTCGTTCCGGTGAGGCCGACCGTGCGGTGGCCGTGGGTCACGACTGCCCGCTCGAACCGGAAACGGTCTTCCACTACGACCGGCTGGGATTAATGTCGCACGATACGTTGAAGCCGTTCGATGGTACGCGCCAGGGAACGATTTTCGGCGAGGGCGCCGCGTCGGTCATGCTTGAAACGAGGCGTGATGCTGAGCGGCGGCACGCCCGTGTCCTCGGTGAATTTCTGGGTTCCGGCTGCACCACGGAAGCCACCGGCGTGCTGAATATCCGATCGGACGGCGACGGTTTGAGTCGCGCCATTCAGCTCGCCCTGGCGGACGCCAGCATCTCGCCGGCTGATGTTGGCATGGTCGTCGCACATGGCAACGGCACTCCAGCGTCGGACGCCTCCGAAGCCCGGGCCTTGACGAGTGTTTTCGGAAGCGACATCCCGCCGGTGACCGGGTTCAAATGGGCCTACGGACACCTGATCGCCGCGTCCGGCATGCTCGATCTTGTCGTGACGTTGAAGGCACTCGAAACGAACATCGTTCCCGGCATCGCCACCCTCAATGAGCTGGACCCCGGGCTCGGTCTCCTTCCTGTTTCGCGAATGCCGCAACCGCCGCGGAGCAACATCGCGCTGGTTCTCTGCCGGGGTTTCGGCGGCATGAACGTCGCTCTCCTGGTCCGCGCAAACAGAGGTTCGACGGCCCCATGAATCCACCGGACTCAACCGTCCCGCGCAGGGTTCAAGAGACGGTGAAGTTCGACCGCGTGGAAAAAATACTGCAGGAGAATCCTGCAGACAAACTCTCCTGTTTTTTCAGCCCCACAGAATTTTCCGACACCGGCCCTGAATCCAGAGAAATCAAGGACCTCGCCACCTGCATCGCGGTGAAAGAGGCGTGTTGCAACCTGTTTCCAAACGAGATCACGAGGAACAACATTTTTCCGGCTGATTTCGAAGTTAGGATCTCATCAAACGGGACGCCCGCCTTGAACTGCCACGGCGCTTCCAGGGCGGTTCTTGATCGCTACCGCGTTGAGGATATTTCGCTCTCGATCAGGCACGGTGAAGCGGACGTTTCAGTCGAGGCTGAGACCAGGCCACGTACGACCGTCGTGCCCTGGTACGGACGTTTGCTTTACCATCTGTTCCCGTATCGTCGCGGAGTTGTGCTCGGGAATCTCAGACGCGTGTTCGGTGACGCATTGCCTGAATCTGAAATCATCCGACTCGCGCAATCCTACTACGCGCACTACGCGCGTTTCTTCGACGAGTATCTGCGGCTCCCCTTCATGTCTGTGAAGCGGCGGCAGGCGTGGATTCGCGTGGAGAATACGGAGTCGCCGATCCGGGCACACGAACGCGGCAAGGGCTTGATTCTTCTCACCGGGCACTTCGGTAATTTTGAGGTGTCGACCATGGGCGGCATCAGCCAGTTTCCGCAATACCACGGAATGTTTCACTTCGTGCGACGCGCTCTCAAACCGGCACTGCTCAACAGGGTTGTCACGCGCCGGTTTCGAAAAGCCGGTTTCGGCGTACTTCCAAAACGCGGCTCGCTGGACAGAATTCTCGACCTTCTGTCCGAGGGTGCGTTCATCGTCTACGTGTTCGATCAGCACGCAGGCCGGCCCGACGGTATTGTCGTGGATTTCTTCGGTCACCCGGCTGGCACATTCAAGAGCGTGGCCCTGCTCGCCCTCGAAACCGGCGCTCCGGTCGTTCCCGCGTGCAGTTGGCGGGAGCCCGACGGCAGCCACGTGCTCCGGTTTGAAGACCCGTTGCCGCTGATTGAATCCGACAATCCCGGAGACGCGATTCGCGAAAACACCCGCGCCTACAACGTCGCGATTGAACGAATGATTCTGCGGCACCCGGAACAATGGATCTGGATGCACCGCCGTTGGAAGCTGTGAGGACTCGCCTATTGGCCGCAAACTTGGCGATCCTCGGGCGAAAGCGCCGGAGTCAACTACTACTCGGGGATATTCAACTGCCCCTCCGAGGTCGCAATCACAGTCGCGACGACGGTGTCACCAGTCACATTGACGGCGGTTCGGAGCATGTCGAGGGGCCGGTCCACGCCAAGGATCAGCGCGATGCCTTCCGCCGGAATATTCACCGCCTGAAGAATGATCACCAGCATCACGATGCCGGCACCGGGTACGGCCGCCGTTCCGATTGAAGCGAGCAAGGCGGTCATCACGATGGTCGCCTGCGCGGCGAGATCGAGATTCAGCCCGTAAACCTGCGCGATGAACACGGCCGCGACCGCCTGGTACAGCGCCGTTCCATCCATGTTGATCGTCGCGCCGAGTGGCAGCACGAACGACGTGACCTCCTCGGAAATACCGACTTCGTTCTGACACTGTTTCATCGTGACTGGCAACGTCGCTCCGCTGGAACTCGTGGAAAACGCGAGCAATTGCGCCGGGCCGATCGCTTGGATGAAGCGCTTGATCTTCATCGGCGTCAGCAGTTTCAACATGCTGGAATACACCACCAGCACGTGAATCAACAATCCAAGAACCACCGCGAACACATACACAGCAAGACCTTGAAGCAGTTGAACCACCTGAGTCGGGCTGTCGGCCGCGAGCGTGGTGATGGCATCCACAATCAACGCAAACACACCGATGGGCGCGACGATCATCACCATGTTCACCAGCTCGATCACGATCTCCATCAGGCCGTCGACCACGTTAAGAAACGGCTCCGTCTTGCTGCGCGGCAGGCGGATGATGGCGATGCCGATCAGGATCGCGGCAAACACCATTTGCAGCATGTTGCGATTGCTCGCGGCGGCTCCGAAGAAATTGTCGGGAACCGCCTCGACCAGCGGTTCAAGCGGCCCGCGTTTCTTCACGCCTTCCGCGGCGGTGCTCCGGGCTTCGACATCGCCCTTGTAGTTTTCCATCAATTGCGTTCGCATGCTTTCCGGAACGTATTTTCCGGGCTTGATGACGTTCACCACGGCCAGCCCGATAATGATCGCACACGCTGTGGTCGCGATGTAGATGAAGATGGTCCGTCCGCCCATGCGCGACAGCCGTTTCATGTCGGACAGCGACGCCACACCCATGATCAACGACGACAGCACGAGTGGGACGGCGACGAACTTGAGCAGGTTGATGAAGATGGTGCCGAAGGGCGTGATCCAACTTTTGACGAAGCCACCCCACGAGAAGTTAACCGCCATGACTCCAAACAGAACACCCAGAGCCAGCGCGACCATGATCTGCCAGTGCAGTTTGCGATACCAATTCATAGCGGAGCGGATTTCTAACAGGCAAAGAGTCGCATGTCAGTCTTTACTGTTGGCGGACTCGAAGATTAAATCCGGCCCGTGGCCGTCAAACCCAGAAAACACTCGTTGCCGTACGCCATCGGCGAAGCGGGCGGTCTGGTCGCATTGATGGTGATCATCAAGTTGATCGAAGTGCTGATGGGCATCTCATTCGCCGGGTTCGGCATCGTGCCACGCGATCCACAGGGCGCGATCGGCATCCTCACCGCCCCCCTGCTCCACGGCAATCTTGCACACCTCTTTGCGAACATCGGACCGCTCTTCATCCTGCTGGTGCTGCTTTACTGGGACCGGACTTATCATCCGACCCGGACGGTCTCGTTGATCTGGCTGGCGAGCGGCCTCGGCACGTGGCTGATCGGTCGCGCGGTCGCCGCAGACGGGACACAGATGGTTCACATCGGCGCAAGTTCGTTGATCTACGGATTGGTCGCCTACATGATCGTCGCCGGTGTGCTGGCGAAGAAATGGCGTTCGTTCTTCGTGGCGATTATCGTGTTCGCGGCGTTCGGCGGAATCGTCTACGGCGTCCTGCCGCAACGGGATGCGACGATGTCCTGGGAAGGTCATTTGAGTGGTGCCATCGCCGGAGTGCTGGTCGCTTCAAACAATTTCAGCGGGCAAAAAAAACTCAGGAAAGCGTGAACTTGAAACGACGATTCAACCACAGATGAACACTGATACACACAGATTTGTGCCGGGTGGATCGCCCCGCCCGTATCCCGTGTCGCTCCCATTGCCTGCTTCTGTTTAAACTAATCGTCTTTGAAATGAAACTCCTCCACATCCACGCGCATCACGATGACTTCGAATTCGTCGCCGCCGGCACGTTTGAAATGTGGCGTCGGAAACTCGGCGCTGACCTGCAAGCCCGCGTCATCGTGTGCACGGATGGAAAGGCCGGGCACCACTTTCGTACGCGCGAAGAGACCGGGCGACTTCGCCATGAAGAACAGAAGGCATCCGCAGCGATCGGCGGCTGGGAGTATCAACAATTGGTGGACTTCAACGGAGCCACGTTCCGCGAAGGAGCTTTCTCGGTCGATACCAAATTTCTAGCCGCCTTGTGGAAAACAATTCGCGACTTCGAACCGGATTATCTTTTTTGCCCGCCCCTCGCCGCGGACCCGCTCGCGGGTATGCATTCCGATCACGTAACGGTCGCGGACGGAGTCCGGCGGGTGGCCTATATGATCAATGTGCCGCACGCGTTCACACCCGAGTATCCGGCCGACGAGTCGAAGAGCACGCCGTGCAAAGTGCCGGTGATCCTCAACGTTCACGACGGCTACATGTCCGGCGCAAACGCGTTCGATCTGGCGGTGGATGTTGCAGCGGCGTTTGAGAAAATTGTCGACATGACGTGGTGTCATCAATCCCAGATCGCCGAGTGGCTGCCGTGGGTGGACCGGCACAACCTAGTGAAACCGGAATCGAAATCCGACTGGGCGGAACAGATTCGCGAACTGATGCGCCGTCGAAATCTTGAAATGGGGATGTCGCCCGCCGAGGCAGCGGAATTCTTCAAGATCACCGCCTGGGGTCGGGTGCCGGGCGCTGAGACGATCCTCCGCGATTTCCCCGCATTGAAAGATCCCGAACAGACGTCAGTTCGCCTGAACGAACAACTGGCCCGGTGGCGCTAGCCGAACTCCGCTCCGACGTGTTTTCGAAACGGTCTACCCTCCAATCTGCTGCGCCATCGCCACGGCGCGGAGCATCGCCTTGCTCTTGTTGACCGTTTCCTGAAATTCCATTTCGGGATCGGAATCCGCGACCCAACCGCCACCGGCCTGCACGTAGGCTTTGCCATCCTTGACCAGCGCGGTGCGGATGGTAATGCAACAGTCCAGATTGCCGTTGAAACTGAAGTAACCCACGCAGCCGCCGTACGGGCCGCGCGTGGTCTGTTCCATTTCGGAAATGATCTGCATCGCCCGAATCTTCGGCGCACCGGAAAGCGTCCCGGCCGGGAAGGTCGCGCGGATCAAATCGTACGGCGTTTTATCGGCGGAAAGTTTGCCTTCAACCTGCGTGACGATGTGCATCACGTGACTGTAACGCTCGATAATCATCAGGTCCTTCGGCTCGACGGTGCCATAGTCGCAGACGCGACCGATGTCGTTGCGCGCCAGATCGACGAGCATGACGTGTTCGGCGCGTTCCTTTGGATCGGCGAGAAGATCCTTCGCCAACGCATTGTCCTCGGCTTCGGTCTTGCCGCGGTGGCGGGTGCCAGCGATCGGCCGGATCTCCACGCGCCGGTTCTCGCATCGCACATGAATCTCCGGCGACGCGCCGACCAGCGAGAAGCCGTCGAGCTCCAACAGAAACATGTACGGTGAAGGATTGATCGTGCGCACGGCTCGATACAAATCCAGCGGCGACGCCTCGAACTTCGTAATGAACCGCTGCGAGCCGACCACCTGGAAAACATCACCCTTGCGAATGTATTCCTTGGACTTCGCAACGTTGGCCAAAAACGCTTCCTTGCTCTGATTTGATTCCACCGCCACATCTGAAGCAGTGGGCACCGGCACCAGATTATTTTGCATCGGTTGTTCGAGCAGCGAAATGATCCGCTCAATCTCGCTCACCGCATGGTCGTACGCGTCTTCTGCGGAACCACCTTCTTCCAGCACCGCATTCACGATCACCGTCACCGTTTGCGCCACGCGATCGAAAACCAGCAGTTGATCCGCGATCATGAAATACATCGTCGGCGTGCCGAGCTCGTCCTTGGGCGGACGCGGCACGGTGGGTTCAACGTCGTGAATGAATTCGTATCCAACGAAACCGACGGCCCCGCCGGTGAACCGCGGAAGTTCGGGCAACGAGACCGCGCGGTAACGAGCGAGGACTTTTTCGATCACTTCCAGGCCGTCCTTCACGCACTGCCCGCAGTCGTCGTTTGGCTTTTTCGGGATCGAAAATTTCTCCACGACCTTCCCCTGCTCGATCAGTTCGATCCGGTTGTCCGTTTGCTTGATGATCGCGCGCGGGTTGCACCCGACGAAGCTGTAGCGACCGAGATGTTCGCCGCCTTCGATCGATTCAAAGAGGAACGACTCACCGTTGCCGCGAATTTTCTGATAGGCCGACAGGGGCGTCTCGATGTCCGCCAACAGCCGGGAATAAACCGGAATCAGGTTGCCCTGACCGGTCAGTTTCAGAAATTCGTCTTTACTCGGTGAGATCATGAACGCGGGGAAGATGGACTGCTTTATGGGCGCGGGTCAAACACGCATCGCAAGCCGGCGACGCCAGACACCAAGCAGGGTGAAAAACGCCACGGCCGCGGAGTAGGCCATGATTCCGAAACCGATTCCCACCGGGATCAGCTCACTGGAAAACATCACCAGTGCCGCGCCGACAAGGCATGTCAGCGCCGTCTGGCCGCCGAGACAAAACAGATACAAACTCATCGGCGTGCGCATCAATTGTTCGGAATACCAGTACTGATAATTCGCCTCACCCATCGACCGCATGTTCCACGCGACGGAGAAGTTCTTAGACGCCACGAGCAAACTGGTTGTCACCAAAATGATTGCGACCATCGGCCAGGCAGCGAACACCACGCATACGGTGAAGTTCATCAAGCCGCCCCATTTCCATCCGAGTTTCTTGGCGATCGGATTTCCTTCGAGCGCGAGATTGGGAGTCGCGATATAGGTGCTCAACAAATCCATTCCACGCGAGAACACCAGCGCTGCAAACAGCCACCAGTAGTCACTGCTGAAAAATGGAATCCAATCCTCCACAACGACAATCGGGCGAGGCTACTTCTTGCCGTAGATTTCTTCCGACGTTTTGAGCTGTGGTTCCGTGGTCTGGAAACCTTCCTTGGCTCCACTGACCGAGCGAAAGAAACACGAACGATAACCTTCGTGGCACGCGGCGCCGGCCTGCTCCACTTGAATCAGCAACGTGTCGCCATCGCAATCGAACGCGATGTCCTTGACCGTCTGCGTGTGCCCGCTGCTCTCGCCCTTCATCCAGTACTTCTGACGGGACCGGCTCCAGAACCACGTCTTTCCCGTCTCCACGGTTTTCTCCACGGAATCCCGGTTCATCCACGCCATCATCAGCACCCGGCCGTTCCCGGCGTCCTGAATGATCGCGGACACCAGTCCGTCCGCGTTGAACTTCAATTTGTCTATGAAACTCATGAGGCGGGCGATGGTAGATATCGGCGGATGAATTGCAAGCCGGTGAACGGGGTTGGAACGGCGGCCTGATTACCGGAGCTTTACGCGAATTTCACGAATGGGCGCGAATTGGGTGGAAGAGTGACGGACTTGCCAAACATTGAAACGATCACGCGGAAATTCAAATCCGGGTGCGTTCGAGAAACGGTTCGCCACTCGCATGGGATAACTCACACACGTATTCGATTAGAATGAGGTCACCTGCGCGTTTTTGAATCAATGACCTCAGGAGGCGAATAATTACGCTACGGAGGAGGCGGTCATTGTTAGGTATGGTTTGTTTTTTGTTTTCTTCCCGGCGCCGGTTTCGCTGGGCAAGTTTCTTGACGCGTCGGTGTTCAAGGATCGTTGGCCGCAGGCCGTCATGGGCTTGTTGCGGGGTGACGTAGTCGATGCCGGAATGATAGTGCTCGGTGTCGTACCACGTAAAGTAGCGACTGAAGTATTCGCGGGCCTGGGCGTCATCTAGGAAGCGACCGGGATACTCCGGGGCTCGCTTGACGGTGCTGAAGGCCGATTCGATGAACGGATTGTCATTGGGGGTT